>CAESAB010000016.1_pt1 | contig 22521 bp, 23 predicted proteins | sample 7263531 | NCBI WGS metagenome assembly CAESAB01 (sample SAMEA6814095, study PRJEB35770) | freshwater metagenome | biome: Freshwater; feature: Freshwater reservoir; material: water | place: Czech Republic | collected 2017-05-23 | depth 30m m
ACTACGTCTCCGTCTTGCATGATGTATTCCTTGCCTTCCATACGCACTTTGCCCTTAGCTTTCGCTTCGACCATTGAGCCCGCTTCTACCAAGTCGGCAAAAGAAACGATTTCAGCTTTAATGAAACCTTTTTGGAAATCTGTGTGAATGACGCCAGCTGCCATTGGGGCTGTATCGCCTTGATGAATAGTCCAGGCACGTGTTTCTTTTGGACCTGCAGTTAAATAAGTCTGTAAACCAAGAGTGTCGAATCCAACGCGTGCAAGTGTTGCAAGACCCGGTTCAGTAAGGCCAATTGCTTGCAAAAGTTCTAGAGAATCTTCATCAGAGAGCTCAGCAAGTTCTGCCTCAGTTTTTGCGTCTAAGAAAATTGCCTCGGCAGGTGCAACAAGTGCTGATAATTTTGCGCGCAGATCTACGTCGGCAAGTTCTGCTGCATCAACATTGAATACATATAAGAATGGTTTAGCCGTTAGTAAATGAAGTTCATGTAAAAGTGCACGATCAATTTTTGATTGCGAAAGTGGCTTACCTGATTGCAGCCAATCATTCGCCTCTTTTACCGCAGCAAGGATAGGTGCCTTCTCTTTGGAAACGCGTGCCTCTTTTTCAAGTCGTGGAATAGCTTTTTCGATTGTCTGTAAATCAGCGAGCGCGAGTTCAGTATTAATGGTTTCGATATCACTGGAAGGATCAATGCGACCATCAACGTGTACGACATCGCCATCGGTAAAGACGCGGATAACTTGGCAGATTGCATCAGTTTCGCGAATGTTTGCAAGGAACTTATTTCCAAGACCAGCACCTTCTGATGCACCCTTTACGATGCCGGCAATATCAACGAATGAGAGCGCCGCTGGCAGTAACTTCTCAGAGCCGAAGATGGTTGCCAGCTTGGCCAACCGTTCGTCAGGTACGCCTACGACGCCAACATTGGGCTCGATCGTGGCGAAGGGATAGTTGGCAGCCAGGACATTGTTCTTGGTCAGAGCATTAAATAGGGTCGACTTTCCTACATTCGGGAGTCCGACGATTCCAATTGAGAGGCTCATAAGTAGGACAGCCTACGCGTGATTGTCACCCCTTCCTGCCACGATTGCCTCATGTCCAGCGCACTCGTGACCTTAATAACTCTCATTATTGGCCTCTTTATTGGCCTTGCCCTCGGTATGTGGATTGCCAGAATTAAATCTGCATCAAGTGGTGGTGATTCGTCGCGAATTTCGCAAGAACTCAACGATGTAAAAGTCTTACTCAAAGCATCTGAAGATCGCTTAAAGATGGCAGAAGCAAAGAATGAAAATGAAACCAAGATTGCAACGCAGATGGAGGAAATGAAAACTACTGTCGAGCGCATGCGTGCTCAAGCGCAAGATGCTGCAGAGAAGAGAGTTGCTTCTGAAACTCAACTCATTGGCACAATTGATGAGATGCGTAAAGCATCTACAACTTTCTTTGATGAAACTAAGAAAATTGCGGGTGCTCTCTCTAATTCGCAGACACGTGGAAAATTTGGAGAAGCCCAACTCGAGCTCTTATTGGAGCAAGCTGGGTTACGCGAAGATCACGAATATGTGGCACAGCGTTCTACAACCGATGCTGACTCTTCAGGCATCCCAGATATCACTGTTGCAATGCCAGGTGGTTCAAAGCTTTTCATCGATTCCAAGTTTCCCTTCGATCGCTTCCTTGAAGCTTTCGGTACCGATAACCAAGCAGAGCGCGATGAATTACTGCTGCAGCACACTAAGGATTTGCTCAAGCATGTAGATGCTCTTTCCAAGCGCGGATATCACAAGTCTCAGAACTCGCCTGATTTCGTCGTGCTTTTTCTCCCCTTTGAAACCCTCCTTGCAGAATCACTTCGCCTTGATCCGCTACTGCTTGAAAAGGCATTTAAAGTTGGCGTCACACTTGCAACCCCAACATCCATGATGGCCTTACTGCGCACCGTGGGGCATATATTCACCCGAAATAAACTTGCAGAAAATGCAGATGACATCACCAAGGTGGCAGCGACCTTCTTAAAGAACATCACTTTGTTGCATTCGAAAATTGTGGCTGTTGGAAAAGCGATTAACTCAACATCAAAGGCTTACGAAGATCTCATTCCCACTGCTGAAAAAACTGTTCTTGCACCTGCTCGTCGAATCAATAAACTTGGCGTTGCTGGAGATAAAGATAAGCTCGCAATCGAGTACCCAGAATCTCCTGCCAAGGTGCGCGAATTGCAGAACGCAGAACTCGATGGACCAGATGATTTCATTGATGTAGAAGTAGTAGAGGAATAAAGAAATGAAGACAAGAACAATAAAGAAGCCCACCATCCCAGGTCCAGGCCTAAAGAAAGAGGGGGTGGTTTTCCTTCAATCTCTCTTCATCTTTATCTTTGTCTCACTTGAAATGTGGATTCGCTCAGGCACTGGAGTCATTTCAGGTCTAATCATCGCCCTTGTCACATACGGTGGCGTGACCTATGGCCGATCAGGCACTCGCTATGTTGCAGCAGTTACTCCACCTATCGCTTTTGCATCTACAGCACTTTTCATGACAATTCTTAGCGATGGTCTTCGCCCTACAAGAGTTGGTGTTGATTTCGTCGCTTCCCTTGCTAGCGTCGCACCGTTCTTGTTGGTCAGCGCACTTTATGCCTGGTTTATGTTCCTTAATGAGAAAGCAAAGAGCCGTCCTTCAAAGCGTGCAGTAGAGAGCTAGTAACTACCCTTTATTGAGTTCCTTGCGAAGCTCTTTTGGTAGCGCAAAGAGAAGTGATTCTTCGGTTGCCTTAATCTCTTGCACATCGTTGTAACCGTGCATATCTAAAAAGTTGAGTAAATCTGTCACAAGAATTTCTGGAACCGATGCACCGCTTGTCACGCCAACGATCTCTGCCTTTTCTAACCACTCTTCCTTGACCTCTGCCGCATAATCCACGAGGTATGCAGCTTTTGCACCGTACTCAAGTGCAACTTCCACGAGCCGAACCGAGTTAGAAGAATTTGTTGATCCAACAACTATGACTAAATCTGCTTGCGGGGCAATTGCCTTAATTGCCTCTTGGCGATTTTGTGTTGCATAGCAAATGTCATCCGATGGCGGGTTAGCAATTTCCGGGAAACGATCTTTCAGGATCGCCACAGATTGCATAGTTTCATCTACTGAAAGAGTGGTCTGAGTCAGCCAGACTAGTTTTTTACCTGGAGTTGGAATAACGGTACGAGCTTCATCAAGCCCATCTACTATGCGAACTTTTCCTGGAGCTTCTCCAGCTGTTCCTTCAACTTCTTCATGGCCGTTGTGACCAATCAAAAGAATTTCAGTTTCATCATCAGCAAAACGCTTAACTTCGTTATGCACCTTTGTAACAAGAGGGCATGTTGCATCAATGGTTTTCAAATTTCGTGAGGCTGCCTCTGCATGAACAGCCGGTGAAACACCATGAGCCGAGAAGACCACAGTTGCGCCTTCTGGTACTTCATCGGTTTCATTGACGAAAATAACTCCACGTTGTTCAAGAGTGGAGACAACATGCTTGTTGTGGACAATCTCTTTGCGAACATAAATCGGTGCGCCGTAGAGTTCAAGAGATTTTTCAACGGCGATAACTGCTCGATCGACGCCGGCGCAATATCCGCGTGGCGCAGCCAGTAAAACTCTCTTGCTCATAAGCGGCAGTCTAATAGGCTCTTCCCATGTTCGAAACTTCAAGTGAATCCCCTGCGCCAGTGCGTGTGGTCTCTGAAGCAATCAAAGAATATGTTGATCGTTTAGGCCCAATCTGGATTGAAGGCGAAATCTCAGAACTGAACGAACGAAGTGGTGGCATGGCTTTCATGCGCCTTCGAGATACCAGCGCCGATATGAGTATTTCGGTGATGTGTTACAAAACTGTATTGGCGTCGGTACAACCACTACCTGCAAATGCACGCGTGGTTATCTATGCAAAACCATCATGGTTTACCAAAAATGGCTCTCTCACAATGTCTGCAAAAGAAATCCGACAAGTGGGAGTCGGCGAGCTTCTTGCACGGCTAGAAGCGCTCAAGGAGAAGTTGGCTGCTGAAGGGTTATTTAGTGCAGACCGTAAAGTTGCACTACCTCGCTTGCCACGAAAAGTTGGATTGATTTGCGGCCGCAATACCGATGCTATGAAAGATGTTGTAGAAAATGCTCGTAGGCGTTGGCCTGCAGTGCAGTTTGAAATTCGTGAAGTAACAGTTCAAGGCGCTGCAGCAGTAGTAGAGGTATCCGCAGCACTTTCTGAATTAGAAGCCGATACTGAAGTAGATGTCATCATCATTACTCGAGGCGGAGGTTCATTTGAAGATCTCCTGCCCTTTAGCGATGAATCACTTGTACGTTTAGCGGCACAATGCACAACGCCAATCGTGAGCGCAATTGGCCATGAAAAAGATGCACCACTTCTAGATTATGTTGCTGATTACCGAGCATCAACGCCCACAGATGCCGCAAAGCGTGTGGTGCCAGATATTGCTCAAGAGATCAGCGATATCGAAAAAATTCGTGATCGCATGTACCGCCGGCTAGTTTCGACAATCGACTTTGAGTTAAATCAGATTGCGCAGTTGCGCAATCGACCAGTGATGAAAGATCCATCAGTCATGGTTTCAACGCGACGCGATGAAATCAAAGCATGGCGCGATCGTTCGATTCGCAGTTTTGCATCAATTCTTGAGATTGAGAAGAAGGAGCTAAAGGGCGTAAAAGCACACCTGCGTTCGCTCTCGCCACAATCGACTATGGACCGCGGCTATGCAGTGGTGCAGTTAGAAGATGGTGCAATTGTGCGCGATGCCGCAAAGGTGAAGAGCGGTACTCGCTTACGAATCCGCGTCGCTAAGGGCGAGACCAGCGCCACAGTTAATCAAGTCTTGTAAATCAAGTTTGGTAAATCGAGAGTAGATTGTGCACATGGCCGCTAAAGATGCAAAGCCCAGCTACGAAGAGGCTCGCGACGAACTAGCCGAGATTGTTGAATCTCTTGAAGATGGCAGTGCCACTCTTGAAGAATCCCTCAAGTTGTGGGAGCGCGGAGAAGAGCTTGCAAAGATTTGCCAGGAATGGCTAGATGGCGCCAAGAAAAAATTAGATGCGGCAAAAACTTCTACTCCAAAATCTGGAGATGAATAATGTCTCCACAATTTACATATTCAGATCTCCTTCCGCTTGGCCCGGATACAACTAAGTACCGCCTCATCGGTAAAGAAGGCGTCAGTGTTGTAAAACTGGGTGATAAAGAATTCCTACAGGTTTCAGCTGAAGCATTGACCTTACTTACCGAAACTGCGATTCACGATATTTCGCATTATCTTCGTAGCGAGCACCTTGAGCAATTAGCAAAGATTCTTACAGATCCGGAGAGCTCGGCTAACGATCGCTTTGTTGCCCTCGACCTTCTCAAGAATGCCAATATCGCCGCTGGTGGAGTTCTTCCTATGTGTCAGGACACTGGCACGGCTCTGATTATGGGAAAGAAAGGTCAATACGTATTAACATCGTCGAAAGATGAGATTGCACTTTCTCAAGGTGTTTACGACGCTTACACCAAGCTAAACCTTCGATATTCACAGATGGCCCCAGTGACAACATGGGAAGAGAAGAACACTGGCAATAACTTGCCTGCGCAAATTGAGATTTATGCCGATAGCGACCATCAAGATGAATACAACTTCATGTTTATCGCTAAAGGTGGCGGCAGTGCAAACAAGTCATTCCTCTACCAAGAGACAAAGGCAGTACTTAATCCAGCCTCATTTATGAATTGGCTTGATGAGAAGCTACGTTCCATCGGAACCGCAGCATGTCCTCCGTATCACTTGGCTATTGTGATTGGCGGAACTAGCGCAGAGCACACTGTAAAAACTTCAAAGCTTGCGAGCGCTCACTACTTAGATAATTTGCCTACATCAGGTGATGCAGCTACTGGACATGGTTTCCGCGACCTGGCACTGGAAGAAGAAGTATTTAAGTTGACCCAAAAGTTAGGCATTGGCGCACAGTTTGGCGGTAAGTACTTCTGCCACGATGTGCGCGTAGTTCGCTTGCCTCGCCATGGAGCATCTCTGCCAATTGCTATCGCGGTCTCATGTTCTGCTGATCGCCAAGCAAAAGCGAAAATCACAAAAGATGGAATCTTTATTGAGCAACTAGAGACAGAACCAGCACATTTCTTGCCAGAAACCACTGATGAACATCTGAACGACAATGTTGTTTCAATCGATCTCAATCAACCTATGGATGCAATTCGCGCAGAACTTTCTAAGCACCCAGTAAAGACTCGTGTATCGCTGACTGGCACAATCGTGGTTGCCCGCGATATTGCCCACGCACGCATCAAGGAGATGCTCGATGCTGGAAAACCGATGCCAGATTACTTAAAGAATTACGCGGTCTATTATGCAGGTCCTGCAAAGACTCCGACCGGAATGGCATCTGGTTCATTTGGACCAACAACTGCCGGACGTATGGATTCCTACGTTGATTATTTCCAGGCCAATGGTGGGTCTTTTGTGATGTTAGCAAAAGGAAATCGCTCAAAGGCTGTCACCGATGCTTGCGCCAAGCATGGTGGTTTTTATCTTGGATCTATCGGTGGACCAGCAGCTCGCCTAGCTCAGGATTGCATCAAGAAAGTTGAAGTCCTCGATTTTGAAGATCTTGGGATGGAAGCGGTCTGGAAAATTGATGTTGTTGATTTCCCAGCATTCATTGTTGTCGATGACAAAGGAAATGATTTCTTTGCCGAAACAATGAGGCCATTAACAATTGGTTCCAAGCCAGAAAATTAAGCTCGGTCCTTCGAAAACTAAAGGTTTTTAGTAGTAACGGCTGCGCTGGAATTTTGACCATGCGCGGCAGGGTGTGTCATAGCGAAGGTCGATGTAATGAAGTCCCCAACGGATTTGAGTCACTGGGTTGGTACGCCAGTCATCTGAAATAACTTCCATCTTCGATGCAGGCAGCGATTGAGGAATTCCGTGGGCACCAGAGCGATAGTTGTGAGCCCTGTAATTCCAGTGACTTTCTTTTTTCCAAAGACTATTGAGGCATTCGAACTGGCGTTCGCCCCATGAATACTGAGACTTCATAAGCCCCTTAGCTACCTTTTTAGCGCCCGATACAGTGCGAGCCATTTCAACTTGGCGGCTGATGTCGGCAACGATGGCCATTTCAGATAACTGGCTGGATAGGTAAACCTTTGGCATTCCACTTTTAATAGTTAAGTTCGTACTAGTCAGGTTTGCAGAATTAGGTAGCTCAAGGCGCGTGGTCATCGGGAATTCAAGACCGTACGCCGTTGGCTGGGCTGTACCAAGAAAGATCATCGCGGCGATCACTGCCCAGAGAGCAGGTGCGCTACGGCGTGAGAGTTTGACTTGCCCAAGGGCAGTAAAGAATTCGCCGATTGCTCTGGCGAAGGTTTTAACCTTTGACATCATGGCGACTCCTTTCTTCACTCGGTCCTTTTTTAGGTATGGCGCCATCACCTCCAAAGGAGGTAGTGACCTGGGGGGAATGGCCCAAGGGTTTCAATACAGGGGGTGTGTCGCAAATTTTGGCTCGCGTGGCTCGCAAATTCTCAGGAAAGTGGCTCCCTGTGGATAGGTAAAACCGCAGGTCAGAAAGGGAGATGTCTAAAATGTCCTATTTGTTACTGTGAGATTTAAATAGGGCCTCACCAAGGGAATACAAGGCGCTTACTGTGCGGGCCCTTCGAGCATCTCGGTGACGAGAGCGGCGATTGGCGAGCGCTCTGATCGTGTCAGGGTCACATGGGCAAAGAGTGGGTGACCTTTGAGGGTCTCAACGACCGCTACGACTCCATCATGGCGACCAACCCGCAAGTTATCTCGCTGGGCTACATCGTGAGTCAGAACAACTCGGGAGGATTGGCCGATTCGTGAGAGAACCGTCAATAAAACTCCGCGCTCTAGCGATTGGGCTTCATCGACTATGACAAATGAGTCATGAAGGGAACGACCTCGAATATGGGTTAGCGGCAGGACTTCAATAAGTCCACGGTCAATGATTTCATCAATGACAGCCTGGCTGACCAAAGCACCCAAAGTATCAAAGACAGCCTGGGCCCATGGCGACATCTTTTCGCCTTCACTGCCCGGCAGGTACCCGAGCTCTTGCCCCCCGACGGGATAGAGAGGACGGAAGATGATTACTTTTTTATGGAGTCTTTTCTCCATGACGGCTTCGAGGCCAGCGCAGAGTGCGAGGGCAGACTTTCCTGTTCCTGCGCGACCGCCAAGAGAGACGATTCCGATTGATTCATCGAGCAATAGATCTAGCGCAATTCTCTGTTCGGCGCTGCGCCCATGTAGACCAAAAGCTTGACGATCTCCACGAACTAACTGAAGTTGTTTGCTCTCGGTAATTCGCGCAAGTGCACTTCCTTTTTCAGAGTGCAGAACGATTCCGGTGTGAACTGGCAATGTATGTGCTGCTTCATGATCGGCTCGATCTGATGAATAAAGTTCATCGATGATGTTGTGGCCAACAGAAAGCTCTTCGATACCGGTCCATCCGCTATTGGAGACGAGTTCAGCCAGGTATTCCTGCGCCTCAACACCTACAGATGATGCTTTCACGCGAAGCGGTAGGTCTTTTGTCACCAGCACAACATTTTTTCCATCTGACATGAGGTTCTTTGCAATGGCCAAGATTCGAGAATCATTGGTTCCATCTCTAAGGAATCCATGTGGCAGGGTGCTCAGGTCAGTGTGATTGAGTTCGACTGAAAGGGTTCCACCTTCTGGAGTCACGGTAAGTGGTGTATCAAGTCGACCGTGTTCGATTCTTAAATCATCCAGGGCGCGAAGGGCTGCTCGTGCAAAGTATCCGAGTTCAGGATGATCGCGTTTAGTTTCTAATTCGCCGATAACAGCGATGGGAATGATGACTTCGTGTTCTTCAAATTTTGATAAAGCACCGGGATCCGCCAAGAGCACTGATGTATCTAAAACATAGGTCTTACGGGCAGAATTGCTCTTCCTGCTAGTTGCTGACTTGCTAGCTGCTGACTTTGAAGTAGCCAATGCCAAACCATTCTCTTTAGTTGTACTAGGGGGTGGTGCTTCTGACTCGTAAAAGATAGAACGAAAAATTTGGACTATTAGTGCGACACGCCATTAATGGGAGAGATGTAATCCAACGTTTACGTCACGGCGATTAGGCCCCTGGGCGGGGGTATAGGACGAGCCCTGCACGCTCAGGAGTCTGCCTTATTTACGCGTACTTCTTAACAACTTTTCGCTCTGCAACAAATGATGCGAACGGAATTGTTCCGGCGGCAATCAGAGCGAGAATCGCTATAAAAGTCATTTTCCGCTGCACACCGATTTGTAGGACAGTCAAGATGTAAACAATATATAGATACCCGTGCGCAATAGGGATGAATATCAGCCACTTATTGCTTTCGATGGCGTCAAAGGCATACTTGGCTGGCATGTATCCAAAGATCAGCAAGAGCAAGTTCACGCCGCATAGAACGGCAAGTAATCGAAAACGTGTCAGCGCTGCATTTGTAGGACTTTGAGTCATGGCAGAACTCTATAACTTATTTGCTAAATCTCATTCTCTCGTCGCCTATAAAAGGGCATCCACATGACCAGTCCTGCCATAAACCACCACACAACGACGTATGAAATGTGCTGCCAGTAATAGCCCGGCACACCCGATGTCAGTTTTGGCGGGGAAATGCGGGTCCGCTCAATTGAACCTTCCCTAATTTTTTCAGATGTCGCAATGACAAATCCGTCGTAGAGCTGTGCATCTACCGAACTCACGAGCACGCTGCTATCTAAACGTGAAAGTTGCTGGGGTGTGTTCTCTGCGCGATCATCAAATTGACGCGGCATGAGAGTTCCTATGATTTCAACTGAGTTCGACATTGCAACCCGTGGTTCAACCATTCGATCTTTCCATAGTCCGCGGACAACCAGAATCGCGGTATCAGGATTTGTTTCTGTTTGTAAAAGTGCTACTTCCCAATCAGATACATTCTTGCCGCCATCTATTTGGTTGGGAGCTTTGTAATTAGCAATGTAATTTCCTTTGACATTAACTTTTTTCCCAATACTTGCCGCTGGAATTATCTCAGTTGATTCCGCAAGTGATGTCAGTTCATAGAGTTTCTTATCTACCGTGATTTTCACTGGGTTACGCATTTCTTGAGCACGATCTAACTGCCATAGCCCAAGACCAATAAATGATGAAACAATTACAAGAACAAGGAGCCCTTGTAGTAACTTCTTAATTGCTGCCTTCGTTCTCACGATTCTCATCGCCGTTGTTTTGTAGTTTTGTATAACGCTTGTAGAAGCTTCTCAATAGAACTGCGACCGTGGAAAAAAGCACGATCATTGTGAGCGAACCGGCCACCCCTACTTCTACATCTTTTGTCATGAGAGAATTCTCCCATGACTTTCAATGGTGGCCAATTTGATTACAACGATAGGTATGGAATCAAGCCGTCTAGGACCTGGATCAAGTTTGCAATTGCTTTTGCACTCATTGGTGGAATCTGGATTGTGTGGGCAGGGCTACATCATGCTCAACCACTAGTTCGAAGTGAGCTTATTTCTTTCTCAACGCAAGATCCTCGCAAACCTGTCATTCGCTACTTTATTCAGAGAGATAACGTAAATAATGTAGTGGTCTGTACATTGACTGCCCGAGACTACGAAAAAAATGTTGTAGGCCAAGTTCAAGACACCATCGAAGCGGGTGGAAGCTTTGTAGAACGAAGTGTCACAATTCCTACGCGTGCCTATGCTGTTAATGCGGGCATTGCAGGTTGCCGAGTTCGCTAATTTAAGGACATCCCCTAGCATTGTCGTCTATGAGTTCACAACAGACTTGGCTTACACAAGAAGCAGCTGATCGTTTAGCTGCTGAACTCGCCAACCTTGAAGGTGTGGGCCGTAAGGAAATCACCGCAAAGATTGAAGCAGCTCGCGCTGAAGGTGACCTTAAAGAAAACGGCGGCTACCACGCAGCTCGTGATGAGCAAGGAAAGATGGAAGCTCGTATTCGACAGTTGAAGCAGATGCTTGAGAACGCACACATCGGTACACCGCCAGCAAGTGCGGATGGAAAAGTAGGCGCTGGAATGGTTGTCACTGCAGTGATTGCTGGCGATGAAATGAAGTTCTTACTTGGATCTCGTGAAATTTCCTCTGGTGATCTTGATGTGTACTCAGAAAAGTCCCCACTCGGGGCTGCAGTTCTCGGGGCAGAAATTGGCTCAACCGTTTCTTACACCGCACCAAATGGTCGCGAAATTAAAGTAGAAATCAAGGCAGCTGAGTTTTACGCCTAACTCTGATTTATTTTTACTCGGCGTAGTTGCGATACTTACGTAAACTCAAGGGCACGAAAATCACCATGATTACCACCATATAAAACAGTGAAGTCACGAGTGGGTGCTCGCTCGGGAACGAACCTGCAGTTGCCCCAAATTGATTTTCAAGACCGAAGAGTTCACGGCATGCCGCAACCATTGTTGAAACTGGATTCCACTCAGCAAAATACTGAAGGGCGCGTGGCATTCCAGTAGTTGGTGCAAAGGCATTTGATAGGAATGTAAGTGGGAAAGTGACGATAAAACTTACATTCTGCACGACACGAGCATCAGAAGCTGAAAGCCCAACTAGGACACCAACCCAAGAAAGTGCGTATCCAAAGAAAAGTAAGAAGAGGAAACCGAGTGCAATATTTCCTATTCCACTCGATGGTCGCCAACCCACTACATAACCGGCAATTCCCATAACTGCCAAGACAACAATGTTTAGAAGTGAATCTCCTAGCGTGCGGCCGATGACAAGAGCTGATTGTGAAATTGGAAGTGATCTAAATCGATCAATCAACCCTTTCTTCATATCTTCAGCAAGTCCTGAAGCCGTACCTGCAAGGGTAAATGCAACGGTTTGAACGAAAATTCCAGGCATTAGCAACTGAACATAACCACCAGGTTGTCCCGTATCAATTGACCCGCCAAAAACGTACCTAAAGAGAAGAACAAACATCACCGGTTGAATTGTTGAGAAGATAAGCACTTCAGGCACTCGTGAGAGCAGGAGAAGCTGTCTGCGGGTAATTATGTAAATATCGTTTAGGGCTCTCACTTCTTCACCTCTTTCTCTTCTATCTTTACTTCAGCTGTGTGACCAGTCAGGGCTAGAAATACATCGTCAAGTGACGGGCGCTTTAGTCCCACATCAAGTGCATGGATGCCAGCTGAATCCAAAGATTTCAAAACTTCAAAGAGCGCAACTGAGCCGGTAGATACCGGAGCAGTTATCAAACGAAGTCCTTCATCAAGGCCCGCTTTGTGACCACTTACCGCCGAAACTATCTCCATAGTCTTTGCAACATGTTGTTGTTCGACAACTACTTCAAGGCGCTCTCCGCCAACTTGTTTTTTCAGAGCATCAGATGTGCCACGCGCAATAACTTTTCCAGTATCAATTACTGCAATGTCATCAGCCAATTGATCTGCCTCTTCTAAATACTGTGTCGTTAAGAGAAGAGTGACGCCACCTTTAACAAGCTCTTGAATAACTCCCCACATTTCTTGGCGACCGCGTGGATCAAGACCAGTAGTAGGTTCGTCGAGAAAGAGAACCTTAGGTTTAACAATCAGAGATGCCGCAAGATCTAATCTGCGTCGCATTCCACCTGAATACGTTTTGATTGGTCGCTTTGCTGCTTCCGTCAGTGAAAATCGTTCTAATAACTCATTTGCTCTCACAACAGCTTGTTTCTTGCCAAGGTGATACAACTCACCGAACATCACTAAATTGTCATATCCAGTAAGAATCTCATCAACAGCTGCATATTGACCTGACAATCCAATTACTTCGCGAACTTTTTCAGGGTTATTGACTACATCGATGCCCGCAACCTGTGCGTTACCTGAATCTGGGCGTAATAACGTTGTAAGAATACGAACAACTGTTGTTTTACCTGCACCATTTGGACCAAGCACGCTTAAAACAGTGCCTTCTTCAACATCAAGATTTAGTCCGTCGAGTGCGCGAACTTTTCCTTTGTCATAGGTTTTTACAAGGTTTTCCGCGATAACTGTTTTCACGAGGTAAACTTAACAACCTATGACACATAATGCACCTACCAAGGAACACTCCCACCGCGAGATCATGATTATTCTCGGCGGGCTCATGACAGGAATGTTGCTTGCAGCACTAGACCAAACAATTGTGTCTACTGCCCTCAAGAGCATTGTCGAAGATTTCAATGGACTTGACCACTACACATGGGTTGTCACGGCATACCTATTAACGTCTACCGCTTCAACTCCTCTTTATGGAAAAATTTCTGATCTTTATGGTCGAAGAATTGTTTTTCAATTCGCAATCGTGACATTCCTTATCGGTTCATTTGCAGCTGGTGCATCACAAGATATGACCCAACTTATTGCCACTCGCGCTGTTCAGGGGCTTGGGGCAGGGGGTCTTATGGCCCTTACCTTCGTGATTATCGGAGACATCGTCCCTCCTCGCGAACGTGGTCGCTATCAGGGCTACTTCGGTGCTGTGTGGGGTCTTTCATCTGTAGCTGGTCCATTACTTGGTGGATTTTTCTCTGACCACGCAACCATTCTTGGAATCACTGGATGGCGTTGGATCTTCTACATTAATCTCCCATTTGGAATTGCAGCACTCATCATTACATCAGCAGTACTTCATATTCCAAAGGTAAAGCGAGAGCACAAGATTGACTACCTCGGAGCACTGTTACTTGTTACTGCAGTAACAACTACTCTGCTTGCAGTTTCAATCTACGGACCACAAGATGGTTGGACTAACTCAAAGACAGTTACCTATCTTCTTACAGGAATAATTCTTACCCTGGCATTTCTCAAATGGGAATCTAAAGCTATTGAACCAATAATTCCGTTGTATCTCTTCAAGAATCACACTTTCTCTCTGACATCAATTCTTGGTGCGATTATCGGCGCAGGTATGTTCGGTGCAATTGTTATGTTGCCTCTATACATGCAAGTAGTAAAGAACTACTCAGCAACTGAAGCTGGCCTTAAGTTGATTCCACTGATGCTCGGCATTGTTTCTACATCAATTGTGAGTGGAAAGTTAATTACCAAGCATGGTCACTACAAGCGTTATCCAATTATGGGAACTGCAATCATGGCAATTGGAATTCTTGCAATGGTGCGTCTTGATATTGATACTCCATATTGGGAGCTTTCAATTTACGCGATCATGGTTGGTGCCGGTCTTGGACTTTCCATGCAGACAATCGTTATTGCACTTCAAAACGCAGTTGATTTCAAGGATATGGGCGTTGCAACAAGCTCAAATACATTCTTTAGATCACTGGGTTCAGTCTTTGGTACAGCGGCATTCGGAACAATTCTTACAAACCGATTAGGTCACTATCTTCTGACATCAGGTTTTGATCCAGCTCAGGCAGAGATGATTCAGAACAACACAGCCGCAATCGGCGCTCTCTCTCCTGAAGGTAAAGCGAGCGCCCTCGGTGCATTTGTGGATTCATTCCACATGGTGTTCTTAGTAGCTGGCCCTGTTGTAGCTATCGGTTTCATAGCCGCTCTCTACTTACGTGAAACACCACTTCGCACCAATGCAGATTATGCATCTGCACGAAATGAAGCAGCAGGCGAGGCGCTCGGGTAGTTCCGAGTCCAGCTCATTGGCTTGTTATGAAAACTAAGTTCACCAGCCCCTTCGCAGAATTTCCGCGGGAGGTTGGTGTACTTGTTTTTGCTTCGTTCTTCGTTGCAGTGGGTTTTGGAATCATCGCTCCAACAATTCCTCTCTTTGCACGTTCATTTGGAGTAAACCATGCTCAGGTGGGTGCAATTATTTCGGCTTTCGCACTTGCACGTTTCTCAGCTGGATTAGTTTCGGGAAAACTCGTAGATCACTTTGGCGAGAGATTGATTTATTCAACTGGTATTGGTTTTGTTGCCATCACATCTTTTGCAGCAGGTATGGCCCAAAACTACGAACAACTACTTATCTTTAGAGCAGTTGGAGGATTTGGTTCTTCAATGTTCTCTGTAGCAGCTGGTTCAATTCTGCTGCGTGCTGTCGATGATGATCACCGTGCGCGTGCACAATCTCTTTACAACGGCTCTTTTCTTATTGGCATGATGGCAGGGCCAGTTGTTGGTGGCGCTCTCTCTGGATTCTCACTCAGAGCACCACTGCTGATTTACGGGGTACTACTTGTCGGAGCAAGTTTGTCTGGTGCAGTTCTGCTTCGCCATTCAAAACTTGCTGCAAAGCCAACACAAGCACAGCTCAAGACAGTGGTTTCGCTCAAGAGCGCTATGGCGTTGAAACCATACAGAATTGCACTCATCATTTCTTTTTGTACTGCGTGGTCACTATTTGGAATGAGTCGCTCTGTGCTTCCACTATTTATGGTTGAAGAAATCAAAGTAAGTCCAAGCTTTATGGGATTTGGATTTACGGTGACAACGATTATTCAAGGTGCTTTTCTGCTTAAAGCGGGCAAGTTATCAGATCTCAATGGTCGTAAGTATTCTGCAGTATTTGGAACTTCACTGCTGGCACTCTTCTCACTGGCCCTGGTTTTCACCTTCAATTCTTGGATGTTCGTCCTAGCTTGCGTCATCGTTGGCTTTGCTGGAGCTTTCTTATCAACTACACCTTCCTCAATCGTAGGAGATGTTCTCGAGGGCAAAGGTGGCCAAGTTATAGGACTCTTCCAAATGTCAGGAGATGCTGGAGCAATGATCGCCCCGCTCATCCTAGGAATTGTGGCCGATAATTATGGATTCCGTCCTGCATTTGCAATCACAGCAGCGCTCATGATGGTTGCAGTGGCTGTATCAATAAAATTGCCCGAGACGCGGTCTTCGCATCTCGGGCAACCTCAGTAATTACATATCAATTAATCGCGACCTCGAAGTATCGAAAGCAAACGCAATACTTCAAGGTAGAGCCACACAAGTGTGACCATCAAACCAAAAGCACAACGCCATGATTCTTCTTGAGGAACACGAGCAGCAACTGCCTTTTCAATTTGATCAAGATCCAACACAATAAATAGAGATGCGAGAGCAACTCCACCTATAGCGATCAGAAGACCAAGGCCTCCAGTTGGAAAACCAATAAAGATAGTTGCAATTGAAAATACAAGGTAACCAATGAGTGAGCCGATTAAAACTCGTGTGAATTTAGGAGTTACACGAATCTTTCCACTGCGATAAGCGATGAGTACTCCACCAAATGCACACGCAGTTGCGATTACAGCTTGTCCGACTATTCCGTCATAAGACTGATCGTACATACGACTGATTGTGCCGAGCGCCAAACCTTGCGCTGCTGCATATGCAATAACAAGAGGTGGGCGCACTTTCTTAGAAAATGAATTCACCATTGCAAGAATAAATCCGCCGCCAAATCCGATGAGTGCAAGCAATGGACTATTTGCACTCCATGCAAAAGTTCCAACTGCTAGCAGAACAGCAAAGAGTCCTGCAGTCTTAATGACGACATCGTCAATTGACATAGGTGCAGATGTTGGGCGGCTCTCAATTGTGTTGAGATCGCGTGAACCAATTTCTTGCGGGTTGATACGAGCGAAACCGCGGCCGCTAAGGACTGGGTTAGAACTGCGCATTAATTTCTCCTTCTAGAGTTTCGAGCTATGGCTAGCACTACGGGAACGAGCTCCCGTGTGGGATATAACGTACGGCAAACGCAGAATATTTCCAGTTGGGGCGCTTCACATGCGCTCAGGGAAGTGAGTTTGCGCCGCCCCAGGGTCACTCCAGAGAGTCACGACTTAGCGCAGGAGAAAGGTGATGACTCCGGCAGCAACCAATGCAAAAGCAATCGCAATACTTGAGCTTTTTCCCAGTCTTTGGGGTAACCCCTTCACTCCTTGAGCTACATCTACTTCTAGATCTTTCACAACATTGAGGAAATGGAAAGCAGATGAAATCAGGATGAAGTCGAGATACAACCACATTGGAGGTTGATTCTCATTTGCCAAGTAAATTGCCCATGGCATTGTTCCGAAAGAAACCATATATGGAACTACAGAAAATGCAGTCTTCTTTAAACCTAAGTTATACGTAGTTGCACTGAGTAATCCTAAGAAATGCAGAAGTGTTCCGATTACTCCCAGCGGACCAATAAGTGAGAGAACAAGTGCTAAACCGAGTGCGATACCAATCGATATCTTTAAAGTACTTTCTGTGATGCTTCCGGCTACGAGTGGTTTCTTAATTCGAATAGCCTCGCGATCTAATTTAGAATCAATAAGGTCATTTGACCATCCCACAACACATTGCCCTGCAAGAATCGCAGCGGCAACTTGGAGAGAACCAATCCAAGTGAATTGAGTAAGTGAAAGGAAGAAAGAGATTGTGACTACAAGTACTGTCGGGCCAAAGTGTGTGGCTTTGATTAAGCCCAAAAGTTTTCTATCCATAAATCTAATCCCTGCTCCACCTTACCTCCCGGTGTATAAATAACCAGCGAGACTGTTGCTATCTCCAATGACAAACAGATTTCCGTCGCCACTAACCGCTGCTGCATCAACACTAAGATTGCCAAGTGTAGTTTGAGTCGTCCAAGAAACACCAGAATTTGATGAGATAAAAACTTTCCCACCACCAGTTCCTGCAATCAATTGTGAGCCATCACTGCTTGAATCGATGATGTTCCAGGTTTGAGATGAGCTTAATCTTTTAGTCCACGTCACCCCTGAGTTAGTTGAAATATAAATGCCATCATTAGGAACAATTGCCGCCAACTTGGTTCCGTCATCACTGCACGTTATTGCACTCCACTGCCGGCTACTATCTCGCGCTGTCCACGTTGCACCGGAATCAGTCGAAGTATAGATCTGGCCGCTGCTTGTCGCAGTTGCAGCAAGTTTGAGGCCGTCGTCACTTACACAAATTCCAGTCCATGCTCGCGAGCCAGAACTGGTTTTCTCAACCCACGTGACTCCGGAATCCGTTGACGTGTAGATATATCCTGAGAAGGCCGCTGCAGCCAACTTTGTACCATCTCTATTTGAAGAGATTGATCTCCAGCTTGCCGAGATAGACCCAGTCTGCAAGGTCCAACTAACTCCAGAATTTGTTGAAGTATAAATCTGTCCAGAATAAAGGCCTGCGGCCAGCTTTGTTCCATCACTACTCGAGGCCACCGCCCACCACCCAAGATTATGGCCGGTTCCCGATGGAGTTCTATTGACCCAGGTAGCACCAGAATCTGTGGATGTATATACATCTCCCCCGTAAACAACTGCAACAAGTTTTGTTCCATCGCTGCTAGATCCGATGCTTTGCCAATTTCTCGCGCCTGCGGCTGTAACTCTTGTCCAGGTACATTCTTTGGCAATTTGGAAGCAATCCAGGGTAATAATGTTTGCTCCGCTTTGAATCACAATTTTGCTTACGTCTGTTGCAAGAAGCGATGGATTTTTAAACGTCACGGTAAATCCGTAACAAGTTCCACTGACACCAACGCAGGCCGCCGAAGAAGAAGCTATTGACACATAACTTGAATACGCAGAACTAGTGTAAAAAGTTCCAGAATTGTCAAAAACAGGTAGTGACGTAATTGTGCTGAAAAGTGGTTGGGCGGATGTGCCAGAATCGTCATAGGCGCTTATAAACAAATCAAATGTGCTACACGATGCAGGGATATTAGTAACTGTGACGCTTCCCAAGTAGTGAGTTCCGGTTGAAGTTCCATTTACAAATCCAGCGCTAGGAATAACGTTGAGAGAGTTGTTTCCTGAGCACACAACCGTTTGCGAAACTCCCTGGCCGAATTCAAGGCCAGAACCAGAGTTCAGTGAAAGATTGCTAGCAAGCGTGCTCTGAAAAAATAGAATGGATGCAACTATTACTACAAATGAAGTCAGGAACTTAGCGCGTAAACCATGAGACGAATTTTCATCCTTGGGATCATCGTGGTAGAAATCCTCAGTCACGACGTTCTCCACTCACTTTGAGACAAATTCATCACTGATGTGTGAGGAATTAAGGTAAGTCTCTCACATCTAGGTTTGAGCGAATGAGCGCGATAAGGAGAGCGTGAAACTAGAAGGCGCGAATTGGGCGAACATAGTTGTCTGTGAACTTCTGACGGGATCTCGTGACGGTGCTGCTGGGATTGAAGTGAAAGGTGAACGCGTATGACGGGGGAGTAGCCTGAGTGGAGGCCCAGTAAAAGTCGGCCCGAATTCCCGCCGTGTCAGCACCGTATACTGGAGAATTAAGTGTCCCACCGATGCATTCAGTCGTTACGTTTGACGCTACACCACGAGCCCACTGACAGAGTAAGTTTAATTCGGCTGGACTACCTAAATACCAATCACTCTTGGAGCCGCCACGATACTCACGCGCAAGGGCAGCAGCCGCCGTAGCTGAGTCAATGCCACGGCCATTGCTGACAATTGCTAGCGAATCTTTGTACCCAAGCCCGACACCAGCCGTGGTGTAAAACCCGGAGCTCTGCACGGTCACACCTGCAATATCGTAATTGTAGTCGCTCGCATTTGACCAAGCTCTTAATGGATCTGTAGCGGAGCTCCACGTTCTTGGTGCAACTTCTAGATAATTACACAGTCCACCAGATGGGCTACCGGTTGCAGAATGTGCGGGACCACAATTAAATCCAGTTTCGCTGTAATAGAAAATCATTCCGCCACCAGGGCCGGTGTTACCTAAGGTATATGTGGTCCGGGCTGAATTCGTGGTGCTTTGCATCGTCAACTTAAAGACAGATGTTGAAGCTGCAACGGGAGTATCAAAAGTTACCGTGAATGAAGAAGAGGAATTATTGGTTAACGTGATACCACTTGCTCTGATATCTAATCTAAATGTCGAGGCAACATCTGCAACAATGACATCCGTCGAGGTGGTGTTATACAGTGCCAAAGGCGATGCGTTACTGTTTCCATATGCATTAATTTGAAATTGTGCGCCGTCACAACTCGAGGGAATTCCAGAAACCGTTAAGGAATTGAAGTAATGCGTTCCTCCTCCGCCAGATGCATTGACGAAATTGGAGTACGGGGTGAGCGTGAGATTGTTTGACCCAGAGCAAGCAACGGTCTGTGAAACTCCCTGACCAAATTCAATTCCGGTCCCTGAACTGAGTGAAATGTTTCCCGCAAGAGTGCTCTGAAAGAAGAGGACAGAACCAAGAATGAGTGCAGCAGGAGTCAGAAGATTATTGCGAAGTTTTCTCTTGGGTAATTCCTCGATGGGGTCATCGTGATACTGATCATCAGTCACGACGCGCTCCCCTCAATCAAACCGACTGAATCTTATACGGTTCCACTTTCATTCTTATTCCCCGCTGGGACTGAGGCCGATAACAGAAATATCAAATTAACCACCGGAACAATGATGAACCAGCCGCTCCTGCCCGCATCGTGCATCCTACGAACACCACAAGATATGGAGGGGATGGTTAAGACAAGTGCTGTCAGATTAGATAATCCATTAATTCCCGATAAGCCTTCAATAAAGCCAAATACAACTGCAACAATTAAGGTGAAGAAATAAAACGTCCAAAACTCTTTACGCGTCGCCTTACCTTTAAAATCAAAATACTTGGTTAGCGAACCTGTTACAGAATCCATCATTTCTTCCTCCTAGAGTGAGCTTTATCTAGCAACCTTTAGATTACATAATGGTGAGTTGATAAATTGCTCTGTTTACCCAACAACAAGCGTAACCACAGACCCACCGGCTACTGGCGACCCAGGCTTGGGTAGTACCTGGAGAACTCTGGCACTAGGACCATTCTTGAGCATCTTCACCATAACTCTTAATCCTGAGTTGGAAAGAGTCAACTTGGCTCTGTTCAGATCCATTGACAATACATTTGGGACAAAGACTTTCAATGGTCCAGATTTAGGGGGAATCGCCGCAGTTGTGGTGTGAGACTTTGGCAGAGTTACCTTGTTATTGGAGACATTATTGGAGACATTCAATGCAAAAGCATTTGAGACGCATTTACCATTCGCCGGATAAGTAACAACTCGAGTTGATTTGTTTACACAAAAAATTACATCTGCTGCTGTCGCTGTGGTGGAAGATGCAAACATCTGCAGCACCAGTATCCCAACCGCTACCCTGAAAACTTTTTGGGAAATTGTCATCATCTCTCCTTAGATTGAAGTCACGCAAGGGTAGCGAAGGAGAGAAAGTTTTGAAATATCTTTACGCAACAAAATGCCATTCGCACACGAATTGGTGCGCCCAATCGGACTCGAACCGACACTGGAAGGATTATTGTGCTTTCTTCTTATATCCAGCAGGACACTTTGGGCTAATGGAAGTAACTTTCTTGGTCAGTTTGCCTTTAACGCAGGTGATGGTTGTTTTCTTTACTGCAGTCGCCTTGGCGGCTGCTTCTTGCTTGGCCGTCAACTCTGCTGCAGCCTTCGCCTCTGCTTCCTGCTTTGCCTTCAGCTCTGCCGCAGCTTTATCGGCAATCGCCTTTGCTTCCGCCGTCATTAAAGCCTTGACTTCACTCAGAGCTAAATAACTACGCTGCCCAAAAACGGGGGTAGCTTCATTTGCTGAATTAAATGTTCGTGCCGAAATTAAGACTGTGCCTTGAGAATCATTTTTAGTAAAGCCAAGCAGGGTTTCATAACTTAGATCTATAGAGCCAGTACCAATCAATACCCCTGCACCAATACTTACTCCAGAGCCGATCCCTACCCCAGACTCGGTACTTTTAACAAATATTTCCGGACCATATGAAGAGACATCCGTTGGCGCAGCACCTGGTGTCAATATTGATATGTACCACTCAGTTTTCGAAAGGGCATTAGTTAAAGATGAACCTGTAGAGGTGATTGATGCAGAACATTTTGCACCTGTCAAAGTTATAGAGCAGTTTACATTCGTTGGGGGCGCGATATCGGCTGCATTCGCAGTTGTGTGGGCCGAAAAGACAAAAACTAAAAACGTCACAGGAATCTTAAGAAATCGCTTCATACTCTAACCTTATGCACTTTAGGAGATATTTCTAGAGAGGGAGTACATATACCCGTGCGCTCAAAGTTGATCGGTACCCCCAATCGGACTCGAACCGATACTGGAAGGATTTTAAGTCAGCCGCCAAAGATTCCGAAAAGTCCCTTATAGACCCGCAGTTGTCACAGCAAATTCTGAGTCCTCTAAGGAGTAGCCTTCATACACAAGCTGTCTAATCAAACCGCTACGAGAAAAAGCACTTGATCTCAGATAACTCGCTGCAGATCGAACTGCATTCGCTCTCCAATCAGCCTGTTGCGCATCAACTGCATAAAAAACGTCGTCAGTTGAATAACCTTCGTATGCAAGCTGTTTGATTAAGCCACTACGAGAAAAAGCACTTGATCTCAGATAACTCGCTGCAGATCGAACTGCATTCGCTCTCCAATCAGCCTGTTGCGCATCAACTGCATAAAAAACGTCGTCAGTTGAAT
>CAESAB010000017.1_pt1 | contig 21886 bp, 23 predicted proteins | sample 7263531 | NCBI WGS metagenome assembly CAESAB01 (sample SAMEA6814095, study PRJEB35770) | freshwater metagenome | biome: Freshwater; feature: Freshwater reservoir; material: water | place: Czech Republic | collected 2017-05-23 | depth 30m m
CATAGCTACATGTATTGCTACATGCACTGGTGGTCTCTTACACCGCCGTTTCACCCTTACCAACTTTCGTTGGCGGTTTACTTTCTGTTGCACTTTCCCGCGGATTGCTCCGGGTGGGCGTTACCCACCACCTTGCTCTGTGAAGTCCGGACTTTCCTCGGTGCCTTGCGACAACGCGGTGATCCAGGCGACTCTTCTTTAGCTAATGGTACGCGAGATTATTTAGTGGTGTTCCGCGTAGCAAATAGGCTGGTAGCCGCCGTAACCGTCAAGGTTGTGATGATGACAGCCAAACTGAGTTCAAGGGAAATCTCAGGAACATGCACGCCGATGCTGTGCAACGCGTGAAGGACCATCTTCACTCCGATGAATGCCAGGATGAACGCGAGCCCACGAGACAAGTGAATCAATCGATCCATAAGTCCTTGAAGTAAGAAGTAGAGCTGGCGAAGACCCATCAATGCAAAAATATTTGCAGTGATAACAACGTAGGTGCTTGTTGTAAGTCCAAGGATTGCAGGAATTGAGTCAAGAGCGAAGATGAGATCTGTAATTCCGAGCGCTATCAGCGCGATGGCAAAGTTACTAAAGCCTCGTTTGCGCAAGAACTTGACTATTTTCGCTTCATCTTCTTCAACGTTCTCTTTCTCGTTTACTAACTTGTAAGCGGTAAAGATAAGGAATGCTCCAAAGAAGAAGAAGACCCATGTAAATCGGGTTACGAGTGCTACACCTGCAAAGATTAGAATGACACGAAGGACTATAGCAATGAGAATTCCAAGAAGAAGTACAAGTTGCTGCTGCTCTTTCTTGATCTTCATGGTGGTGAGCAAGATAATAAAGACGAACAAATTGTCTACTGAAAGTGAATATTCCGTGAGCCAACCAGCGATGAATTCCTTGCGGTACTCAGGTGGCGCCCACTGAGGCAGGAAGTAACCAAATGCAATGGCGGCAACTACATAGAAGAGAGTCCAACTTAGCGCTTCCTTAGGAGTGGTCTCCTTGTGGCGATGGAGTATTGCAAGAATCAGATCGAAGATGATTACTGCGCCGAGTACCCCGATAGTTATTTGCCATTCTGTTGATGAAATCATCTTAGATGCCCTCTTTCATTCACTGATCGCACTGCACGTAACCCATCTGATGGCCAGATAGAAATTGAGGAAATTGAACAAGGTGAAGCATCGATGTGGAATACCGCTTCCGCTGGTGCACCCATCGCAAGTTTAATGGCTGTCTTAATGACACCGTTGTGGGTAACAACTATTACTTTCTTTCCTGGATGTTCGGCCACTAATTTCTCTAGCGCTTCTTCAATACGCACAGAGGCTTCGTCATAAGACTCTCCCCCGTTGGGTGCATACGCTGTTGAATTCAGCCAAGCTTGATACGCATCTGGATCTTCTTCCTTAACTTCTTCGATGGATTTTCCATCCCAGTCACCGAAAGAGAGTTCATACCAAGATTCATCGAAAGTGATTTCAAGTCCTGTTGTGCGCGAGATAGCTTCTGCTGTTTGTCTGGTGCGCTTTAGCGGTGAAGCAATAAGCACGTCAGCACCCAGCTTCACAGCTTCTTCAGCGACAAGGTCTGCTTGGTCAAGGCCTTCTTGCATCAGCTCTGGATCAAGTGATCCGGTGCCAGAGAATTTTCGTGTGGGAGTCAGAACTGTTTCACCATGGCGGATGAAGTAGATAAATGTTGGTACTTCAGCACTTCTCAGGCGATCAGTTAAATAGTTCTGCTGAACTACCGCCACAGGTTTATGTGCACTTCCGCCATCGAGTGCTTTATTAGCCAATCGATCCGCATGTGAATTCTCATCGCGTGGAATCCAGGAATAAGTCACAAGTGATGGGTTGTGCGCATCCCTGCACTGCTTTGCAAGATCGCGCATATCGGCGTGCTTTATCTGCCAGCGACCAGACATCTGTTCTACAACTAGTTTGGAATCCATAGCAACTTCAACAGTTGCATCTGCATCTAGCTGATGGATATGTGACAAACCAGCTAGTAGCCCGTTGTATTCGGCAACGTTATTTGTTGCAATTCCAATCACATCAAAGAGCTCTGCAACAATCTTTCCGTTTTCCGTGACAACTGCTCCGTAACCAGCTGGACCTGGGTTACCGCGTGAACCGCCATCGGCTGTTAATTTAAAGACACGTGCCATTAGCGATCACGCACCAATATGCATCTGCACTCTTCACAGCGCACGACTTCATCTTCAGCCAGCGCCGAGATTCTCTGTAGTTCAATAGTGTTCAAAGTCAGGTTGCATCCTTTGCACTGATTGCCAGCTAGAACTGCAGCACCGGTGCCGCTGTTTCCTTCGCGAATTTTCTCATAGAGCGCCAAGAAATCTGCTTGTACTGATTGTGCGGTTGAACCACGATCTGCCGCAATTATCTCTAGTTGAGTATGAATAGAAGCCAGTGCATTTTCTTTCTTGACATTCAAATCATTTATTGCCGCAGTTAAATCCGCTTCTTCTTGCGAAAGAGCGGTAATACGTTCTTTGATTCCATCGACTCTCATCATGATTTCAAGTTCAACTTCTTCAAGCTCTGCTCTACGAGCACCAAGTGTTCCAAGTTCATGTTGAGTCTGCTCAAGCTCTTTTGGTGTTCCGGTTCCAGATGAAAGTCTTTTCTCATCTCGTTCGATTCGAGTAACAATCTGCTCAACATCACCCTCGGCGCGGGCAAGCTCACGCTTAACATCGCTGAGTTCTGTCTCTGCGGCGATACGTAGATCGCGCACATTATTGTGCTTAATGGTGGTGCTAGAAATTTCTGCGTGTTCAGGCAAAGTTGCTGCCTTGTTTTTTAGGGTTGCAGTCTGAAAATCAAATTGTTGAATATCGAGAATAGAACGCTGGTCGCTTGCGCTTGCTTTCACGGCGTTCTCCTTGAGTAAGTATCTGAAACATTATGTAATTCTGTACCGAACCTTACTTCATGCACTGGAGTCTTTCCACAAGGGCACAACTAACCCCAGCAAATCGCTATTTAACGGAGAAGAAATAGCTTCCTTGCACTGGATGGCCATCTTCAGACACCACGCGATATTTGACCTGATACTTGCCTTTATCTAGCGGATTCGAAAATTGTAGCTTCACCTGTGATTTAGCCACAGTGAGTTTTCCTGATTTGGATTTTCCACTAGAAATTTGAATCACCTGAATTTTATTTGGAGTCTCATTTTCGAGAACTAAAATCTTCTCATTGAAATTTAAGGTCACACTATGAATATGAGATTTAACTATCTGATTCGAAGATGGTATCGAGTTTACTAACCTGGAATGAGCGCTTGCCGGGTTGATTGAAAGTTGAAAGGCAATAAGTACCGAAAGGGTAAACCAAATCTTTCCTCTCGCTTTCATGACCGAATCCTCTCAGAAACGGTAGAAATAAACTAAACGGTTGGTGTTGTGTAAAGCACTTTTCCATCAACTTTAATCTCTGTATCAACTAAATACTTTTTGACTGCAGCTAAATTGATTTCAAGGCCGATTCCAGGGCGATCAGGAATAGTGATCATTCCATCACTTTCAACCTCAATCTTATCTACCGTTAATTCAACACAAAGAGATTTTGGTTCCATTGGATACTCAGTAATCCAAGAGTCTTTGAGGCCTGCAAATGGCTGCAATGATGCTGAAAGTGCTGAGTGCGAGGTGAAAGTGTGATTCACAAATTGCACTCCACTTGCTTTTGCATATTGAGCAACTCGGTAAGCATCGCCAATTCCGCCGATATATCCAGTGTCGATTTGTACGAATCCAACTCCGCCGTGATCAATCAAATGTTCTGCTTGGTATGGGTTATGCGCACCTTCTCCGCCAGCTAACTTAACTCTTGGTGTGCGCTTTGCTAGTTCTCCATATGAGGCCAGAGCGGCAGCATCAAATGGTTCTTCGTACCAAAGTACATTCGCATCTGATAGGGCCTGCAATCTTGCGGCAGCTGCTTCGACATCTTCGTGGAAAATAGTTCCGGCATCAATCATGAGATGCGCATCGGCTCCAATACCCTCGCGTGCAGCATGAATATGGTTGGCATCATCTTGCACAGTTCCACGTCCGAAAGGGCCCCATCCAAATTTAATTGCACTAAAACCAGCTTTTCGAATATCACTTGCTTTCTTCAAAGTTTCTTCTGCAGTATCTCCAAATAGAACTGAAGCATATGGAAGTTTTCTAGTTGCCTCTTTATAGCCAAGCAACTTATAAATAGGCTCTTCTTTTACCTGTCCAAGCAAATCCCACAGTGCAATTTCGATTCCTGACAGCGTTAAATCACTTTGAATAATTGCGTAAAAAGAGTTCGCACGTACTTTGCGAGTGATTGCGAAAATATCTTCTGGAGAATTTAAGGGCTCTCCTAGGACCGAATCAATCACTGGATGACAAGCACTATGCGACATAGGTGCAATCCAACTTGCGATCGAAGTGAGCGGTGATGCCTCGGCTTCTCCCCATCCAACAAAGCCATTAGCCGTTACACGAACCAACAATGCATCTTGGCTACCATCACCGATATCGAGTACCTCTGGCATGCGCAAATAGAAGAGATCAACTGAATCAATTTTCACAATAAGCCTTTCTAAAGGGTCGCAAAAGTCTAATTGGCACGCTGTAGTTTGCAACCCTGCCAAAGTTGTCATCAGTAGGTATTCCTGACAAATACTTTGGGGTTGAGTACTATTTTCAAGATGAGGAAGATTTTTTCTATAGTTCTCGCCCTCGTATTTTTGGGAACCTCGCTTTCGCTCCCTGCCTTTGGCGCCGTTAAGGCTGGTTCACCATGCCCAAAGGCAGGAAAGATTTCAGCCACAGCAACTAAAACTTTCACTTGTATCAAGTCTGGCAAGAAATTTGTGTGGAACAAGGGTGTGACTATCGCTAAACCAGTAGCAGTCACACCTACACCTACACCCACTGCAACACCAGAACCGGTTGATACAAAAGTTCCTGCAGCGCCTACTTCATTTGCTGATCTAGAGGAGAACTATCAAGGAATCCCTTACGCAGTGTGGGAGAAGATTCAAGGTAATTTAGCTCTTCATAAATCAACGGATCTAAAAATTAATTTCCTCTTCGGACCAACTACTCCCCAGAGATATCCAAATCAATGGACAATAGATGCCGTTACTCTCGGTTCACGAGTAATGGGTGCACAAAAGCAACCTGCAGAAGTAAAGTTTGTTCAGTTCAACAAGGCAGATGTTCCTTGGGCGAGAACTGAGGCAGAAAAATACATAAGCCCATTTAGATTGGGAAATTCATTCCCTGATCAAGCTTCTGATAAATGTGCACAAGTTGACTGTGATGGCGCGGTAACGAATATCGCAAGCGATATAGGACTTGTTCTGGTTGGTGTATCAACGCCTGTTACAAGATTTAGCATTCAAAAATTCAATGGACAGAACGATTTACATGAATACGCCCACGCAGTGCAAGGGATGATTTTCAAGGGCAAGGCACAAAGTCCACCACCTGTTCTCATGCCGTGCTGGTATTCAGAAGGGCAACCTCAGGCAGTTTCAATTCCTACGGTTGCAAAAAGTGCTGAAGATTATGTGAAAATTCGCAAAGGTTGGATCACTGATAACAGATGGCTACTAAAGGACTACGAGCCAGAATCAATCCAGGAATTCTTTCGAGACACTATGAAGGTTCCTTGCAATGGCCCTTCAGGTTCAATGGTCTATAACCTTGGATATATTGTTATGGATGCACTCGTCGCTATTGGAGGAATTGATAAGACGTTCGATGTACTTACCGCCATCGCAGATGGGCTGCCGTTCGAAGACTCTTTCAAGAAGGTGTACGGAATTACTTGGAATGATGCCTCTGTAGTGTTATCGAGAGTTGCTTCAAAGGTTTATAAGGACTCTAAAAAATAACTGAACGTGGGCGGCGAGGGTTTCGAACCCCCGACATCCTCGGTGTAAACGAGGCGCTCTACCACTGAGCTAGCCACCCGGCTTGTACTGCTCGCGAATACTACTTTACATCTGCGAAAGTACGAAAATCGTGCGTAGGTTACGCGAGATTACAGTGCAGCGATTGCGCTCTTGTAATCACCATTGTTACGAGCATCGCCGAGGCCATTAACAACCTGCCAACGGATGATTCCCTCTTTATCGATGATGAAGGTTCCGCGCATTGCGCAACCAAGATCTTCGTTGAAAATTCCGTAAGACTTTGAAACGGCGCCATGTGGCCAGAAATCTGAGAGCACTGGGAAGTTATAACCCTCTTGTGCTGCGAATATCTTCTGCGAATGCATTGAATCGCATGAGAGTGCAAGAACCTGAACATTGTCATTCTGGAATGCAGCGATGTCATCGCGGATTGCACAGAGTTCACCAGTGCATGTTCCTGTGAAAGAGAATGGGATGAAGACGAGAACAACGTTCTGCTTTCCCTTAAATGATGAAAGGGAAACTTTTGTTCCAGTGTGATCTTTTAATTCGAAATCTGGAGCTGCTGCTCCGACGCTAAGTCCTGTAAGTGATTGGGTCATGCGGCAAATCTATCGCTTGCCCGCTTTTCGTGCCACTAGACGAGTCGCTGTCCAATCTGCTGCTACTGCAATTGTTGATGTTTGATTCAATCCACATAGCGGCGCTGCATCTTGAATGTCACTTGGTTCGACATGGCCTTCGCGACCAACCTTTGGTGTCAGAACCCAGATAGCTCCGGTCTCTGAAAGAAATGCCATTGCATCCATGAGTTCATCTACGAGATCACCATCGTCTTCGCGAAACCAGAATAGAACTGCGTCGATGACTTCATTGGTAGAACCTTCAAGGAATTTAGTTCCGGTAACTTTCATGATTTCATCACGGAGAGCGGCATCACAATCAGCCCCAAGTCCCATCTCGAGGACTATCTCTCCTTTAGCAAAACCCATCCGCATTGCCACGGGATAAGTCCAACCGATGAGACGATTTTTTACAAGGGTTTTTGCTGTACTAATGCGTATTTTTTTGTGCTCATCAGCATTTTGGGCGAGAATACGGCTATGACTGAATTCGATGGATTCCCAGATCAGATAATTGACCAACTTGTAGACACGGACCCATCAGAAACCGCAGAGTGGCAGGCATCCTTCGACGCGGCTCTCACAGCAGCTGGCCCAGTTCGCGCACGGTACTTAATGCTCTCACTGCTTCGTCGGGCACAAGAGAAGAACATTGGAATTTCACAACTTCGCACAACTGATTACATCAACACAATTTCCCCAGAACACGAACCACAATTCCCTGGCGATGAAGCAATTGAGCGTCGCATCCGCGCATTTAATAGATGGAACGCGGCAATGTTGGTACATCGTGCGCAACGTCCAGGTATCGGAGTCGGCGGACACATTTCTACATATGCATCTTCGGCTTCACTCTATGAAGTCGGATTTAACCACTTCTTCCGCGGACAAGATCACCCAGGTGGCGGAGATCAAATTTTCTTCCAAGGTCACGCAAGTCCCGGAATGTATTCACGCGCATTTCTTGAAGGTCGCTTTAGCGAAGATCAGCTAGATGGATTCCGTCAGGAACTTTCACATCAAGCAGGTGGATTATCTTCTTATCCTCATCCACGTTTGATGCCTGACTTCTGGCAATTTCCAACAGTGTCAATGGGCATCGGTCCTATCAATGCAATTTACCAAGCGCGATTTAATCGCTACTTACATAACCGCGGAATTAAAGATACGAGCGATCAGAATGTTTGGGCATTTCTTGGCGATGGCGAAATGGATGAGGTCGATACTCTCGGCGCAATCGGTCTTGCATCACGCGAGAAGTTAGACAATTTAACTTTCGTCGTTAACTGTAACTTGCAGCGCCTTGATGGCCCTGTTCGCGGCAACGGCAAGATTATTCAGGAACTCGAATCAATCTTCGGTGGCGCAGGATGGAATGTGGTCAAGGTTGTATGGGGTCGCGAATGGGACCCACTGCTTGCACAAGATCGCGAAGGCGCACTTGTGCATCTGATGAATACAACTCTTGATGGTGACTTCCAAACATTTAAGGCTGAAAGCGGCGCATTTGTTCGTGAACACTTCTTTGGTCGCGATCCACGAACAGCGGCAATGGTCTCTGGTTGGTCTGATGATCAAATCTGGGGACTCAAGCGCGGTGGCCACGACTATCGCAAACTCTTTGCTGCATACACAGCAGCAGTCCAGAAGAATGGCAAACCAACAGTAATTCTTGCTAAGACAATTAAGGGATGGACACTTGGTTCGCACTTCGAAGCACGAAACTCGACCCACCAGATGAAGAAGATGACTCTTGAAGACATCATCGAATTCCGTAACCGTCTTGATATTCCACTTACTGATGACAAGTTAGATAAGTACACACCTTCGTACTACCGCCCAGCTGCTGATTCTCCAGAGATGAAGTACCTCGAAGAGCGTCGTCGCGAACTTGGTGGATCTATTCCAAGTCGTCGCAAAGTCTCACGACCATTGCAGCAGCCAGCAGATGAAGCGTATGAATCAGTTCGTCGTGGTTCTGGTCAGCAAGAAATTGCAACAACTATGGCATTCGTGCGCTTGCTTAAGGATTTAATCAAGGATCCAGGACTTGGTAATCGCCTGGTTCCAATTATTCCTGATGAAGCACGCACCTTTGGTCTTGATTCATTATTCCCATCACTCAAGATTTATTCACCGCATGGTCAGCAATACATGGCCGTTGACCGTGAGTTGATGTTGTCATATAAGGAATCTACTTCGGGCGTAATCCTTCACGAAGGTATTAACGAAGCAGGATCTGTGGCTTCATTTACTGCAGTTGGTTCTTCATATTCAACTCATAACGAGCCAATGATTCCTATCTACATCTTCTACTCAATGTTCGGATTCCAGCGCACAGGAGATGCCTTCTGGGCAGCATCTGATCAGTTGGTACGCGGATTCGTACTGGGTGCAACAGCAGGTCGCACAACCCTTAATGGAGAAGGCCTGCAGCACGAAGATGGACATTCACATCTCTTGGCCGCAACTAACCCTGCAGTAGTTGCATACGATCCTGCATTTGCTTACGAGGTTGGACATATCTTTAAAGATGGTCTACGTCGTATGTATGGTCAGGACAGCGAGAACATTTATTACTACATGACTATTTATAACGAGCCATACATGCAGCCAGCAGAGCCAGATAATCTGGATATCGAAGGATTGCTCAAGGGTATTTATCTTTACGCACCTGCATCAAAGCAGCGCAAGAAGAACGCTCAAATTCTCGCATCTGGTGTTGGCGTTAACTGGGCACTTAAGGCGCAGAAGTTATTAGCAGAGGATTGGGGCGTTGCCGCTTCAGTGTGGTCAGTTACATCATGGAATGAGCTCCGTCGCGATGGATTGTCAGTAGATCGCCACAACATGCTTCATCCAAAGGATAAGAAAACTGCTTACGTTTATGACAAGCTCAAGGGAAGCCAAGGTCCTGTCATTGCAGTCTCAGACTTCATGCGTGCTGTACAAGATCAAATCTCTCCATGGGTTCCAAATCAATTCCATTCACTTGGAACAGATGGATTTGGACTTTCCGATACACGCGGTGCGCTACGTCGTCACTTCAAAGTCGATGCTGAATCAATCGCGGTTGCAACTCTTGCAGAGCTAGCAAAGGCTGGAGAAGTGAAAGAATCCGTAGTTCAGGAAGCCATTGATAAGTACAGAATTTTCGATGTGCGTTCAGCAGATGCTGGCAACACCGAAGGTTCAGGTTGATTAATCAGATCCCTATAACTGACGCATCCTGCCTTTAACTCTTAGCTTGAGAATCTTCTTTCAGCGAGTCAGTAAAAAAGACAGCTGCAAGCATCATGGCTGCAGGAATCATCATCGCTAGGGCAATAGACCCTGTGAACTGAATAGTCCAAGCAACAACCCACTTGATTACAAAAACTAGAACGGTGTTCACGACTCCAAATTGACCCACAACAACGGCGCTAGGGAGTGAAGACCTGCGATTAGCCGCTGCAAAGAATGCTGGTCCGGTGAAGGAGGAGCCCAATCCGCCAATCCCCGATCCGATTATAAATAGCGCATACGCCCACCATTTATAGGAAGTCGGCAAATGCGTTGCAACGATGATGCAGATTGCAAACCCTGCTCCTGCAAAAATGACCGCCCTTTTGAACAAAACATGAATCTGAGTGTGTACTAGTAACTTTTGAACTGTCAGTCGTCCTAAAATCATCATTGCTGTAAAAACAATAAACGGAACTGCACTTAAAGTGCCTGAAACATCTAGACGCTCTTTAGTAAAGATGGTGCCCCAATCACCCAGCGCGAATTCAAGATAAACAACACAAGCCATACCAAGACTTACTGGCCAATCAATCTTGAACGAGGTAAAGATGTCTTTTACAGAATAATCATGCTCTGAATCCTCATTAGGAAGTAATAAGTGAGGTCGCAATTTTAGAGTCATGACAACCATAAAGGCTGCGAGCAGGATACATAAAGCATTTATCTGCGCGACTAGACCAACTCGTCCAATAAGCAGCCCTGAAAATATCGCCGTACTGAGCGATCCAGCGCTCCAATACCCAGCAGAGGTGATTACAAGACTTCTCTCTGATCGCACTAGGAAATGAAATACATGAGAATTCAAGCACACGTGAACTGCAGTAATTCCAAATCCAAAAGCTATGTTTAAGAGGAGAAAAAATAAACTTGAATGAATATGAACAAGTAAACCGAGACTGGCGGAGAGAATCCCGATTGAAACTAAGGAAACTTTCAAGGCTCCATATTTATGGATGATGTGACCAACAGTGAGAAGACCTAGCGCGGCACCAATTGAACCTGTGCTCATGATTGACCCGAATGCGCCATTTTCCACTTGCAGATTCGCTTTGATCTCTGGAAAGCGTGGGATCCACGACATTATGAGGAAGCCAAAACAGAAGAAGAGTGCGTGAATTATTCGCTGTTCAGTTTTGTTTGACAACTCTTTGTTCATTTAACTTTAACCATTAAAAGAGTGCGTTCGCTAGTGCTGTTCGAGCTTTAATAACTCGCGGGTCAGCAGGATCTACTAGACCGAATAACTCGAGTAATCGTTCTTTAACAGTTTTCTGTTCATCGCCATCAAGAATTACAACCAATTTGAGCAATCTTTCAAAGGCCGGTTCTACATATCCGCTCATCACTTCAACATCTGCACATTTCAGTTGAGTTTCTATGTCATCTGGATTACGGATGGCATCTTCCATAACTTTTTGGCCGTCAACACCCTCAGTCCTTATGAGTAATTGGACTTGTGACAAACCTAGTTTGGCGAAATTATCATTTGGCTTGCGAGCCAGTAACCGCTTATATGCAGCTTCTGCTGTTGCGTAATCTCCTTGGTCTAAAGCCGCTAGCGCTTCATCTTCTTCTGGCTCAGTTGCTTCTACCGGCTCTTCACCGATTCCTTGCTGCGCTGCAAGTGTAAGAATTTTATCGATAACTTCTCGCAACTGGGTTTCAGATAATGGTTGCTCAAGAAATGGAATTGCCTGTCCGCCGATAAACACGACACCGTATGGAATTGTTTGCGCTTGCAACGCTTGAGCAACAGGTCCTTGCGTATCAACGTCGACTCTTGCCAAGATCCATTTTTCCTTATCGGAGGCCTCTAGATTTCCAAGTGCACGAAGGGTTGCAACTGATTCAAGTGATCGAGCTGACCAGCAGAGAACAACAACTGGTTTCGTCGAAGAAAGCGGGAGTACTTCAGTCTGTAAATTCTCAGCAGTGACTTCCATACCTGGCATCGAGGTAGAAGCATCTGGAGCTGGCTTTCCTAGCGAACTAAGGTCTACTGCTTGAGAAAAGTTAGGCGGAAGGCTCACTGCTCCATCATGCCAGTAACAGGTGCGCCTACGCCAGAGTCCTGACGATATGGAAGTACTTCAGAGATAAAGGATTTTGCTGCGAATTCAAGTCCAACATCATGTCCCGCTTTTTCACTTAAATACCAGCGATGCTCGAGAGTCTCGTGAAAAAATTGCGCTTGCTCGATTCGTCCAGCAAGTTCTGCGGGAATTAAGTTAATTGTTGGAATGAATACCTCTGTCAGCCATCCGCGAGCAGATTCTGCAACCGGTCGTTTTGGAGATTTCTCACGTCCACGATAACGATCAAAGGATGCAAGTAATCGCTTTGCTTGGAGTTCTTCTGTTTCAAGTCCCATAAGTTCTCTTAAACGGTTTTTGTGATACCCAGATGCAACAAGTTTTGGTTGGAATACTAACTTTCCAGCACCCTCACCCTCTTCCATTGATACTGAAACTTCTTCAACGGTAAAACCAAGATCATGCAATTGACGCATAGCTCTTTCAACTGCATGTCGATCAGTTGGGTCTAACACTTGTCGGTCTTTGAGAGCAGACCACAATCGGTGATAGCGCTTAATCAGCGCAGTACTCGCGCGAATTGGATCCATTCCTGGGTACAAAACACCAGAGAGTTGTAAGTCTTCAAGTTCGGCAGCCACATTGAAATGAGCAATTTCTAAATCATGTTCACGTTGTCCAGCAGTGAGATTCTTTTGAAATTCTCCAGTTTCAGCATCGACAAGGTATGCGGCAAATCCTTCTGCATCTCTGCGAAAGAGCGTATTTGAGAGAGAGCAGTCTCCCCACCAGAAACCAAGTAAATGTAATCTGACCAAGAGAAGTGCAAGTGCGTTAGCCATCAAGGTAACGTCTTCAGCAGTTACATTTTTATCGCTTAATACAACTCGGTAAGGAAGTGAGTATGGCAAGAATCTTGTAACCAGCGCACACGGCAACTCTTCTCCAGAGTTATCCGAGCGCCCTTCAATAACTGCAATGGATTGCACGCTCGGAGAATCTAGTTGCCTAAGTTCGCGCAAAATCTTGTACTCACGATTGGCGAATTCCGAAACAGTTTCCTTCACCGCATACACTTCTGAATCCGGATCATCAGTCGAGCGAACCAGGCGCACGACGTGGCGAGAAATGCCTCGCTTCTCGGCAAGCATCGGGTCTTCGGGCCATTCCTCTAGGGAGAGATTCCAAGGGAGCCCTGTAACCGCGGCAATTTCTTCACCTAATCCAGTTATCCGTAGCGCCATGGGGGTTATTCTCTCTTACGCTTTACAATAAAGCATGGCTATTTCAGAGCGTATGAAGAGAAAACCAAAAGTATCAGCAGTCGAAGCAAATTTTGGAGCTGCTGGCGAGCCAATGGACCGCGCACATCCCTTTTACTTCGGATTTGTGGCCACTCTTGGAGCACTAAGTGCATTTGTCTTAATGCGTGCACTTGCAAGTACGAGCCAAGTATTTGTCCTGATTCTTGTCGCACTTTTCTTAGCAATGGGTTTGAATCCTGCAGTTGAAGCAATTCGTAAACGAGGTGTCTCACGAACTTCGGCAGTTACGATCATTTTCACATCAGTTATTTTGTTGGTAATTCTCTTCGGAGCGTTGGTGGTTCCACCTTTGGTAAATCAAGGTACGCAACTCATTGAGAGTGCTCCAACACTTCTCAACCAGCTAAACGATAATGCAACAATTGCGCGCATAAATGAGCAATACGGAATCATCGACACACTTCAAAACAAATTATCTGAAGTAACTTCTGACGGTTCGCTGTTAATTTCAGCTTTTGGTGGAGTCATCGGTGTGGGTAAGAGCGTCTTATCGGGAACATTCACTGCGCTCACAATTCTCGTTTTAACTCTTTACTTCATCACTTCACTTCCTCAAGCTGTTGCTCTTGGACTTAAGTTGGTATCAGCAAGTCGCCGTCCACGCGTAGCAGTGCTCAGTGAGGCAATCATTGCCCGCGTGGGTGCCTTCGTAGGTAGCCAGATACTTGTCTCTGCAATGGCTGCAATCTTCATGACTATCCTTGCGATAATTCTCGGACTTCCATCACCAATTGCGATTGGCATCATTATCTTTGTCTGCGGTTTAGTGCCACTCATTGGTCACTTCATTGGATCTGCAATTTACACAATAATTGCACTTACTCAATCTGTCTCAATTGGAATAATCGCATTTGTTGGATATGTAGTTTATGTACAGGTTGAAAACTATGTACTGACTCCAAAGATTATGAAACGTACATTGGCCGTTCCTGGAGCAGTCACAATTATTTCTGCTCTCATTGGTACTTCACTTCTTGGACTCGTAGGTGGGTTACTCGCCGTCCCTGTGGCAGCATCGATAATTCTGATTCTTGAAGAAGTTGTTTTTCCTCGCGCTGAAAAGTCTTAAATTTCAGTCGGTAGCGGCAAACGCTCTGGCGCAAGAATTCGAGTGATCTCACTTAAGACTCGATGAACATATGGTTCGCCCACCCAGAGATGCTTGGCGCCATCTACTGCGATTAGTTCTGTTTGCGGAATAACTCCGAACCGAATGCGAGCTTGATCAGGCTTTAAATAATCATCGTGCTCTGGAATCAACGCAATCACTGGCCTTCCATCACGTGCCCAGAACTCGAGATCTCCATCATCGATATCAAGCAGTGTTGGACTCAAAAGAATCAGCCCTTTGACTCTCGGATCACGTGCATGGCTAATTGCAATACTTGTTCCAAATGACCATCCCACAACCCAGAGTTCTGTAAGTCCCAACGTTTGGAAGCAATACTTAACCATCGCTTCAACGTCATATTTTTCTGCGCGACCATTGTCATAAGAACCTGTACTCGTGCCAGCCTCACTAGAAGTACCGCGAGAATTGAATCGAACTACGGTGATGCCAGCCATTTGTGGCAAACGATTTGATGCCTTCTTATAAATGTGGCTATCCATCATTCCGCCACCTGTGGGATTTGGATGACAGCACAGGATTGCCGAGGTTGGACGATCAATCGGTGCGCTGACTTCTCCGATGAGAGTCTGACCATCTTCAGTGAGAACAGTAAATGGGGTACGTGTAGCCGCAAGTACAGTGCTGGGGCGGATTGGTTCCGACATAGTTGCAGTCTAGTCTTGGCCTATGGCTGAAACAAAAAGCGCATTATTCGAATCACTTAATCCTGCAACCGGTGAAGTGATTGCAACCTATCCGCGGGCTACAGAGCAAGAGGTCAATAGTGCGGTCAGTTCTGCGCGCACTGCATCGATTGCATGGCGCAGTTTAGGTTTCCGAGGGCGCCGCAAGGTGTTACTGAAGTGGAGCAATTATCTGCTCGCACATGTTGATGAACTTACTGCTGTTGTTTCAGAAGAAACAGGAAAACCAATTAGTGATGCAAAGTTAGAAGCTGCACTTGCTGCAGGACATATTGCGTGGGCTGCGCGACATGCAGAAGCTGTCATGCGAACGTCACATCGCTCCCCCGGATTATTGATGGCAAATATGTCTGCAACAGTAGAACGTTCCCCTGTCGGAGTCGTAGGAGTAATCGGTCCTTGGAACTATCCTGTTTTCACCCCACTTGGGTCAATTGCTTACGCACTTGCTGCTGGAAATACAGTTGTTTTCAAACCAAGTGAATACACCCCAGGAGTTGGGCAATATCTAGCTCGTTCATTTTTTGAGTCTTCATCGTTATCAGATGTCTTTATCTGCATCACTGGACATGGAGAAACAGGGAAATATCTCTGTGAGAGTGGCGTTGATAAGTTGGCGTTCACAGGCTCAACTCGCACAGCAAAGATTGTCGCAGCAACATGTGCTGTACATATGACTCCAGTAGTTCTTGAGTGTGGCGGTAAAGATCCTGTCATTGTGGCTCATGATGCTGATATCAAGCGTGCTGCAGATGCAACTGTGTGGTCAGCTTTTTCAAATGCAGGGCAGACATGTATCGGCGCCGAACGCGTGTATGTTGATGAAAGAGTTGCAGATAAATTCATCGCAAAGGTTCTGGAAATTGCGAAGGATATTCATCCGGGTGCACCCGGGCACGGTAAATACGGCCCAACAACGATGCCCAAGCAAATACCAATAATTCAAAGCCACATAGATGATGCCATCGCACGTGGAGCAACGGTTGTCATGGGCGGATCTGATTCAGTGAAAGCTCCTTTCGTTGAGCCAGTAATTCTCTGTGATGTTCCAGAAGATTCACTTGCAATGACAGAAGAAACATTTGGGCCAACAATCGCCATCAACCGAGTTAAAGATATGCCCCAAGCAATTGCGCTATCGAATGCAACTCGATACGGCCTAGGTGCCGCTGTTTGGTCGAAGCGAAGTGGAAGAATTATTGCATCCCAGTTGCATACAGGAATGGTTTCAATTAACTCTGTCATTTCATTTGCAGCCGTGGATTCTCTCCCGTTTGGTGGAGTGAAAGATAGTGGCTACGGTCGTATCCATGGCCCAGAAGGAATCCTTGAATTTACATACCCACGTTCTGTGGTCCGTGCCCGTTTTCAATTACCCATTGCACTCACAAGTTTTTCACGTACACCGGCAAGCGATAAATTGATTGTTGCAATAACTAAGTTGCTCAAGGGCCGACTCAGTTAAAATCTAATATCGAGGTGCGTTACGCGTTCTCTCAGTCCGTGGCCTGCGATTATTTCTCTTACTCCAGCATGCGTTATGCCAGTGTCTGCGATTATCTTCATCACCCTCTAGCCATGCCACTGTGTGTGGTGTTGCCATCGGAATCAATTGATCACAACCAGGGCATCGATACGGTTTATTTGCAGCAGAGCCAGTGAGTTTTCGAACAATCCAAAGTCCATTTTCATCTTCTTCGAAACTTTGATTTGAGGGATTGGTTGTTGGCTCATCATCAGAGCTTTTTGGCCTACGGTTTTTGGGGTAATTCTTACGTGGGCTCATGATTCTATTTTCTCGCACTTTTGCGGTGAAAGTGACAAGATTGCCATGTGAACACGGTCATTAACGTTTCGGGACTTCGGAAAAGCTACGGTTCCACCGCTGCAGTTAATGGCGTTGATCTTGAGATAAAAAAGGGTGAAATCTTTGCTCTCTTGGGCCCAAACGGTGCTGGCAAGACAACAACTGTTGAAATTCTAGAAGGATTCCGCGATCGCGATTCTGGTGATGTGCGGGTGCTCGATTTTGATCCTGCAACAAAAGGTCATGCAGGTCAACTCTGGAGAGATCGCCTTGGCATAGTTCTTCAATCAACTTTGGATGCCGGAGATCTGACAGTCTACGAATCCGTTTCACACTTTGCCCATTATTACGGGAGCCCTAAAGATGCTCGAGAGGTAATCGAGTTGGTCGGCCTCACTGAGAAATCAGATGCACTGGGGCGCACGTTATCTGGTGGTCAACGTCGTAGATTAGATGTGGCACTCGGCATCATCGGAAATCCAGAGCTGATTTTTCTCGATGAACCAACGACAGGATTTGATCCAGAGGCGCGACGTGCTTTCTGGGCGCTGATTAAAAAGTTACGAGATGAAGGCGCCACAATTATTTTAACCACACACTATCTGGATGAAGCTGAAGCGCTAGCCGATCGTGTAGCAGTGATCAATAAAGGTCAAATAATCGAGATCGCTACTCCAGATCAATTAGGTGGACGTGCAAATTCTTTAGCCACGATTACATGGCGCGAAGGTGATGTACTGCGCTCTGAACGTAGCGCGCACCCCACCGATTTTGTGAAGAAACTATCTGAGAAATTTACTGGCGAGATTCCCGAACTCAGTGTTAAACGTGCATCACTTGAAGATATTTATCTTGAAATGATTGGGGGAACCCATGAGTAAGAGATCTACCAAGCGACCAACGGCGATTTCTATCGGTCTCCAACGAGGCAAGCTTGAAATCAGGCAATTTATGCGCCAACGAGAATCTGTTGTATTCACAATGCTCTTTCCTCTTATTCTGTTAGCAATATTCGGTTCAGTTTTCTCAGACTCCATTGCAGAAGGTGTCACATTTAGTCAGTACTTTGTTGCCGGAATGATTGCATCAGGCCTTGTAAATACTGGTTTTCAGCAGCTTGCCATCATGATTCCGATGGAACGTGATTTCGGAACGTTGAAAAGACTTCGCGGTACTCCGATGCCAGCAAGTAGCTACTTCATCGGAAAAGCAATTCTTGTTACGCTAAGTATGTTGATTCAAGTAGCACTGCTGCTTGCTGCTGGCGTTGCTTTCTTCGGAGTAAATCTTCCTACAACGGCTGAAAAATGGTTACTGCTTGCTGCGCTTCTAGTTCTCGGAAGTGCATGTTCGACAGTACTCGGAATCGCATTTTCTAATGTTCCAAAGAGCGGGCGAGGCGCATCTGCAGTTGTTTCACCTGTCGTCATTGTTCTGCAATTCTTTAGTGGAGTTTTCTTTGTCTTCACTGATCTTCCACAGTGGATGCAACAGGTTGCAGCTGTTTTCCCTCTGAAGTGGATGACACAAGGGGCACGTTCGGTATTCCTCCCAGACTCCTTTGCTACGCGTGAAGTAGCTGGCAATTGGGAAACTGGCAAGACCTTTGCCATTATTGCTGCATGGCTGGTACTGGGATTACTGTGGGCTGTTCGCAGTTTCAAGTGGGAGCGCGACTAAAAAAGGTTGCACTCTTGCTTGCACTTGCCTTAACGCTGTCAACTGCAACAGCAGCTGGTGCAACAAAGACACCCACACCTAAACCCACTACAAAAGTCTCAGCTACAACCAAAGCAACAACTGCGGTGAAGGCAACAACTGCAACGAAAGCCACTACAAAGCCAAAACCAAAACCTAAGCCTAAGCCTCGCAAGAAGAAGGTTAAAGTCTCTCCATCACCTAAACCAAAATGGCCGCCAGTTGGATTTGTGTATTCAGAAGGTGTTTATGCGAAGGTTCCAACTAGTAAGCAGTTAGTTGGAGTTATCTCTGCGAGCGGGATCTTGGCTTCAAAGGTCCAAGAATGCACCGAGTTCGTATGCGGCGCAGTTCAAGTCGCATCAGAACCGGGCTGCATCTGGTGGGAAGTTAATTCACATGTGTTTTCCAAAGAGAAGGTACTGCTTGGTAAATTGCGTACAATCGGCGGACCCAGCCAACCTCGTCAGATAAAAACGATACTTCTTGTTTCGCCAGAACCAATCGAAACTCTGGAATACATAAGTGATATCGAAGTGGTCTGCCATCAAGAAGCTAAGCCAGATGACATTGAGAGTCTTACCTACGTTGAGGTCACTGAATAATGCTCGGCGGAGTAAATAACCACCTCTTCTTCATGAGCCTTGCGGGATTTCCAGTAGTTCTATTTCTCATTCTTATTCTTAAATGGACATCTGCGCGGGGGAAATCTCTTGTGGAACGTGTACCTGTGCAAGGTAGTGCCGATGAATACGGAACTCTGGTTTCTGTCGCGCAGCCCAGTAACCATATAGAAGGCGAGATTCTGCGGCAAAAATTAATTGCAGTGGGAATTAGAGCAACGCTCACACAGACTAAAGATGGTCCTCGACTATTTGTATTTCCCGAAGAAGAGAGCGCGGCTCGCGCACATCTCAAAGACTTCAGATAAAGACTTAAACTAGCGATTAGCTCCAGGTACCCACAGCTGATCGCCAATCTCTTTATTTGCATATCGCGCAAGAACAAAGAGTAAATCCGAGCAACGATTGAGATATTTTGCTGTCAAAGGATTTACGCCACCACCGAATGCGTGAATTGCAGCCCATGTTCGTCGTTCTGCACGTCGAACAACTGTGCGAGCGACGTGCAAGTGTGCTGCCGCTGGGGTTCCAGAAGGTAGTACGAAAGAACGCAAAGATTCGAGATTTTTGTTGTACTTATCGATCTGTTCTTCTAAGTAAGTTACTTGTGATTCAAGAACACGTAATGGTTCAAAAGCAGGAGCATCAACCACAGGTGTGCAGAGATCTGCTCCCACATCGAACATATCATTTTGAATTCGAACCAAGAGTGCACGAACATCATCGGTTAATTCATCTGTTGCAAGCACTACGCCAATTGTTGAATTCGCTTCATCAACAGTTGCATATGCTTCAAGGCGAGGGTCATTCTTTGAGGTGCGGCTCATATCTCCAAGAGAAGTCGTTCCGTCATCGCCTGTCTTTGTGTAAATACGCGTTAAATTAACCATGTCCCTAGCCTATAAGTAGACTTCGGATATGGCATCTTCGTCCCACGACCGCTTCCGGATCACCGGTGGCTGCCGCCTTTCAGGCGAAGTATCAGTCACTGGCGCTAAGAATTCTGTCTTGAAATTGATGGCAGCCTCGCTATTAGCCGTCGGTAAGTCCACTATTCGAAACGTCCCAGAAATCGCAGATGTCGAGATCATGTCCGACCTACTTACGCGCCTTGGATGCTCTGTTACACATCAGGGTGACACCGTCACAATCGATGTGCCTAAGCAACCACTGCACCGTGCAGATTACGATCTTGTACGAAAGATGCGTGCATCAATAAATGTGCTCGGTCCACTTGTTGCACGCGTTGGACGTGCAGAAGTTGCACTACCAGGTGGAGATGCAATTGGTTCACGTGGTCTTGATTTCCATATAAAAGGTCTTGAATCACTCGGTGCAAAGGCGCATGTGGAGCACGGATATGTTGTTGCCGAAGCACCTCATGGCCTGGTTGGCACATCAATCGAATTAGATTTTCCATCTGTTGGCGCAACAGAAAACTTGATGACTGCTGCAGTTCTTGCACAAGGTGTAACAACGATTGATAACGCAGCCCGTGAACCAGATCTTGTTGATCTTGGTGAATTTCTCATTGGCATGGGTGCAAAAATTGATGGTCTTGGTTCTCCAACAATTACCATCACTGGTGTTAAGGAACTTCACCCAACTGATCACATCACGGTAACCGATCGCATTATCGCCGGCACCTGGGCCTTCGCCGCTGCCATGACCCAAGGTGACATCACAATCCATGGTGGTCGTGCAGACCACATGGAAGTCATGCTGGAAAAACTCACCTCTGCCGGAGCAATAGTTACATCAACACAAGATGGATTCCGTGTACAAATGAATCAGCGACCTAAAGCAATTGATGTTGCAACACTTCCCTATCCAGGATTTGCGACCGACTTACTACCATTCATTATCGGAATGAATGCAATTGCTGACGGCCACTCGATTGTTACCGAAAACGTCTTTGAATCGCGCTTTATGTTTGTCAACGAACTCATGCGCCTTGGTGCTCATATCACCGTAGATGGCCACCATGCCTCTATAGACGGTATTCCACAACTATCTGGAGCCCCTGTTGAGGCAACTGATATTCGTGCAGGTGCTGGGCTTGTGTTAGCAGCCCTTGTTTCAGAAGGCGAAACCACCGTCGATGGGGCATTCCACATCGATCGTGGATATCCAAACTTTGCTGAGCAGTTGGTTGCGCTAGGCGCGAAAGTTACTCGCGAATAAATCGGTAAGAGTTAGTTAACGCTCTCAGTAAGAATCGAAACTCGATCATTTGAGACAGATAAGAAGCCACCTTTAACAGTAAATTCCTGTGTTGTTCCATCAGTGCCTTTAATACTTACAGCTCCATCGACTAGTACGCCAAACAAAGGTGCGTGACCTGGAAGAACTCCCAGATCACCTTCTGTGGTGCGAGCAGAGACAAAAGTTGCCTCGCCTGACCACACCTGTTGTGTTGGCGATACTAGTGCGACGTTAAGAGCCATGTTTTTTCCTGACTTAGTTCTTCGCTAGTTCAGCAGCTTTGCGCTCAACATCGTCGAGGCCACCGCACATGAAGAATGCTTGTTCTGGAACGTGGTCGTACTTTCCATCAGCAAGTGCTTCGAATGCAGCGATTGTGTCTACCAGTGGAACGAATGAACCGTCGAGACCAGTAAAGACCTTTGCCACGAATGTGTTCTGTGACAAGAAGCGCTGGATACGACGTGCACGTCCTACGAGTACGCGGTCATCTTCTGAAAGTTCATCGATACCCAAGATAGCGATGATGTCCTGAAGA
>CAESAB010000018.1_pt1 | contig 21821 bp, 21 predicted proteins | sample 7263531 | NCBI WGS metagenome assembly CAESAB01 (sample SAMEA6814095, study PRJEB35770) | freshwater metagenome | biome: Freshwater; feature: Freshwater reservoir; material: water | place: Czech Republic | collected 2017-05-23 | depth 30m m
ACGACCACATTCTTGAGCGAGTTCAAGTGAGACTTGATCACCTACCAAACCAGTAGCTACTAGAGCGCCATCTCGCATTGCAACCTGCCCCGAGAGATAAATGCTGTTCTCAAGTTTGGCCACCGGCTTGAGTGTGATTGCAAGTGGGTATGTCACTTTGGACGAGATTGAATCAAGTGCTTCATCAGGTGTCATATCTGTTTCTTCCAATTGTTAGTTGTTTTGTGGATTTAGCGGGAAGCTCCGGGAGCAAAAGTGCGCCAGCGATTGACGACTTCGCCTTTACTAATTACGACAGATTCATTGAGGCTTGAAAACGCCGTACACACATGGTTTGGAATGATTTGAACCTGTTCGCCGATGTTCAATTCTTTTGGAGATCCTTCACCAACCCATCTAAGCATTCCATGTTCTTCAGAAAGTGCCTCAATAATCCACCCCAACTTACCCAAGATCAGCCCGTGTCCAGGGTATTCACCACGATGCTCTTTTGCAGGAAGTAGATCTGCACTTAATGATTTAGAACCAGCATCGATAACTGCAGATTCTGGAGTTGGGTGACTCACAACTGTTGCTAAAACTCGAACTGCGCATGTCTCTGGAGTCGCATTTCCAAGTGCGACTTGTCCTAGATCATTAAAGGCAAAAATGCCTGGTCTAATTTGGCTGACGCCAGTGACGGTTGGCGCAATTCGCGCAGAGGCACTTGCACCCATTGAGACTCGCGCGCAATCCACTCCAGCGCTCGTAATTGCACGAGCAACTGAGACCATCATTTCGGAGTTTTTCCTTGCATCTGCAACCATGGAATCGTGATCGGGTGCTCTATACACAACACCTTCATGGGTCATGACTCCAACAACCTTTACGCCCGGGACTGCATTGATTGCACTTGCAATAACTGGAGCGTCCTCAGGTCGCACACCATCTCTTCCTAAACCTGAATCAATTATAAGCAAAACTGGGCATACTTGTGAGTGCTCATCGAAAATGTGTCCAATGGATTCTGCGCCAACTACGCTATCGACCGCCAAGGTTAGGTCTATCGATGTAGACAGTTCCCGAGCTCTCTTTACTTTACTCTCACCCAAAACTGGGTACGCAATAGTAATTTTCTTAACGCCCGCCTTAGCAAATCCTTCAGCTTCTCCAACTTTGGCAACACATAATCCATCGCAGCCTAGCTCCTGTTGTAGCAAGCCAAGCTCAGGCGTTCTATGGGTTTTCGCATGCGGCTGAAGTGAGACACCATTTTCACTGCAAATCTTTAACATTTCCTTAACGTTTGATTTGAAAATGTCGATATCCAAAACTAATGAAGGTGTATCAATAAAGCTTTTAAGTTCAAATTCACCACTTGGTAGCATCAAGAATAAGCCTTGAGCTCTTCTGAAACTTGTCGCGCTTCATCTTGCACGCATTCTTGCATTCTAGTCTTGCTCACTTTTTTCTCGACTAAATAGCGCTTTGGAACCGTTGAGCTAATGGCTGCAACAACTTTTCCGCTTCGGTCAGTAACTGGAGCCGCTACACAGTAGAAACGTTCCACGAGTTCGCCGTTAGATTCTGAGAAGCCTTGTAACTTTACTTTGTTGACTTCCTTTACCAGCTCATCAAGATTGCCGATAGTTGAATCATTAAACTTCTTAAAGACTAGATTCTTGAACATACTTCTGATTTCATCATCAGAGTATCCCGTAAGCAGTGATTTTCCCAGGGCAGTTGCTTGCGCAGGAAGCCGCACTCCAACTTTTGAAGGCAAATCGTAAGATCGGTCAGACTTGATTTGGGCTAAGTACAATGCATCGCATCCAGAAAGAACTGCTAAGTGCACTGAAGATTGCAAGTCATTCATCATCTCAGTGATATGGCTTTCGGCAATTGAAATGAGTTGGCTACTGTTCAAATACTGTTGCGTTGATTCCCACGCCTGAATTCCTAATGTAAATCTATTTGTCTTCGCATTAAACTCAATCCACTTTTCTTGTTGAATAGTCGAGAGTAAAACAAATAAACTACTTTTCGGGATATCTAAATGTTTTTGAATTTCTGTGAAAGTTAAACCAGCTTGGTGGCTTGAAAGCAGTTTAAGGATTTGCAGAGTTCGGACCGATGACTTAACTTCACCGTGTGCTGATTCTGGCATAGCGCTTTATCCTTTCGTTCATGGATATGAACTTTCTGCTTATTTGCTTTGTAGATGTTATGTATAGTTAGGAATTAGCACAAGGGGTAATCTCAGCGCGATGAACAAGGAGCCAAGATGACGGTAGGGCAGCAGCCAGGAAGCCCACTCACCTTGATTTCGGATCGTCTATTCAATCCCCACAAGGGAAGTTTCGCTCCAGCCAGAGTATCCGTTGAAAATGGACTCATCTCGGAAATCTCATCTGACACATTGCCCCCGACTCCTGCTTCGCTAGAAAAAACAATCGATTTATCAGGCCTACTAGTTACTCCGGGATTAGTGGACTTTCATACCCATATATTCCATGGGCAGGATTTAGGAGTTCACTCTGATTCGTTATTGAAACACGGAGTTACCGCAGCGGTAGATGCAGGTAGCGCGGGTGCCCATATTTTCCCAGCATTTAAAGAATTAGTCATCGACAAGTCCAAACTGCGAATTCAGTCTTTTCTCAATATTTCAACAGTGGGGACTACAAGTATTTTGCTGCAAGGTGAATTGAAAAGTACCGCCTATTGCAATGAAGAAATTGCAATCTCAACAGCATTGAAGTTTCCTGAAAACATTATCGGAATCAAAGTACGTGCTTCCCATGACGTGGGTGGTGATTTTGCGCTGGAGGGATTTAAGAAAGCACGCTCAGCGGCAACCAAACTCGGGCTACCGCTGATGGTTCATTTAGGGCCTGCTCCGGTCAATATCGAAGACATTTTAGAAGAATTAGCACCTGGTGATTTTTTGACTCACGCATACACAGGATGGGTAGGCAATAATCTTGTTAAGGACTCCAAGCCACGCCCCTCCTTTATTGCAGCAAGAGAGCGCGGAGTGCTCTTCGATATTGGTCATGGAATGGGTGGCTTTGACTCAACTGTCGCCAAAGTTCTTATTGATAATGGCATTTATCCAGACACAATCAGCACCGATATACATACATATTCTCTCGAGAAGGTAATCGGCTTACCTGCAGTTCTTTCAAAGTTTGTCGCATTAGGAATGGAACTCTCCGACGTGCTCATTCGTGCAACTACAGCACCAGGCAAATATGGAAAGTTCTCAAGTTCTGGCGTTGGTACTTTAGATATAGGTGCACAAGCTGATATTTCCGCATTTGAGTGTGTCGAGGGGGAGTATTCATTTAGTGACGCTCACGGACATAGTTTTATGGGACAAATGCGTCTAGAACCAGTATTCACGATGGTTAAAGGTGAAGTTCTCTTTGATCGCGATAATCGCGCGAGCTAAAGAGCTTTACGAAGTAAGATTTTTCAAAATATCTTCTGAATAGGCGAAGATCGCGGGAGAGCCGCCTGTATGCCAAAAGAGTGTTCTCTTACCATCCTGAGGCAAACTTTTTATACTGGCTGCGGCTTTTGAGGTATAGACCGGGTCAAGCATCACGCTTTCGAATCTAGCAAAATCTCTCATCGCATCAAGGCTCTCTTTAGTCGTTTTTGAGTAACCTTCGCCGACAAACGAGAAATCTAAATTGATTACTGGAGTATCTATTGAAGCAAAATCAATCTCCAGAAGCGTGCAAAGGGTTTTCATCGTCTCAAGCACTGTTTCATTGATTGGATATTCGTTGGAAAGCGGTGCGATGCCAATTACTTCTACATCCTTGTACCCCAAAAGCTTTAGTCCTAGTAAAACCCCGATATACGTTGCCCCGACAGCTGGCATCACGATTCTTTGAGGAAATTTGTCGGCAGGTAGCTGACGCGAGAGTTCAATCGTAGCCTTGAGATATCCCAAACTTCCGAGAATTTCTGACTTCGGGTAAGTAATCAAATATGGTTTACGACCAAGGGCTTCTAGCTCCTGGCTTAGTTTCCTTTTTTCAATCTCATGGTTACTTCCAAGCGGACCATGAAAATATGAAATTTTAGCTCCCAGAATTTGCGAGATTAAATGTGAACCGGTATTCATCTTTTGCTTATAGAAATCGCTGAGTACCAAATAACAATCTAAGTCGAGCATGGCACAAGCGGCTGCAACCTGTCGACCATAATTTGACTGGAGCGCACCACCATGGACAATGCAATCAGCATTCATTTCAATTGCATCACCGAGTAAGAATTCTAATTGCCGCGATTTGTTACCGCCGAAAGCTACTCCAAGTTGGTCGTCTCGTTTAATCGAGAGATCAAAACCCAGATTCCATTTTGACTTTAAGTTATCTAAATCTTGAATTGCTGATGGGCCTTTACACAACTGCATTTGCGGAAATTTAGATAACTTCTCTTCCAGTTGTGCCGCTAAATCCATTTAGGCACCTTCAAAGCGAAAAACTCGAGCTAAACGCTTAAGAAGAGGTAAATCAGAATCTACCTCTCGGTAGTCACAAATCGAGATGATGTCCTGTGTCCATTTCGGACTTACATCCTTGGCCAAGAATTCCTTGATCTTTGATTCACTTTCATAATTGAGCACCCCAAAAATATGGTCCCCATCGCGAAATATCGAAAAGTTATAAATCCCTGCCTGACCTAGCTGGTCGCTTATCTCGGGGGGCACGGGGGAATGCAGGTCTTCATAACGTTGACCCATTTCAGGCTTTAGGACTAGGTGGAAAGCGGCTTGATTCATGTAAACCTTTCAATTCTGGATGCAACAAAATTAGCAGATTTGCTTGACACGTAGGACTTCTTGGAGGAAAGTATTTAAAAAGTTCGTTCATATACGTGAACGAATAAGTGAATTGGAGTTCTAAATGGAGAGTTCAGAAACTGGTTCAGGTTTGAATTCAAACTTGGATCGTCGTAGTTTACTAACAGCCATGGGTGTCGCTGGTTTAACAACTGCACCTTTGATCAGTAGCAGCATGATGTCATCTGCTGATGCAGCTGGCCAAACGATTAACTTCACAGCATGGGAATATCAGCCAGACACAATCAAGTCATTGGTTAAAAGCTGGTCTGGAAAAACTGGGAATAAAGTAAACATCAGTTTCATACCTAACGTTGGTTACACTGCAGGAATTCAGGCACGTCAACGTGGCGGAAAACCTGCCGATGTGTTTTACAATTTTGCATATAACTCACAAAAGTTTGTGAATCAAAAATGGGCTGCTGACCTTCGTGGTCTTCCAGGCGCAGACAAGATGGTTGCAGAAATGTTCCCATCAGCTCGTAGCCGTTTCGTAGCAGAAAATGGAGCAATTGTAAGTGCGCCATATTTCTCTGCCGTTCACATGCTTCAATACAACAAGAAGATGGTCGCTGCTGCAGGATTTAGCAGCACTCCAAATTCACTTCAAGAAACTTATGATCAATGCAAGAAGATCAAAGCCAATGGCGTTGCATCTCCTTATGTTGCTTATTGGGTTAAGGATTTCGTAGAAGAGTACCTACACGTGTACTTACTAGCCGGCGGCGTTAAGCCATTCGATAACAAGGGAGATCCAATTTTCATGGATGACCCAAAGACTCTTGAAGTTCTCGAGTGGTGGCAGGCGATGTACAAGGATGGAATGACTCCAAAGTCAGTTCTCACCGATGATCCAGGAAAGCACACAACATCAATCGCAAATGGCGATGCGGCGTTCTATGCCCTTCACCATTACTTCCTTCGCGATATTGTTGAAAGCAAGGGATCTGCTTCTGCAGATATTGCACAGGCCAAGATTGTTGGTACTGGTGGAAAGACTCTACAAATGGGTGAAGTTATCCAAATGGGAGGAAAAGTATCTGGTAAGAAGAAGGCAGCTGCTTGGGACTTCATGAAGACTTATGGTTATAAGGATTCAAAGGGAGAGTTCAGTACTTTCCAGAAGTGGGCAGCCTCTGGTGCACTATGTGCTCCATACCCTGGCTTCTTTAAGGATCCAAAAGTTATCGCTGCGTTCCCTAAGTACATGGATTTGTCATTAATTCAGGACACATTCCAGAACTCTTCGGACATCGTCCCAGCACGTACATTGCCTTGGTATCAGGGCTTCCAAGCACAGTGTGGAACAGTTATCCACGACTTGCTGCTCGGAAACTCAAATCCACGCGCAACAGCAAATGCATTAGCAATTGCATGTAAGACAGCTAAATCAGGCTCTGGCCTCTAATCAAAACTCAAGAAAAAAGGAGTGATTAGATTCTCACTTCAAAAGGTATGACAAGACGGGAGTCAAAGCGTTCGGTGCCAAACCGACGCTTTGGCTTCTATCTTGCCCTTCCTGCAATTCTTGTACTACTGGTTTTATTGGCGATCCCTGCCCTATTAACGCTTTTCCAAAGCCTATTTGTGGTGCCTGACGATGGGATTGGGATTGGTCAGTTCACAGACGTGGACAACTATCTTTTCATCTTTAAAAATGAAATTTTCTGGGCAACTTGCTTAAGGTCAATTGTCTTCGCCGCTATTTTCATAATCGGTTCCACGCTCATTGGATTAGCTGGAGCACTTCTTCTCAATGAAAAATTTGTTGGAAGACTATTCCTTAGAGGACTTCTAGTTCTTCCTTGGGCTTGTCCTTGGTTGATTGTCGGAATTATCTGGAAGTGGTTTCTTGACGGAAACATTGGACTTCTCAATGGTGTTCTAATGCGACTCAATCTGATTTCGAGTAATCAGGATTTTCTGAGCAACCCTGATACAGCACTGGTTATGACAGCTCTGGCAGCAACATGGAGGCAATCTTGCCTCGTTGCATTACTCCTGTTAGCGGGGTTGCAAACCATGCCACGAGATATCTGGGATGCAGCAAGCGTCGATGGTGCTGGAATAATTCAACGTTTCCGACACATTACTCTTCCGTGGCTACGTCCTGCATTAACTGTGGTGACAGTATTAAACGTGATTTATGGGCTGATGCAGTTCGATGTGATTTTCGCTATGACTCAAGGTGGACCTGGCTCTGCTACCACTTTGTTAAGTTATCTGATCTATCGACAATTCTTTATTTTCACTAACTTTGGAGTCGGCTCTGCATTGGCGGTTGCCCTTGCAGTAATCGCATTGATAGGCGGACTTATTGCAGTAAAAACCCTTTATCGAAAGATCGAGGTATAGAGCTTGAAAACTGTGAGAAGACGTCGACCACTGAGTCGCGCTCGCATCGTTCGCACCTCGATGATCTATTCGGTTGCGGCTTGTTTTGTACTTTGGATCTTGTTTCCTATTTGGTACACAATCAGCAGCTCTTTCACAGAACCTAGTAAAATTGGAGTTCGTCCAACTCCTTTCTGGCCAGCGAATCCCACTCTCGATAACTATAAAATAGTTCTTGGAATTCCAATCCGGGATAAGGACTGCACACCCGGAGTCGATATTGGAAATTGTCAAACTGCTGCAAGTAACGTTTCGGTAAACAAAATTGTAGATACCATGCTCAATAGTTTTTATGTCGCTTCGACAGTTGTAGTAATTACCTTAATAATTTCAACAATAGCTGCGTACTCATTGTCACGGTACCGTTTTGTTGGTTCAAATTTCTTCCTAAACTTTACGATTCTTTCACGCATCGTGCCAGGCTTAGTCTTAGTAGCACCAATTTTTATCTTCCTGCGAGTGCTAGATCTACTCAATACCCCGTGGGCACTGATTATTAGCTACACATCCTTTACCTTGCCATTAGCTATTATAATTTTGAAGAATTACTTTGATCAGATCTCTGTTGATTTGGAGGAGGCTGCTGCCCTCGATGGTGCCGGCCGAATCCTGACCTTAAGACTCATAATTCTTCCAGTGGCTGTTCCAGGTCTCATCGCTGCAGGTGTGCTGGTTTTCCTTGAGTCATGGAGTGAATTCTTTTTCGCGCTGGTGCTTACTGACTCATACACGGTCCCACCACTTCTGGCTGGCTTCTTATCGATGCAGACTTTCAATTGGACGTTACTTTCTGCCGCCACTGTTATTGCAATAATTCCGCCAGTACTCTTAACAATGATATTCCAAAAGTACATTGTGACAGCCCTAGCCTCTGGAACAGGAAAATAATGAGTGAGAAACTTCGAGTTGGTGTCTTAAGCGCAGGTGCATGGTCGGTTGCTGTACACATTCCCGAGTTAAAAAAACATACTGACGTTGAACTCGTTGTTGTCACCAATCAGAACTTAGAAACGGCAACTAAAATTCAGGAAATGTTTGGTTTTGAAAAGGCACTTAACTCATGGGAAGAAGCGCTGAAGTTAAATCTGGATGCCATCATTGTGAGTAGTCCACCAATCGCACATGAGGCCATGGTGATAGCTGCGCTAAATTCAGGCGCACATGTTTTATGTGAGAAACCATTTGCAATCGATGGTAAATCAGCCGCAAAAATGTTAGCGGCTGCAAAGCAGAACGACCGAACCCTGTTGGTAGGTTACGGGTGGCCATACACAAATATCTTTACTCGGGTCCGGGACTTGATTCAGGATGGATTGATTGGAAAAGTTGAGTTTGCAACTCTCGGAATAACGTGTGGAATCCGTGAAATTCTTGAGGGAGCACCATCAGATCATTCAACTTCTACTGGTTTCATGAGCGAGAGAAACACATATATAGATCCCAAAATTGCAGCAGGAGGAGCCATTGGTACAACTATGAGCCACTCTCTTGGACTCTTGATCCATATCTTGGGAGATTCATTTGACTGGGTGGCTAGTTCAAGTTTCCCAGCGGGGGCTGCACTTGATTATCATGAATCTGTTTCTGCGCAGATGAAAAATGGCGCTTCAGTCAATATGTATTGTGTGAGTACTTTTGGAAGTGCACCGCATGTGACCTGGAGATTTGAAGCATTTGGACCAAAGGGCGATTTGCGCGTTGACCCAACCAGGCGGCAAATCACATTCCATGGAGCTATTGGGGATTCATGGGTTGAAGAATTTGAAGAAAAAGATGTTGCATATAAGTCTTACATGCCAACGGCGTTGCTTCTTGAACGTGCGCGGGGAAATGAGATCCCAGAGGGTTGCGATAGCTCTTTGGGTCAGTTGGTAGTCAATGCAACTGATGGAATTTATGAAAGTTGGCGAACAGGTTCTCGAAGTAAAGTTGCAGGCTGAAGTGTCTGTTCATTCTAAATTAGGAATCGAACCAATAATTAATGGCGTCGGTCCTGCTACGCGACTCGGCGGACTTGCACTAAGCGAAAATGTCTGGAAGGCAATGCAGGAGTCCAATGAACGAAGTTACAGAATGGAAGAACTCCATGAAAGTGCGGGTAAATTAATTGCAGAAATGATTGGCGCACCTGCCAGTCTAGTTACCTCTGGTGCATCTGCATCCCTGACCTTAAGCACTGCAGCATGTATAGCTGGCTTTGATCGTCAAATGCATCTTGATTTACCGTTTCCAAAAACAAAAAGAGTTGAAGTTCTAGTACAACGACTTCATCAAGATCCGTATGATCACGCAGTAACTGCAGCCGGAGCCCGCATTAAACCCTTTGGAGACCTTAAAGAAACGACCACTGCTCAGTTAATCGAAAGCATTAATGAAAACGTCTGCGCCTTACTCTGGCGCGAAAGCTCAGATAAAGGTGCTCTGGATTTAGCCATCTGCTCGAAGATTGCACATGAACATGGACTTCCTGTAATTGTGGATGGCGCACTGTTTATTCCTCCATTAAGTCGGCTCAAGAATTATTTGCAGCAAGGAGCAGACTTCATAGCTATGAGTGGGGGAAAAGGTTTTAGAGGGCCGCATACCAGTGGATTGCTTGTTGCAAGTCCAGCTAATGTGAAAATTGCAATGCTTCACCATCTGGATTTAGATGAAAGAAGTGCAACATGGAGCTATCAAATTACTGAAGGAAAATTCGCAGACTTACCTTCAAACGGAATTGGTAGAGCTATGAAGGTCGGGAGAGAACAAATCTTTGGATTGGTAGCTGCAATACAGGAATACTTGAATACTGATGGTTATAAAGTAGGAGATCTTGAGATTGGTGAATGCAAGAGAGTCCTTGAGCAAGCAAACCTAGTTCAAACTGAGCAAGTTTTTTACTCTCCACTTGACGTAACAAATCTACATATCCATGTCCCAAGCGGTGTAACAGCGGATGAGTTCTATTTAGAGTTGTCTGCAGGAAATCCCCGAATAATTCTGGGTCAGGAAATGTCAGATAAAGGCGTTCTTACCTTAAATCCAATGTCGCTTGTGCAAGGCCAAGGGTTGCTAATTGGTACAAGAATCAATGAAATTGCGAAACAGAGAAAAGGTAAATAACTATGAGCGCTCATCAAAAAAATAAGGTTCAAACAGTTAATGGTTTGATTAATCCGTCCGACATGGGCTTTACGCACAGCCATGAGCATGTTTTGTGGGATTACTTCAAAATGATCAGAAGCTATGACGTAATTTTTGACGATGAACAAGTAGCTCAGTATGAAGTCCAATTATTTAAAGATGCCGGTGGAGGAACGCTCATTGATGCAAGCTCGGGTGGAATCGGAACTAAACCTGATGTGCTCCGACGTATTTCAGAAAAAACTGGGGTAAACATTGTCCTCGGCTGTGGCTGGTATCGAGAAATAGTCTATGAAGATGCGGTTTTCCGTCAAACTTCTAATCAACTTGCTCAGCGAATGGTCAAAGAAATCACGGAAGGCTTTGCAGGCACCGATATTAAAGCTGGTTTTATTGGGGAAATTGGAACAGAGAGAGGGTTCATTACGGCGGCCGAAGAACGAGTTTTTCGCGCTGCTGCAAAGGCCAGTCTCGAAACAGGTGTTGCAATCTTGACGCACACAACTCATTTTGGTGAGTTAGCACTTGAACAGATTGATCTTCTGGAAAGTGCTGGGGTTAGTCCGGATAGAATCATTATCAGTCACTTAGGAGATCGCGAAGATACTTCCAGCCTTCTCAAAATTGCTGCACGAGGGGTCTATTGCAGTATTGACAATATTGGCTATGAAGGCGAGGGGTATCCGATGGATGATGTTCGCCTCAACAGCGCAAGAACCCTCATTGATCATGGGCACTTAGACAGAATAGTTCTGGGCACTGATATTGGAAGTCGTTCAGCTCTTCGCTCATACGGAGGCAGGGGTTTCCCATGGCTCATTGAGTCATTTGTACCAGCGATGAAGAAAGCAGGATTTACTCCTCAAGAGATTGAGGCTTTAACAGTTACCAACATTGCTAAAGCAATGACGATAACTAAGTAAATCTAGTTATCTGGCGACTTCAATTAAATAGTTGAAAATACGCTCTGCTTCAGCTTGAGTTTCAGAATCAAAAGTGAAACTTACTGGCTCAATTTTGTAGGTATTCTTAAATACATTTTGCTTTTGAAGCAAGTGTTTTTCTATTGCTATATAGGTATCAAGTGTTGGCATCAGATTCACCATATTTGCAACTGCCCCATTAATCAGATTAACTCGATTCCAATCACCAGCGACTAGAGAATCCCAGAGTTTCACTAGGGCCCAACTGATATCGGCTCCTGGCATAGTTCCAACAACACCTCTGGTAAAGCTATCAACCAAGTGAGCACCACCGGTACCTTCAAAAATTCGTGCCTTTCCACCTGTTGCGTCTCGCAAGTCCGATAACCGTTGTCCGATTGGAACTGCTTCAGGTTTAAAGTAGATACGCTCGCTATATTGGTTGAAAAGCCTCGCTAAAACACTCACATTGATTGAATACCCTACATACCCACTAGCGTCTTGAACAACGATTGGGATTACAGTCTTTTCAAATACTGCTGAAAAGTAGTTGAAAATATCGTCATCTGAGAGCTTGGAGGCGATAGGAGGGTTGATCATTACCGCATCTGCACCAGAATCTTGAGCATGTAGTACGAGATCTATGGTCAGCTCAGGTGTTTCTTGACCACAGCTGACAATCGAATTCATTTTAAAGTCTGCGGCAGATGCGCAAATCGATTCAGTCAACTCCTTACGTTCCCTCAAATTCATTCTGAGAATCTCAGAAACCATTCCGCTGGCAACAGATTTAACTCCATGTTCCCCAACCCACTCAATTTCGCGACGTAATGTTTTTGCATCGAGTTTACGATCTGAATCAAGTGGCGTACTGAGGACAGGGACCACACCTTTGATTTCTGTGAATTCAGACATGGACGCTCCCAACTTCTAAGATTGTATGACAGGTTTAATTCATGAAATTGTACTTGGTTTTTTAAACATTTCATGAGTGGAATCTGTGGGTGATGTTCATATATGTGAAACCGGAATTAATCCATTGACAGCCATGTTGTTTTGATGGAAAGAGTCCTAGAATATTGGGATGTTCAGGGAATTGAAGTAATTTAGAAAATGATTATTGATGTCCATACTCATTTCATGACCTGCGAATGCTGGGGAAATGAATGGAGCGATAATTGGGAACCTGTATACGGCGCTCCATTTCCAGAAGTCACTCCAGAAAAATACGATTTAGCGATGAAAGATGTTGATGTTGCACTTGTTTTTGGTATACGTGCCACAGCAGCCAACGTTGCAACTTCAAATGAAAAAATAGCTAAATTTTGCAGTGAGACTCAAACCAAAACTATTGGATTCATGGCGCTAGATCCGTCTGATGATGATGTATTAGAGCAAATGAAAGATGGTGTGAGGCTTGGGCTTAAAGGCATAAAGTTATATCCAGTCTTGGCTCACTTCGATCCCCGCGATACTAAGTTTGATTCATTTTTTGAAGCAGCACAGAAGTATGAGTTAGTACTTTTGTGGCATGTTGGTGCAACTCCAAGTCCACATGGAGATCTTTCAATCAGCCATCCACTTGTTATTGATGATGTAGCCCGACGTTTCCCTGCATTAACTCAAATAATGGCGCACCTTGGCCACCCATGGCAGCGCGAAACTATTGCTGTTCTTCGAAAAAACAGGCGAGTTTTTGCTGATGTTTCTGCAACTTGGTCTCGCCCATTTGATGGTTACCATGCGTTGGTTCGCGCGCAAGAGTGGTCAGTAGTAGACAAGCTCTTGTTTGGTTCAGATTTTCCACTGTGGACTCCAAAAGTTGCCATGGATGGCCTTTATGACATCTCAAATCTACGTGCAGGGACACTGCCCTATGTCCATAAAGAAACCATTGATCAGATCATCAATCAGGATTCCCTCACAATGCTTAAGTTAAGTATCTAGACGGGATAGGAAAGAGAATTCAGATGAGCTCACTTTTCATAGAAGGTGCCAAGCTAGAAAGAGTCTTCACTGGCGCTGTATTTAGTGAGGGACCTGCTTCAGATCGAAATGGTCACGTTTTGTTCACCGACTGCTCCGAGAATCTCATCTACAGTTTTGATGAATCAACACAAAAAACATCAATCTGGAGTAATGATTCAGGTCACGCAAATGGTATGAATTTTGATGCGCAAGGAAGACTTGTTGTGTGTTGCGACGGAAAGAATTATCCATCTAACCCAAAGGGCGGAGCCCATGCAGTACGCAGATATGAGAAAGACGGAACAGTTACGCAGTTAGCGGATACTTTCAATGGAAAAAAACTTAATGGACCCAATGATTTATGTTTTGATGCAGAGGGAAGAATCTACTTCACAGATCCGCGTTACGGAGACAAATCTGATATCGAACAAGATGTTATGGCGGTCTATCGAATCGACTTGGATGGAAGCCTTGCGCGAGTAATTGAAGATCTAGAAAGCCCTAATGGAATTCTAATTTCTAAGGACAACAAATCACTTTTCATAGTTGACCACAATCCTGACCCAGGAGGTGCGAGAACTTTAGTGAAATACAAGATTAATGCGAGCGGCTCATGGATTAAAGAGAAAGTACTACTAGATTTCGGTTCTGATTATGGAATGGACGGAATGGTTTTTGATCAAGAAGAAAATATTTATGTAACAGGTGGTTCAGGGGAAACAGCTGGTGTACATATAGTGAGTTCCGACGGGGAGGGCAAAGGCTTTATACCCACACCGGAAGTTCCAGGTAATTGCACTTTCAGTGGTAAAAATCTTGATGATTTATACATCTGTGCGAGTACTTCGCTATACCGAATCAAATTGAATGCGAAGGGATTAATGGCATGGAGCTAACATCTAAGACAAATATCGAGCACTACACCTTGGAGAATCTCTCTCCACCAGTAGGCACATACTCCCATGGAGTCATTGCTCAAGGCTTCTTATTCACATGTGGAGTCGGTCCTGCAGATCCAATAACTGGAGAGTTTATTGGGGATGAAATCATCAGCCAGACTAGACAAGTCTTTCGTAATTTAGAGTTAATTCTTGCGGCTAGGAATCTAGATTTTTCTAAAGTAGTTAAACTCACCGGATATTTACAAAACATAAATGAAGATTTCAAAGCTTACGACTCTGTTTGCCGCGAGTTTCTCACAGCGCCTTACCCTGCTCGTACAACTGTTGGTGCATCACTTCCTAATATCCTGGTGGAAATTGATTGCATAGTAGCTATCTGATTTAAATGACATCGAATACATTCACCGTAAAAGGTGCCATGATTGTTGATGGCTCGGGTAAAGATGGTTTTCGCGGTGATGTTGTTATCGAGGAAGGTCGTATTCAAAAGGTAAGCAAAAGTTTTATCCGAGATACTGTTGGGAAGATTATTGATGGCGACAAACTTGTACTTTCGCCGGGATTTATAGATATGCATTCCCACTCCGATCTTGGAGTGATTGCAGATAAGGCGCATCTATCGAAGGTGACGCAAGGAGTTACCCTAGAAGTCGTTGGGCAGGATGGACTGAGCTATGTTCCATCAAATGCGAAAGTACAAGCCGAACTTCGAGCCCAGTTATATGGGTGGAATGGCACACTTAATGATCATGATTGGAACTTTAATTCGGTCAGTCAGTATCTAAATGAAATCGATAAAGGGTCTGCAGTAAATGTCGCGTATTTAATGCCTCATGGCACTACTCGGATGATGGTTCGGGGGATGGAAGAAGGTATTTCTTCAGTTGAAGAAGTACGAAAGATGCAGGAAGTTATTCGTACAGGCATGCAAGAAGGAGCATTCGGCATGTCTGCAGGCTTAACATATGTGCCAGCCATGTACTCAGACACAAATGAGCTGATTGAACTCTGCAAGACAGTCGGAGAATTTGGCGGGTTTTTTGCTCCTCACCACAGAAGTTATGGAGCAAAAATATTTGATGCAATTGCGGAATGTATACAGATCTCAAAAGCTGCAAATGTTCCGCTTCACTTAACTCATTGCCATTTGAGCGCACCGATTTATCATGGACGGGCCGCAGAGCTTTTGCAGCTTCTAGATGATGCAACAGCTCAAGGTATAGATATTTCACTCGATACCTACCCTTATTTGGCAGGTTCCTCGTATCTGCACATGTTGCTTCCATCATGGGTTCAAGCAGGAGGAATTGAACAGTTGCGGATTCGCTTGAGAGATCCCGAAGTACAGAAGAAGGTTATTGACGCACTTGACCATAGTGGAAGTGATGGAAACCAAGGCGGAGTTGTTAACTGGGACAACATAGTTATCGCTGGAGTAGAGAAACCTGAAAACAAGAAATTAGTTGGAATTACTATTTCGCAACTTGCTATTACACAGAAGAAGTTAGCGTCGCAGCTGTATATCGATCTGATTTTATCGGAAGATTTCAGAGCATCAATAGTGGTTTTTGGTGGAAATGAGGAGAACGTTCGAACAATCATGAAAGACTCACGCCATACTGTGGGAAGTGATGGAATTCTTCACGGAGATAGACCTCATCCACGTGCATACGGCACTTTTGCCCGATTCTTGGGGCACTATTCACGAGATGAAAAGATGTTTCCACTAGAGGGTGCAGTGAACAGAATGACCGGACGTCCTGCTAAGCGGTTGGGACTAGAGGATCGTGGACTCATTAAAGAGGGTTACAAAGCCGACCTTGTTTTGTTTGAGTATGAGAGTGTTGCAGATAGATCAACTTTTGAATCTCCACGTCTGCCTGCGTCCGGTTTCGAGTATGTCTGGATTAATGGAATACCAACATTAGAGAAAGGCAAGAGAACCAGTTTTGTCCCAGGAAAGGGAATTCGTAAAACAGCACAAATTCTTTGATGTTAAAACCTCAGGCTTATGAGATCTAAGTCGTGATGATTTCAGCGCTTTAGGAAAAGATCTTCAATAACGAACTAATTGGTTTGCTCGCCTCTGATGGATGGCGGAATTTGAGTCCTGTATTTACTTTGTAACTGTTTCGCCTGCCAATACGAGTAATGGTTACGTAACCGGATTCTTCAAGATCAGCAAGTATTGCCTGCGCGCTTCGCTCGGTGATTCCAACAGTGTCGGCGATATCTCGAACACGAGAATCAGGGTAGCGACTGAGGTGGACAAGTACGTGCCCATGATTTGAGAGAAAGGTCCACTCTCGACTGATTTCTGATGCCATGGTGCAAATATACCAGCAATTTGATACCTGAAATAGATTTCTGGTATATTTCGGCCGACATTTAAAGGGGCTCACCATGACATCGACTTCTGTGGCTTTCACAAACCTGACTTCTGTGGCCGTATTGGTTTTTATCTTTGGTTTTTTAGCAGCCAGAATAAAGAGCGATGTTCGTATTCCAGAGCAGACCTATCAGATGATTTCAATCTTCCTTCTCTTTGGAATTGGACTCAAAGGCGGTCATGCCTTAAAGGAAACCTCTTTCGATAGTTTTGCCGTGCCCGCCCTTGCAACTTTTCTCCTTGGAATCTTCATCCCGATAGTTGCCTTTGTATCGTTGAAGATGGTTCGTAAAATCAATGACATCGATCGTGGAGCTATCGCTGCTCATTACGGATCCACATCACTTGTAACTTTTTCTGCCGCCTTGCTCTTCTTGGAAAATAGCGGAATAAAGGTTGAAGGATTTGCGACAGCTTTGCTGACAATCATGGAGGTGCCAGGCATCGTCGTGGGCGTCTATCTAGGTTCTCGCCATCGCAATAAGAGTGTGCAATGGGGGAAGACTCTTCATGAAGTAATTACCGGAAAGACAATTCTGCTTTTAGTTGGCGGGCTCGCTATTGGGGCGATTACAAGCCACTCGGGTTATCTGGCGGTTGTACCTTTCTTTATTAATCTTCAATCTGGATTCTTAACTCTCTTCTTACTTCACCTGGGCTACTTAGCAGGAAACAACTGGGGAGAGATAAGAAAAGTTGGTGCGACGGTTGGAGTATTTGCGCTGCTTTTCCCAATCTTCACCGGAACGCTGGGTGTGATTGTTGGAGTAATGGCTGGCCTCTCTGTTGGAGGTGCAACCATTCTTGGAGTCCTATGCGCAAGTGCTTCATACATTGCCGCACCAGCAGCTGTCTCGATTGGATTACCAGAGGCAAATGCTCCGTTAGCTTTGATGTCCAGCATCGGAGTTACTTTCCCATTCAACTTAATATTTGGAATCCCGCTGTACTTGGAGATAGCAAGAAAAATCTCAAGCTTGTAGTCGTAAACCTATCTATCGATAGCTATTAGTTTTTACTTTACCGGCGCAAAAACTAGTGGCCGCGATACAAACTTCTGTGCTTTAGCTTCGCTGATGCCCCAGACTGAGAGCCCAATTCCAAATGCAACCCGTTTCTGGCATAAGCACTGCTGCCGCAATCTCAGGTGGTTCCGAGACTTTCTGTGCACTTTTAGTTTCGGGCGAAGTGAAATGTTGGGGCTATAACGGTATGGGTGCATTTGGAAATGGCACAACAACAAGCTCGTATATCCCACAATCTGTCACAGGCATAAGCACAGCTGTCGCAATCGAGACAGGTTGGCACCATAGCTGCGCACTTTTGAAATCGGGCGCAGCAAGATGTTGGGGCGGTAACGGGAGCGGTCAACTTGGCGATAACTCGACGACACAAAGGCTTACCCCAGTAAGTGTCACTGGTATCCCTTAGAAAATGGAATACACCCACAGAATTTGAGCAGGCACCTGTTTTAAGGGGCTAGGTGCCTGCTCAAACATAATTGTGGTTACTTATGCGTGATTTAAATTTTCAGTAGGTATTAATATTCGGAGATGATTTCACTCGAGTGGGTGCGTGCATGACGACCCATTCCAAAAGACTTGATTATCTAGACTTGCTACGTGTTCTGGCCCTTGGATCAGTCATTGTTTTTCACTACTTCTTCAACGGAATCTCTAAAGGCACGGTTACATCTGTCTCGCTCCCTGGTTTTGCGGGGATTGCTAAATATGGATACCTCGGCGTTGAGCTCTTCTTTTTGATCAGTGGTTTTGTCATTCTGTATTCAACTCAGAATCGCACGGCGCGTGAATTTGTGAAGAAGCGATTTATTCGCCTGTATCCCATGTATTGGATGGCAATCATCGTCATCTTTGTAATCACTAATCTTCCTTTTTGGAGTAATAAAGGGCCACAACTCTCCAAAGCGCTATGGAACCTCACGATGTTCCCAACTGCATTCGGAGAAGATTGGGTCGATGCCGCCCACTGGTTCTTGGCTCGAGAATTACAGCTCTATGTATTTGTCACAATCGTATTAGCGATTGGTATTGGCAAACACTTACCTAATATCTTTTCGTGGTGGGCAATCATTATCTGCCTCTGGAATTTGTTCGATTTACCTCAATTTGAGATCTGGTATTTCTCTGGATACTTCGCACTGATTACTGGTGGAGCCATCATCTTCTCCATTCGAGAGTGGGGAATGAACACTCTCAGGGCAGTGAGTTTGTTGGCTGCTTATATCTGCGCAGTTGAAACTCGCATGACAAAGAGCGTGGCGCTGGCTGAACTTCGCAACACCACCTACAACAAATATGTGGTTGCAATTCTTGTGACTGTTGGATTCTTACTCATACTTGCGACGTTGAATTCGCACATCGGCAGTATCAGTTTGAAATGGGCCGGAATCGCTGGCGCAATTACGTATCCATTGTTCTTGGTCCATGGACGACTTGGTTTGCTTTCAATACAAAATTTGGCAAATGATTCCAACAAGTATCTGGTGTATCCGCTGGTATTAATCGCTGTAATTGCGATTGCGTATGGGCTTCTTAAGTTAGAGAAACGACTGCTGGCTACTCGATTATTTAATCGATGAGGGGGTGATTTGAGGGGCAGCGCGCTCAATCCCTCTTGCAAGTTGATTGCGTTTAGCCCCAGTGAGGTCTACCGTTACTTGGATGGCGACAAGCGTGGATGGGGCATCTGTAGAGGCGCCCCAGGCTCAGATACTCACCAGTAGGAGCCCCCGCGAATTAGCGTGGCGACGATTTAAGAAGAACAAAGTTGGCATCGCAGCACTTGTTACATCGCTCTTCTTTGTTAGTGCGGCAGTTTTCGCTCCACTGATTGCGTGGGCAATCAACATCGATCCTAATGAACGAGATTCAAGTGCAATCACTGCACGTGGGGAAACTATTGGAAGATTTGGAGGAATCAGTTGGGATCACCCGCTTGGTGTTGAACCAGGAATTGGTTACGACATTCTAGCTCGACTTATTTATGGCGCTCGCATTTCATTTCTTGTTGCCGCAATTGCAACTCTGACCACTGTATTTGTGGGTTTGATGATTGGTGTCGTCGCTGGATATTTCAGAGGCCGAACAGATTCTGTGCTTGGACGCTTAACAGATTTTCTTCTTGCATTCCCATCTTTCTTTATGATTATTGCGCTAAGCGCACCCATGATTGCTCGAATCGAAAAGTCTGGATTAGCCCGTGACAATTCTGCACGTGTCACTTATTTGATTTTAGTTCTGGCGCTATTCGGTTGGCCATATTTTTCTCGCATCATGCGCTCGCAAGCACTTTCGCTTCGTGAACGAGATTTCGTTCTTGCTTCTCGTGCTCTGGGTGCAAGTCATAGACGAATCATTTTCAAAGAATTGCTGCCAAATCTTTGGACACCTGTAATTGTTTATCTCTCACTGGCACTGCCTGGTTACCTGGCCGCTGAAGCGATTTATTCATATCTGGGAATCGGCGTGCAACCACCAGCAGCAACATGGGGTCTGCTGATTTCAGATTCAATCAAATATGTGATGAGCGAACCAACGTATTTCTTAATCCCATCAGTCTCTCTCATTCTCGTAGTGCTCTCCTTCAACTTGCTTGGAGATGCAGTGCGAGATGCTCTGGATCCAAAGAGCGAACTCACCTAAAAGAATTCCCTGCTTTCATGCATGAAACAGGGATGCAGTACCCAAAACAAAAGGAGAACTCATGTCAAATCTCAAAGGCAAGAACGGTAAGTTAATTGCAGCAGCAGCTGTGGTTGCTTTACTTGTTGGTGGCTTTGTTGTGCGTTCAGGTTCAGGTGCTTCAGAGGGTGGAACAATCACTTATCTGACCCACTCTGAAGCATGGACTCACGCAGATCCAAACCGTAACTACACCGGACAGCACATCGCTTGGTTCGGTTCATATATGCACCGCACATTGACTGCATATGCTCGCGCAGAGGGCAGTGCTGGTTCAGCAGTTGTTCCTGACCTAGCGACAGATACAGGCCGTGCATCAAATGGTAACAAGACATGGGAGTTCACTCTCCGCGATGGCGTTACATTTGAAGATGGTTCAGCTATTACTTGCGAAGACATTAAGTACGGAGTTTCACGTACATTCGCAACTGATGTAATTACTGATGGTCCTACATATGCAATCTCAATGCTTGATATCCCATCAGCAGAAGACGGTTCATCTGTTTACAAGGGTCCATACGCAACTGATAACAATGACACAGCAGCATATGACGAAGCTGTAACTTGTTCAGAAGATAACAAGACAATTACATTCAACTTGAAGCGCGCAGTTGGTGACTTCAATTACACCGTTACTTACCTTTCATTTAGCCCAGTTCCTAAAGCTAAAGACACTGGTGACACATACGACCTAGCTCCTGTTTCATCTGGTCCTTATAAGATCGAGAAGTACAAGGCTAAGGACGAAATGGTTCTTGTTCGTAACGACAAGTGGTCAAAGAAGTCTGACCCAATCCGTCAGGCATATCCAGATAAGATCGTAGTTCGCTTCGGTCTTGCTGAAGAAGTTCGCGATCAATTGATCCTGAGCGATTCAGAGAAGAACGCATTCTCACTTGACGGAATCCTTCCAACAAACCTTCCAACAGTCTTTGATGATGCTGGAAAGCCAAAGCCGGCATGGGCAGAGCGTGCACTTAACGTTTACGATCCATACGTACGTTATGCAGCATTTAACGTAAAGAAGGTTCCTTGCCTTGATATCCGTCGTGCGGTGTACTTCGCGAAGGATGCAGCAGGACTTCTACAGCTCTCAGGTGGAGCAGCATTTGGTGGAGATCCAGCAGATGGTGCAATCAAGCCACTTATGGGTCTTGACTACAAGAAGGTCACTGGCCTTGAAGATTACAAGCCAGCAGGAAACGCAGCAGCTGCAAAGGCGCTCATGGAGAAGGCTAAGACGTCTTGCCCAGCCGAGTACGCACGCGCAACTGATCCTAAGCGTGGTCTTGTATTCGACTCAGCTGACTCAGAGACAAATAAGAAGGGTGCAGCAATCTGGATTGACTCAATGATGAAGAACGCTGGAATCGTTATGAAGTTTAACTTCATCGAACCAGGTTCTTACTATGCAGTTGTTCTCGATGCTACAAAGCAATCAGATCTCTCTTCTGGTGGATGGGCTCCAGACTGGGCTAACGCTTCAACTGTTATCCCAGAGCTCTTCACAAAAGAAGGCGGATTCCCAATGTCACAGAACTGGGATGATGCTGCATACGCTGCATTTAAGAAGAAGTC
>CAESAB010000019.1_pt1 | contig 21653 bp, 21 predicted proteins | sample 7263531 | NCBI WGS metagenome assembly CAESAB01 (sample SAMEA6814095, study PRJEB35770) | freshwater metagenome | biome: Freshwater; feature: Freshwater reservoir; material: water | place: Czech Republic | collected 2017-05-23 | depth 30m m
GTTCCCTGAAAAATATGCACCCCTTTCGCATGCTCGCTTCAACTTGGCAACGCGAGCGGATGAGCTTTCGATCCCGCTTGAGAATTTGATTAGCCCCGAACTCGTCCGGCGAATCTGCTGGTCCCCGCCAAGCGAAGGCACAGGTGTGGAAAGCGCCCTCATTGCCCTTGGGGCGCGTCGCTGGCAGGCCTCAATAGCTGCTCCAATACTCGAATCTGCCCTCTTGGAGAGTGAGCCACTCGAGCTTCCTGAGCCAGCCGAGCCAGCCGCCGAAGAGTGACGAATTACGCAACAAAAGAGTTGCGTAATTACTAGAGCTGAATTACTCTTCTATTCATGCTCAGTACATTCATCATCGCCCTGCGTGAAGGGCTTGAAGCCTCTCTCATTGTTGGAATTCTTATTGCCTACTTGGTGAAGACCGATCGCAGGCATCATCTGCGAGCGCTATGGACAGGCGTGGCTGTAGCGATCCTTGCTAGTCTGGCATTTGGTGCATTTCTCTCATATACATCAACTGAGCTCTCCCCTAGAGGCGAAGAACTCTTTGCCGGCACAACATCTTTTATCGCAGTTGCTTTCGTGACCTGGATGGTCTTCTGGATGAAGCGCACTGCCCGCGGACTTCGCGCAGAACTTCAGACAAAGGCAGAGGTAGCAATTACGGCAGGTCCTCTAGCCCTTGCTCTGGCTGCATTTTTCGCTGTTGCACGTGAAGGTCTTGAAACTTCACTATTCCTCTACACAAATTTCAAAACAGTCGGCGCGGTTTCTACAGCAACACTTGGTCTAATTCTTGGTCTTGCACTTGCAGTTGGTCTTGGCATCGGAATCTACAAGAGCGCAATAAGAATCGATCTTGGAAAATTCTTCACATATTCAGGTATTGCTCTCATCATCATTGCCGCTGGAGTTCTCTCTTACGGTATTCATGAATTCCAGGAGTTCGGTCTGCTGCCAGGAACAGAAGCATTTGTTTGGGACATCACTTCTTGGATGCCAAAGGAATCATTCATCGCCGGCTTGCTTGCCGGAATGGTCGGCTTTGACACCACAACTTCATGGTTACAACTCTTTGCTTGGCTGACATACGCGGGGCTAACTTTGAGCGCCTACCTCAAGCCTGCCAAGACCGTTAAGGCTCCTGTTAGCGCGTAAATTCTAGAGTTAGCCTCACCGCTACTTCTAGCGCTTTTCCCTACTGGCGAGTAACCTACAGACATATCAGCTAGGCATACTCACCAGCCAAAGGAAGTTCTATGTCCGCCCAGATTCGTAACGTTGTTCTCGTTGACGCTGTTCGTACTCCATTCGGTAAAGCCGGAAGTATGTATTCGGGTACCCGCGCAGATGACCTCATGGTTCGCGCAATGCGTGGACTCTTAGAGCGAAACCCTCTGGTCTCCCCTGCAGATATCGACGATGTTGCAATCGCTGCCGCAACACAAACTGGTGATCAAGGTATGAATATCGGACGAAGTGCAACTTTGCTAGCTGGTCTTCCAAAAACAGTGCCAGGTTATTCAATTGATCGTTGGTGTGCTGGTGCGCTTACTGCAACAACAACTATTGCAGGTGCAATCGCGATGGGAGCAATCGATATTGCTATCGCCGGTGGCGTTGAACATATGGGAAATCATCCGATGGGCGAACTCATGGATCCCAACCCACGTTATCTCGCAGAAAAATTAGTAGAGCAAGATGCGCTAGCTATGGGAGCTACAGCAGAACGATTGCACGACCGATTCCCGCATCTGACAAAAGAACGCGCTGATCAATACGCGTACAACTCTCAGATGAAAACTGCGAAAGCATATGCCGATGGAAAAATTCAGAGAGATCTCATTCCTACTGCTGCGCGTAATGCAGAACTTGGCTGGGGTATTGCAACAGTTGATGAATCACCACGTCCAACAACGACTATGGAGGGATTAGCGGGACTTAAAACTCCTTTCCGTCCCGCTGGTCGAGTAACTGCTGGAAACTCATCAGGGCTAAACGATGGAGCAACTGCAGCTCTCCTTGCTAGCGAAGATAAAGCGAAAGAACTCGGGCTCAGCATTAAAGCGCGTCTTGTCACTTTTGCATTTGCAGGTGTTGAACCAGAGGTAATGGGTTATGGACCTGTTCCTGCAACGATTAAAGCACTTGGCAAAGCTGGTCTGAAGATCGAAGATATCGGTGCCTTCGAAGTGAATGAAGCATTTGCGGTTCAAGTTTTAGCATTCCTAGATCACTTCGGTATTGCAGATGATGATCCGAGAGTTAATCCTTACGGTGGCGCAATCGCTGTTGGCCATCCCCTTGCATCCTCTGGTGTGCGACTCATGCTCAACCTGGCTCGTACATTTGAAGAGAAGAAAGATGTTCGCTACGGCATCACAACAATGTGTATCGGTTTAGGTATGGGCGGAACCGTTATTTGGGAGAACCCACATTTTAATGGGTCGGGTAGTACAGGAGGTTCAAAATAATGGCTACAGCAATCACGCTGCCCGAAGGTGCGCCAGAAGAAGTCATCACTCATGCACTTGTGCGCGATGTGGATCTAGCCCCATTTGGATTCGTTGGAAACCTTGCACTTATTACTCTAGATAACGGCCTTGATCACACTCGACCAAATACCCTGGGCGCGCAATCATTACTGGAACTCGATGCTGCAATCACTGATGCGCTCTCTCGCAAGCCAGCCGCTATCGCAGTCATTGGTAAGCCATTTATCTTTGCAGCAGGTGCTGATTTATCTGCACTAAGTTTCTTGAGCAAGCGAGATCAAGCGATTGCAATAGGAAAATTGGGCCACGATGTTTTTCGTCGCTTAGATGAATCCGGAACTCCCTCATTTGCTTTCATCAATGGTCTAGCACTTGGTGGTGGCTTGGAAATTGGACTCCACTGCAATTACCGCACCTTGGCATCAACTGCATTTACCGCTCTCCCCGAAGTATTTCTTGGATTAATTCCTGGATGGGGTGGCGCCACAATTTTGCCTAAACTCATTGGACCAGAACGCGCAGTGCAAGTAATCATCGGTAACTCATTAAATAACAACACCATGATGAAAGCTAAAGATGCGCTGAACCTTGGTGTAGTCGACGCAGTTTTTGAACCCGCTGACTTCCTAGAGAAATCAGTCTCTTTTGTAGCTGCTGTTTTGAGCGGTTCTACAAAAATTGAACGTAAAGATTATTCGGCAGATCCCGCATGGGATGCAGCACTTGCCGCAGGTCGCGCTGCTGCGCTGAAGAAATATGGTGGGGCCGAGATTGCTTCTCCAATGAAAGCACTTGAACTCATTGCCGCAGCAAAGGGTAATTCTCGTGGACAAGGATTTGATGCAGAGGATGCAGCGCTCGCTGATCTCACGATGACAGATTCACTACGTGCATCACTGTATGCATTTAATGTAATTCAAAAGAAGCGCAAGAAAGTTGAGGGTGCGCCAAAGCCAGCACTTGGGCGCAAGGTTGCTCGGGTAGGAGTAGTTGGAGCAGGTCTTATGGCCTCACAACTGGCTCTGCTACTTCTGCGCAACCTCAAATGTCCAGTTGTCATGACAGATATTGATCAGGATCGTGCCGATAAAGGTGTTGCTTGGGTAAAGAATGAACTCAACAAACTTGTAGAGAAGAAGCGTATGAGCGCAGAGTCTGCCGCCCGACTTTCCCTCTTGATAAGTGGCTCTAGCGATCAGGGCGTCTTTGCCGGGTGCGACTTTGTTATTGAGGCAATTTTTGAAGAACTCTCACTAAAGCAAGAGCTCTTTAAGAAGCTTGAAAAAATAGTTGGGCCAGAATGTGTACTGGCAACCAATACCTCATCACTTTCTGTAGAAAAAATGAGCGAGGGGCTAGAACATCCAGAGCGAGTTGTGGGATTCCACTTCTTTAATCCTGTTGCTGTGATGCCACTACTTGAAGTTGCCAGAACATCGAAGACAGATGATGCCACAACTGCAACTGCAGTAAATATTGGAAAAGAACTCAAGAAGACAATGATCATCTGTAAAGATGCACCAGGCTTCGTCGTTAATCGCTTGCTTACTCGATTCATGGGTGAAATCACTGACGCAGTTGATGAAGGCACCGATCCACAGGTCGCTGACAATGCGATGCGCAGTATTGGTTTCCCAATGTCTCCATTTGAATTACTTGGCCTTGTCGGACCTGGCGTTGCTCTGCATGTTTCTGAGACTTTGAACGCCAACCTTGGTCCCCGTTATCGCATCTCCCCTACTATGCAAGCCATGGTGAAGGAAGGCGTGAAAACTTTCTACCTCCGAAACGAAGATGGAACCTACGGCGCTAATCCAGCTGCAGTTGCCTTGATACATAAGGGAACAACTCCATCTACTGCTGAACAAGTTCGCTCGCGCGCTCTAAAGGCGCTTGCAGAAGAAGCTCGTATGATGCTTGATGAAGGTGTCGTATCTACACCTGCAGAAATCGATCTCTGCATGTTGATGGGCGCCGGATGGCCAATGCACCTAGGTGGAATATTGCCGTTCTTAGATCGCGAAGGAATCAGCGAGTCTGTTTGCGGTCAGCGTTTTCATGCTCCGGGAATTGCATCTCTTCCACAGTAGAGTTCCACTCGACAATATCGCGTGAAATTTTCTGTGCAGTAATTCCTAAATCTTCGAGTATCTCAGAGCGCTTTGAGTGTTCAATAAACTCAAGCGGGATACCAATACTATGAATTGCAACGTTGACACCTGCATCGCGGAAGAGTTCTGACATGGAACTTGCTATACCACCGTGCTTAATTCCATCTTCTAAAACCACAACGCTCTTATAGCGGCGTGCCATGGCGATAAGTGAATCCGGTAGCGGCTTAACCCATCGCGGATCAATGACCGTCACGCCAACACCTTCTCGGTATGCCTGAGACGCTGCTTCAACTGCAATTGCTGCCATTGAACCAATGCTGACAAGTAGCACGTCCGCACTTTCGCCACGATACAAAACATCGACTCCGTCTCTGCGCTCAAATGCAGGAATATCCGCTTGTACGGCACCTTTAGGAAAACGAATCGCTGTTGGTGCATCATTGACATCAACTGCTTCACGAAGAGTTTCTCGTAAACGTGCAGCATCTCGAGGAGCAGCAACGCGCATAGATGGAACTATTCCTGTTACAGCCAGATCCCAAATTCCATGATGAGAAGGTCCGTCATCACCTGTGATGCCAGCGCGGTCTAGAACAAAGGTCACTCCAGCCTTGTGCAGAGCAACGTCTAAGAGAAGTTGATCAAAGGCACGATTAAGAAATGTTGAGTACACAGCAATCACTGGATGAAGTCCTGTAAAGGCTAATCCAGCCGCGCTTGTGACCGCATGCTGTTCTGCGATGCCGACATCGATTGTGCGCTCTGGAAATATTTCTTGGAATTTGTCTAATCCGGTAGGTCCGAGCATCGCCGCTGTAACTGCGACTATTTCTTTACGTTCTTTACCAAGGGCTACCAACTCATCAGAGAACACATTGGTCCAACTTATTGAAGATTTGCCAAGAGGCGTACCGGTTTCAGGATCAACGATTCCGACAGCGTGAAATTTTTCGGCTTCATCTGCCATCGCAGGCTGATGGCCCTTACCTTTTTCAGTAATTACATGCACCAACACTGGTTCGCCAAATTCTTTTGCTTGCTCAAGAGCGCGTTCCATCGCTGCAATATCGTGACCATCAATAGGACCGACGTATTTCAAACCTAGATCCTCAAACATGCCTTGAGGAGCGACAATATCTTTAATTCCCTTTTTCATACCGTGCAAAGTTTCATAGATTGGTGCACCAACTACAGGAGTATTTGCAAGAAGTTCTTTACCCCAATCAAGGAATCTTTCGTAACCGCGGGTGACGCGCAGCGTTGAAAGATATGTCGCAAGTCCACCAATAGTTGGTGAATATGAACGTTCATTGTCATTGACAACAATTACTAAGTTTCTATCATCTGCAGCTGCAATGTTATTGAGCGCCTCCCACGACATTCCACCAGTGAGCGCACCATCTCCGACAACAACAACGACGTGACGTTCGCTCTGACCCGTCAGTGAGAATCCACGTGAAATTCCATCTGCCCAAGAGAGTGCTGTTGATGCGTGAGAATTTTCAATAACATCATGTTCGCTTTCGCGGCGGTTTGGATATCCAGCGATTCCTCCGCGTTGACGTAAGCCATCAAATTGGTCAGCACGGCCGGTTACAATTTTATGAACATAGGACTGATGTCCTGTATCAAAGAGCACGACATCTTTTGGCGAATCAAATGTGCGATGTATCGCGATGGTGAGTTCAACGACGCCAAGGTTTGGCCCCAAATGCCCACCAGTCTTTGAAACTTTGGTGATAAGAAACTGTCGAATCTCGGAGCTCAACTCTGAGAGTTGCTCATAGGAGAGCCCACGCAGATCTGAGGGCCCCTTTATCGATTCAAGCATCCGCTCAGTCTAGATTAGCCACGAAGTTGGCGCAGCACATACTGCATGATTCCACCATGGCGGTAATAATCGGCCTCGCCTGGAGTATCAATACGTACCTTGGCGGTAAAGGTTTTATCCCCTGCCATCACGGTGACCTCTCGCGGAATTTGACCATCATTAAGAGCCGTGACGCCAGAAATTGTGAATATCTCATCGCCCTTAATGCCAAGTGACAGCGCACTTTCACCATTGATAAATTGAAGAGGAAGAACTCCCATTCCAATCAAATTAGATCGGTGAATTCGTTCGAAACTTTCTGCAATAACCGCGCGAACGCCCAGAAGTGCGGTTCCTTTAGCTGCCCAGTCACGAGAAGAACCTGACCCATACTCTTTGCCAGCAAGAATAATTAGCCCGACTCCCGCTGCTTGGTATGCAACGGATGCGTCATAAATTGTTGCTTGGTTTCCGTTATCCAAGAAGTTGCGAGTGAATCCCCCTTCAACTCCATCTAGCAAGAGATTCTTCAAACGAATATTCGCAAATGTTCCGCGGATCATAACTTCATGATTTCCACGGCGAGAACCGTATGAGTTGAAGTCCTTGCGATCTACTCCGTGCTCTTCCAAATACTTTCCTGCTGGTGAATCTGCCTTGATATTTCCAGCTGGTGAGATGTGATCTGTTGTTACAGAGTCACCAAGAATCGCAAGAACTCGAGCACCAGCAATATCTGTTACCAGTTTAGGTTCTGCAGGCATACCATCAAAGTATGGAGGCTTACGAACATAAGTTGATTTTGGATCCCACTCGAATGTTTTTCCAGTTGGAGTGTCGAGAGATTTCCAACGATGATCCCCATCAAAAACTGATGCGTAATCCTTTTTAAACATTTCGGAAGAGATAGAGGAATCGATTACGCTTTGAATTTCCTGTGCAGATGGCCAAATGTCCTTGAGTAAAACCGGGTTACCATCTTTATCGTTTCCGAGTGAATCTTTTTCGAAGTCGTGGTTCATGGTTCCGGCAAGAGCGTATGCAACAACTAGCGGAGGTGATGCCAAGTAATTCATCTTCACATCAGGGCTAATTCTTCCTTCGAAGTTTCTATTTCCAGAAAGAACTGCTGTGACTGCTAAATCGTGCTCGTTCACAGCTTTACTTATTTCGACTGGTAGTGGTCCTGAGTTACCGATACACGTAACGCATCCGTAGCCAACGAGGTTAAATCCAAGTGCTTCCATATACTGAGTCAGGTTTGCACGATCGTAATAGTCAGTAACTACCTTTGAACCCGGAGCAAGAGTGGTCTTAACCCAAGGTTTCGATGTCAGACCCTTCTCTACTGCCTTCTTTGCAAGCAAAGCCGCACCGATCATCACAGATGGATTCGATGTGTTGGTACACGATGTTATTGAGGCAATAACCACATCGCCGTTCTTGATGGTCGTTGCTTTAGAACCTACATTGACCGGATATGGATCTTTGCCTGTCTTATCTGAGAAATATGTTGGTAGTACCTTTTCAAAAGATGACTTGGATGCAGTGAGAGAGATGCGATCTTGCGGACGTTTAGGCCCGGCTATAGATGAAACAACTGTAGATAGATCAAGCTCGATGTGCTCAGAAAAACGGGGAGTAACAGCTGGGTCGTGCCACATTCTTTGTGCTTTTGCATACTGCTCCACGAGTGCAACTTGCTCATCACTTCGTCCAGTAAGTCTTAAGTAGCGCAATGTCTCTTCATCAATTGGGAATATTGCACAGGTTGATCCATATTCAGGTGACATGTTTCCAATTGTTGTTCTATTTGCCATTGGCACTGAAACGACACCGGGGCCATAGAACTCAACGAACTTTCCAACGACTCCGTGTTTACGTAACATCTCCGTGATTGTTAGCGCCATATCCGTTGCAGTTGTTCCGACAGGAAGCTGACCGGATAACTTAAACCCAACCACACGAGGGATTAGCATTGATACTGGTTGTCCCAGCAACGCTGCCTCTGCCTCGATTCCACCAACACCCCATCCGAGCACGCCGAGTCCGTTTACCATCGTTGTATGTGAATCAGTACCGACGACGGTATCTGGGTATGCGCGCAACACTCCTTTAACGTTACGAGTCATGATGACACGGGCTAAGTATTCGATATTTACTTGGTGAACGATTCCTGTTCCAGGTGGAACAACTTTGAATTCATCAAACGCTCCCTGCCCCCATCGAAGAAAGCGATAGCGCTCACGGTTGCGCTCGTATTCAATATCTGTATTTTTCTCAAAAGAATCTTTAGTTCCGAAAACATCAGCAATTACTGAGTGGTCAATGACCAACTCTGCTGGCGCAAGTGGATTCACCTTGCTTGGGTCTCCCCCGAGTTCGACTATGGCTTCACGCATTGTTGCAAGATCAACAACACAAGGAACACCAGTAAAGTCCTGCATAACAACACGTGCAGGCGTAAATTGAATTTCAGTATCTGGCTCTATCGATGGATCCCATTGCGCTAGGGCTTTTATGTGATCAATGGTGATGTTCGCGCCATCTTCAGTTCGCAGAAGATTTTCAAGCAATACCTTGAGAGAGAACGGAAGGTTTGATGCACCTTCAACGTTTGAGATATCAAAGATTTCAAAATCTTTTCCAGCAACGTTGAGATTTTTCTTTGTACCTAATGAATTCTTGCTCATCATTACATCTCTTTCAGTAAATTTATCTTGACGTCAAGATACCTTACGCGGCACAAATTTTGCAACACATTCGATGTGGTGCGTCATGGGAAAGAGATCAAAGGCGCGAATTTCAGCCAATTCGTACCCACAGTCGCGTAGATATCCAGTATCTCTGGCCAACGCAGCCGGATCGCATGCCACATACACAATTGCGCGGGGCGCAATACGTGAAAGCTCAGCAACAACTTCTCTGCCCGCGCCCTCGCGAGGGGGGTCTAGCACAACGAGATCTGCTCGAGTAAAACGTGTTATTGCTTTTGTTACATCGGCGGTGACTACGCCTACGTTCTTACTCTCAGCAAAATTTCTTGAAGCATCTGCTGTGGCAGATTTACTTCCTTCAACAATATCTACTCGTCCAGAATTGCCTACTGTGGGAAGAATTGCGCCAGTGAATAATCCGACTCCCCCATAAAGATCAAGCACATGATCACCCTCTTGCGGATCTAAGTATTGAAGAACCGCTTTACTTAAAATCTCTGGCGCATCTTTATGGCTTTGCCAGAAAGATTTTTGGGATACTTCAAAAATTTTTTCGCCAACTTGATAGTGCGCGATATCGACGCCATCAGATAATCTCATTGGAGATTCGTCACGAGAATTGGCCGTAGCAATGCTTCGCTCCCCTGTATTGGAAATGGAAATTTCTATTCTCTGATCACCTTTGGCGCCCACGCGTGAGAGTTCGGAGAATTTCATCTCTGGTACAAGAATTCTGCAGTCATCCACGGGAATCACTTTATGGCTGCGTGCTTGGTAGAAACCTAGAGCTCCATCCTTAGTGGTGACTGCAGTGCAACGAGTTCTCCATCCAAGTGCTTGTGCAACCTCTTCGACAACAACGGTCAGATCCATTTTTGCGATCCGACTAAATTGCTCAGTGATTACTTCTGCCTTTAAATCACGCTGACGTTGCGCAGAAATATGTTGAAAATCGCATCCACCACAACCGTTACGGTGGGCAAATCTGCAGGGCGCCGAGACCCGGTCATTTGATTCTAAATACACTTCAATTACATCTGCACGATTAAAGCTTGATCCAACGCTTGTAATCTCAATCAGGACTTCTTCTCCAGGAATTGCGTGCCGTACAAAGATCACAGCGCCTTCGTGTCGAGCAATAAAGTGGCCGCCGTGGGCGATTTTTTCGATGGTGACCCTAATTTTTGCACCCACTTCGAGGGACGTTCTCTGAGAAGGTGACATATCCCAAGCGTAGTCGAGATAAATATCCCGCATCAGTAGTAAGTTATTCCCGTGCACGTAGTAATCATGGGTTGCGGACGAGTTGGTTCATCACTCGCCGCCGAGCTTGAAGCAGCTGGTCATTCTGTGGCAATCATCGACCAATCAAAAGAAGCATTCCGCAGATTAGGTCCTGACTTTAAAGGTCGCACAGTCGTGGGCGTCGGCTTTGATCGAGATACGCTTCTTGAGGCTGGCATTGAAGGTGCAGATGCATTTGCAGCAGTAAGTAATGGTGATAATTCAAATATTCTTGCCGCACGCGTCGCCCGCGAAAGTTATGGCGTCACCAATGTTGTCGCCCGAATTTACGATCCTGGTCGTGCGGAAATTTACCAACGCCTAGGAATTCCTACCGTTGCAACAGTTATTTGGGCGACAGATCAAATCTTGCGTCGCATAGCTCCTGGTGGAGCACGGTCAGAGTGGAGAGATGCCACAGGAACAGTTCAACTACTTGAAGTTCATCCTCATGTTGATTGGTATGGACGTCCCATTTCAGAACTCGAGGTTGCAACAGAATCTCGAGTCGCATTCCTTACGCGCCTAGGTGAAGCGTTGATTCCTGATCCTCACACAGTTCTTCAGGATGGCGATTTAGTGCATATGACTATTCGTGATGACAAATTAGAAATCGCAGAAGAAGTCTTAACGTCAGGTCCAGGGGAATAATTCATGAGAATCGCTATTGCCGGTGCAGGAAATGTCGGTCGAGCTATCGCTCGCGAACTTCTTGATAATGGACATCAAGTTCTTCTTATCGACCGCGACCCAAAAGCGCTCAAGATTGATTCGGTGCCGGATGCGGAATGGCTTATGGCAGATGCCTGCGAAATTGCATCTCTTGATAATGCTCAACTCAATACCTGCCAAGTTCTTGTTGCTGCAACCGGAGATGACAAAGTAAATCTGGTGGCATCGCTGCTTGGGAAAACTGAATACGGAGTTCCTCGTGTTGTTGCCCGAATTAATCACCCAAAGAATGAATGGCTCTTTGACCAATCTTGGGGTGTGGATGTAGCTGTATCTACTCCACGAATTATTTCAGCTCTCGTTGAAGAAGCTGTAAGTGTTGGCGATGTAGTCCGTTTATTCTCTTTTAGAAAAGGTCAAGCAAATCTTGTTGAAATCACACTTCCAGATTCATCAATCTGCATAGGGAAAACTGTAGAAGAAGTCGTTCTACCTGATGATGCATCATTAGCTGCAATTGTTCGAGATGGAAGAGTCATTTCACCGAACCCAAGTGATCTTTTTGTAGCTGGCGATGAATTGCTCTTTGTTGCATCTGCCGCCGCTGAAGATAAGATAAAAGACTGCTTTATCGCTCGTTCTTAAGCCTTAATCTTTAGGCCTTAACACTTGGAACTCGGCGAATAATGAGCCACGAGCCATAAGCTGTTGCCAGGAACAATGGGTATCCCATAGCCAAATTAACGGTACCCAGTAGGTTCACATTTCCACTTCGGTAAATTGGATACTGCACAGCAATTCTGGTGAAGAACATGCCAACCCAAAGCCAACCAGCTTGTATATAAACCTTCTTGCGAGAAGGATTTTTTCTCCACATAAGATTTTCGCCAAGAATAGGCCCTAACATCAATCCAAGTATTGGCCACCCAGCAAGATTTGCAATCAAATACACCGTTCCATACCCCAAATTAGTGAGAAGTTTTGGAATATAGAGATCTGATGGATTTCCTGTTCTATTGGCGAACCAAGCACAAATCAGAATTCCGATAAAGCCACTCATTGAATGCTGAATAGTGTCGCGCTTAATCAATCTAATGATTGTCAGAATCGCAGATATCGAAATTGCAGCAATGAGCGCATTCTGCAAGTCGCGCGTAACGTTGAATACAATGAGGAAAACAATGGATGGAACACCAGAATCAATGAGTCCTTTTTTGCCACCAAAGGCACCAATAACTTTATCTTTATCTTCGTTCATGCTCTCCCCGTTGATCCAAAGCCGCCTTGGCCACGACCAGAACCTGGAAGTTCTTGAACTTCAATAAATTCTGCTCGTTCTACTTTTTGAAAAACTAATTGGGCGATGCGATCGCCTCGTTTAAATGTAATGCTCTCATGTGGATCGTGATTAATCATGATGCATTGAAGTTCGCCGCGAAATCCTGCATCCACGGTTCCGGGAGCATTAACCATTGTGACTCCATGCTTTATTGCTAAGCCTGAACGTGGATGTACGAGCGCTACATAACCATCGGGCAGTGCAATTGAAATTCCGGTTGGTACAAGTGCTCGCTCTCCAGGTTTGAGAGTAATATCTATTCGAGAGACAATATCTGCACCCGCATCACCGCCTTTTGAATATTGTGGCAGCGGAAGATCAGGATCTAATCGTTTAATAAGTACGTTAAATGAGCTCATGGATTGATATCAAATTCGGGATCGACAAATGTAAGTAGATGCGGATTCTTTCGTAGCGCTTCCATATAGTCAGCTGGCGCATTTTCTAGGAAATGTTTCATAGGAACTATTACGAAAAGTGCAGCAGCACGCACTGCAATATCTCCATTTGGCCCACCTAGGCGACCTACTGCTTCAGAATAAACTTTTCGATTGACTTGCCCAGTGATTTGAGCAGAAATATGAAGAACTGTTCCGATAGGTACTGGCTTAATGAAATCAGTTTCCAGACGGGCTGTTACGGCTGGTGCGCGCAATAACCACATCAACTTTCCAAGAGCTTCATCGAATGCAAGAGAGAGCAGGCCGCCATGTGCGAGTCCTGGTGCACCTTGATGATTTTCAGTAACTGTAAATTCTGCAGTGATATCTGCACCGACGCCAACGTGTGCGACTAAATGTAATCCGGTGGGATGAAGATCTCCGCAGCCAAAGCAATGCGCAAAATGTGACGGGATTTGCGACCCAGTTTCTGGTGAGAGTGGGTGCCTCTCGGGAATGATTGCACCCTGTGGTGGAGTAGTGCTTGCAACCCGGCTCATGAGATAAGGCTACTTGATGAATATGGAGATAGCCTAGACCTTATGCAATTTAGAGAAGTGATGCGTCCCCCACTCTGGGTGCTGGCCTTTACCTATTTCATGTTTCTATCACTTGTCGTTGCGATTTGGGCTGCTCTTGGAAATAGAAGTGCTCTAGCCGCGCTTATTTTGACCACAGCTCTCACCATCGTGATTTCAATTCAAGCTAGAAGTCATATCTTCATCACCGATACTGAACTTGTTATCGATAAAGCACATATAGATAAAAAATATTGTGGAGAAGTAACAGTTTTAGATAGAGATGCGATGAGATTGAGTCGCACAAGAGATGCAGATCCTGCAGCATTTCTTGCAATTAAATTTTGGGTTTCAACCGGTGTAAAGATCGCGATTAATGATGATCGCGACCCTACGCCCTATTGGTTGGTAAGTTCTAAGAAAGCGGAAGAGCTTAAGCGCACTCTTTGCAAATAGCTTTTGCGCCTTCACCTTTTGAAAGTTGCGTAATGTGGTGAATCAAGAAACAACGTGAGCAGGTGAATTCATCAAGCTGAACTGGAACAACTCGAACTGCTAGTTTTTCATTTGAGAGGTCAGCACCTGGAAGTTCAAGGTTCTCTGCAGCTTCTGCTTCGTCAACATCTATCTGACCTGATTGCGCATCAACTCGTTTTGCCTTGAGTTCTTCTAACGATTCCTCGTGAAGCTCCTCGTCGGTTTTTCTGGGTGTGTCGTAATCTGTTGCCACTGATCTCACCTCACTTCCATACATTCCATCTTGGGCCTGATTGCCCCGTGCCTGCGCGAATAGTCGCGCATTCCTTACGCTCCGTGCGATACAACCCCCGGCGTGTCGCCTTTATTCCCGGTCTGATGGGTCACTTTCGATAGCGCTCTCAATTGATTTGGCTAATCCCCCGTCAACATAGGCATGTATCGAAGTTCCAGTCTCTAAGTGCTCTTCACTTAGAATTTCCCCACGTTCATGGATTGCCGAAACTAAATCCCCACGCTTGTAAGGAATGATGGCGCGAATTTCTACATGGGGATGAGGTAATGATTTCTCGATTGCATGGATTAAACCATCAAGCCCAAACCCTGATCGGACAGAGAATGCGTAACTGTTGGGTTCTTTACGCAGTATTTCAAGAACTAAATCAGGATTAGCAATATCTACTTTATTGATTGCGATAATTTCAGGAATCTCTGAGCCACCAATTTCGTTAATGACTTCACGAACTGCACGAATTTGTTCAAAAGGGTCGCTATGAGAGCCATCGACGACATGCACAATTAAATCTGCTTCAGAAACCTCTTCTAGCGTTGATTTAAATGCGTCAATCAATTGATGCGGTAAATGTCTGACAAATCCTACGGTATCTGAAAGTGTGTAGATACGACCCTCAGAAGTTTCACACTTGCGGACAGTTGGATCTAGCGTTGCAAAGAGAGCATTTTCAACTAAAACCCCAGCACCTGTCAGAGCATTGAGTAAAGATGACTTTCCGGCATTTGTATATCCGGCAATTGCAACAGAAGGAATGTTAAATCTTTTGCGCTCTTGCCTTTTCGTATCGCGTGAGGTCTTCATTTCGGCAATCTCTTTGCGTAGCTTCGCCATTTTGTCTCGAATACGGCGGCGATCAGTTTCAATTTTGGTTTCACCTGGTCCACGCCCACCGATACCAGCGCCACCCGCGGCACGACCACCTACCTGACGAGATAGTGAATCACCCCATCCGCGCAATCGTGGAAGCAAATAGGCAATCTGTGCTAATTCAACCTGCGCTTTACCTTCTTTACTTTTTGCATGCTGTGCAAAAATATCCAGAATAAGCGCAACACGATCAACAACTTTTACCTTGAGTTTCTCTTCAAGAGTGCGAAGTTGTGATGGTGACAGTTCGCCATCACACACCACGGTGTCGGCGCCAGTGGCAACTACTATTTGTCGAAGTTCAATCAACTTTCCGGAACCAATATATGTTGATGGATCTGGCTTATCTCGCCTCTGGATTAAACCTTCAAGAACTTCTGACCCAGCAGTCTCTGCAAGTGCTTTCAACTCTGCCAAGGAATTCTCTGCCATCTCCGCAGTGCCTTCAGTCCACACTCCGACAAGAACGACTCGCTCTAGTTGTAACTGACGATATTCGGCATCTGAAATATCTTGAAGTTCTGTTGAAAAACTCTTTACTCTTCGCAGAGCATTTCTATCGACGAGGTCTTGCTGATCATTTTCTTGCCAGTCAGCTTCCTCTGAATCAAAGTCTGAAGCAGCGCGCGCACTTTCCCGCAGCAAATCTTCAAAGAGTTTGTCGTATGGATCTTTAGGTTCAGGCATGCGTTCTGTCATGAATACAGGTAGGAACTAATGTCATGTTCACGAATTAATTCGGCTGGACCAATCAGAGTTGCATTTGAATGCCCATCTATATCGACGATGAGGCGGCCACCCGGTGGATAGATTGTCCATCGCGCAGGAAGACTCTCTCCACTCTTGAGTGTTGACGCTAGTGCTACGGCGCATGTACCGGTTCCGCAAGATCGTGTTTCGCCGCTTCCTCGTTCATGAACTCGCATACGAGCTTCGTGGTTGGGAAGTATCTGAACAAATTCGACATTAACGCCATCGGGATAAGAGCTAGTTGGAGAAACTGTCGGTGCATCGTGTAATGAACCCAGTTCTTCTAAATCATCTAGGAACACCACTGCATGGGGATTGCCAACGTTAATGTTCAGACCTTCCCACATCTTTCCTCCAACGCTTGCAGAGATTTCTTCCATTTCATCAGTGACATGACCCATGTTTACGGAGATATCACCAGAAAGTGGAACTCTAAGATGCTTCAATCCATCACGCGTATCAATTGCAAAAATACCTTCGGGCTGATGTCCATGTACAACCAGATACTTAGCCATGACGCGGATTCCATTACCGCACATTTCAGCAGTAGAACCATCTGAATTTCGATAATCCATAAACCAACGATTATCGCGCTTGATAATCTTTATGAATCCATCTGCACCAATTCCAGTTGTGCGGCTACACATGGCAGCAATAGCACTTTGTGAAACAGCAATTGAGTCGTCAGGGTCAAAGAGGATGAGGAAGTCATTCTCGGTTCCGTGACCGTAGGTGGCGATTACTGGATTGCTCATAGGTCTAGGAGTTTATCTTCTGCATAATGGTGGCGAATCTATCTGAAATCGGTGAAATCCAATTGATTCTTTGATCACGAGAGAACCATGTTTCCTGACGGCGCGCATATTGTCTTGTCGCTCTCTTCGTCTCTTCCTTTGCCTCGTCTTCGCTCATAGTTCCCGCACGCATGGCGATCAATGATGAATAACCAATAGCACGTTGAGCTGTAACGCCATCTAAAATTCCGTCGTTAAGTAGCTCATCTACTTCAGCAACAAAGCCTTTCTCCCACATCAGATCCACGCGCTGATCGATTCGATTGCGCAAATGTTCGCGCTCCATTACCAGTCCAAATTGAATTGCATCTGGATATTGAGTGCTGTCTTCACGCGGAAGGTTTGCCGTAAATGGTTTACCGGTTATCTCAATTACCTCGAGTGCTCTAATAACGCGGCGAGTGTTTGCTCGATCAATCGCTAAAGCTGCAGCGGGGTCTAACTGCTGTAGTCGTTCAAAGAGTGACTGTGCCCCGAATTCAAGAGCCTGCGCTTCTAATTTTTCACGAACTGCCGGATCTTTTTCAGGAAAATTCAAATCATCAAGGAGCGCCTTTATGTAGAGGCCTGTGCCGCCAACAACCACTACATTTTTCCCTCGCGCATGGATCTCTGTTACGAGCGCACGAGCTTTCTCTTGGTACCACGCGACTGTCGAATCTTCGCTGACACTTAATACATCGAGCAGGTGATGAGGGATGCTTTGGCGTTCGGATTCTGCAAGTTTCGCAGTTCCGATGTCCATGCCGCGGTACAACTGCATCGAATCGGCATTGATAATCTCGGCACCAATCTCGAGCGCAATCTGAAGTGCAATATCGCTCTTACCGGTAGCAGTTGCTCCGCAAATAACAATCAATTTCACGAAGTACGAACCTTTGGCATTCCTAGAGTTGTACTTGCTGGGGCTGTGCGGCTCTCATGAGCATCTCCCCCACGAGTACGAATCACATCAGTTGAACTACCAATCAAATAGTGAGCCGATGTTTCCTCAATGACTACTTCAACAAAGTCACCAGGACGAGCTGCGGTCTGGTCCCCAAAGTGCACGAGACGGAAATCTTCCGACCGTCCTGTCATTCTTGATTGAGCTTCGTCGCGTCGCCCTTCAATTTCCGAGACTAAAACACGGTGTTTGCTGCCAATGGACTCTTGATTTACTGAGAGAGAAATTCTCTGCTGGTGTTCGTGAAGTCGCGTATAACGTTCGCCCACAACATCTTCGTCAACTTGATTCTCCATAGCTCCCGCAGGAGTCCCTGGCCGAATTGAATATTTGTATGTGTATGCGGCTGCGAATCTAGCTTGTGATGCAATATCCATCGTTGCAAGGAAATCTTCTTCAGTCTCACCTGGGAACCCAACAATAATGTCAGTTGTAATCATTGCCTCCGGCATTGCATTTCGTACGCGTTCCAGAATCCCCAAGTATTTATCGGTTCTATATGACCGACGCATGGACTGCAAAATTGAGTCAGAACCAGATTGCAGAGGCATGTGTAGGTGAGGCATAACATTTGGCGTTTGTGCCATAGCTTCAATTACATCATCGGTGAAGTCGCGAGGGTGAGGGGACATAAATCGAACTCTCTCTAGCCCATCAATTTTCCCCGCTTCGCGAAGCAATTTTGCAAAAGCTCCCCTATCGCCAAACTCAACTCCGTAAGCATTTACATTCTGGCCAAGCAAGGTGATTTCAATGACGCCTTGATCAACTAGCGCCCGCATCTCGGTCAAGATATCTGCAACTGGCCGGTCCTTTTCAACACCTCGTAGCGTCGGAACTATGCAAAAAGTACAGGTGTTATTGCACCCAACAGAGATTGATACCCATGAGGTAAAGGCTGAAAACCTACGCGCAGGAAGGGTTGATGGAAAGTGTTCTAACGCCTCAAGAATTTCGATCTGAGATTCTTCTTCAATCCTGGCTCTTTCCAAAAGCACAGGTAGCGAGCCCACATTATGAGTACCAAAGACGACGTCAACATAGGGAGCTTTCTTTAAAATGATTGACTGATCTTTTTGCGCAAGGCAGCCACCGACTGCAATCTGCATCGCTGGATTCTTCTTCTTAATTGGAGCTAGGAAACTAAGATTTCCATAGAGTTTGTTATCAGCATTTTCACGCACTGCGCACGTATTAAACACAACCACATCAGCTTGATCACCTGGTATCACCGGAATATAACCGGCTTCATCTAGCAATCCAGCAATTCTCTCGGAATCGTGCACGTTCATTTGGCAACCGTAGGTTTCAACCAAATAAGTACGCGACATGTCCCCTATCTTATTTCAGAGTCAGTTAGTGATGCGAATTGGTGAGATGCCGCGAGCAATCTGACGCTCAAAATGCACTTCACGCTTATCGTTAAATGTTGCAGCCGCCTTATAGGTCGCATCCATAAATGCCTTTAGTTCATCGCGTGCCTTTAATCCGTCTCCTGAAAGGTCGGTACGTTCGTAGACGTTCCATGCTCGTAAAACAGGAGCGATAACATCATCAAGGTGCTGCTGCAGGTCGTAAATTCCAGCAAGAGCAATTTGTACCGCTTTGCGACCAAAACCAGGCATATTCGCACCAGGCATATCGAAGTTTGTGACGACATCGGTGATTGCGCGCATCGCTGCATTTGGTTCCATGTCGAGTGCTGCAGAAAGTGTGTTGCGATAGAAGAGCATATGCAGATTCTCATCGAGTGCGACCCGTTGCATCATGCCTTCAGCTATTGGATCATCAGAAAGTTTTCCGGTATTTCTATGAGAAATTCTTGTCGCTAACTCTTGGAAAGAAACATAGGCAATCGTGTGCAACATATCGTTTTCATATGGTGTTTGGTATCCGAGTGACATATGAGCCATGCGCAGATCTTCAAGTTCGTACGGATCAACTCCACGAGTTGCCATGAGGTAATCGCGAATCACAATGGAGTGCCGAGCTTCTTCAGCAGTCCAACGTTCGATCCAATTTCCCCACGCACCATCGCGACCCATAGAGATTGCAATCTCGGTGTGATAGCTCGGCAAATTATCTTCGGTAAGCAAGTTGAGAACTAATGAATCTTGAGCAACAGGTGTCAGGCGAGAATCTTTTGCTTCCCAAGCATCTCCATTAAGTGGCCCCGCATAATCACGACCTTCCGACCATGGGACATACTCGTGCGGGTACCAATTCTTTTGGACCGATAGATGGCGTTCGAGTTCGACAGCTACGACAGGTTCTAAATCGCGAATTAACCGTGATTGGATCTTTGCTGCCTCTTCACTCATGGGATAACAGTAAGGCGAGCAAAGTGTTACTGACGAGTTATAGATTATCTTTCGCGCGCTTGTCGGCCTGTTGCCTTCGCCACTTTGCAATTTCGCGGTGGTTACCACTCAAAAGAATCTCGGGTACTGGGATTCCGCGCCATTCTTGGGGCTTAGTGAAATTCGGATATTCAAGATATCCCTCATCATTATGCGATTCTTCTGTGAGTGATTCTGGGTTTCCAAGAACACCTGGAATCAATCGAGTGATTGCCTCAATCATCACCATGGCCGCAACTTCGCCACCACCAAGGACGTAGTCCCCAATTGATACCTCATGAACGCGAATATCTCGTGATTGGTACTCGTTCGTTGAATAGTGCTGGCGTACGCGATCATCGATTCCTTCATATCGCCCACACGCAAAAATGAGATGCGAAGACTTCGAATAGGACTCTGCCATTTTCTGGTTAAAGCGCTTTCCAGCAGGTGTAAGAACGATGAGATCTGTCTCCGGTTGCATAAGAGGATCGAGCGCTCTGCCCCATACTTCTGGAAGCATCACCATTCCAGCTCCCCCGCCGTAAGGCGTGTCATCAACCGTGTTGTGATTATCGTTTGTGTGCTTTCTTAAATCATGAACGGTGATTTCAACAATTCCAGAACTCTGAGCCTTGCCTAGTAATGAAAGTTGAAGCGGAGAGAGGTACTCAGGAAAGATTGAAATAACATCTATTTTCATCTGAGAGTCCCTTCGATCACTGGAGGAATCACTGTCAATCTCTTAGCCGAAATATCTACGATAGGAACTAGTTGGCGTACGAAAGGGATGAGAGTTTCTCCTTGATCGTTCTTAACCACTAAGACATCTTGACCTGGCAAATTTAAGACATCTGCAACATCGCCGAATTCATCACCATCGACTAGGTAGGCTTTACAGCCAATTAGTTGAAGTACGTGGTAATCATCTTCGTCAATCCCAGGGGCATTGATATCTACATCGGTATACAGCAGCTCATTTCTCAGAGCTTCAATTGCATTTCTATTTTCGATACCTTCAAAACCCAAGAGAAGGATTCCGTTGTGAACGCGCGCAGAAACCACAGTGAGATTTCCGTGGTTTTCTGTTTCAAGAACCGCACCGATTGCGAAGCGATCTTCAGCTTCGTCGGTACGAACTTCAATTGTCGCTTCACCAAGAATTCCGTGAGCTTTGCCAATGCGGCCCACGTTAAGTTTCATGGGTGGAAAACTATTTAACGAACCTCGTCGGTATCGATGAGATCGACGCGTACGGTGCGACCAGCTAGAGCGCTAACAACTGTGCGAAGCGCTTTTGCTGTGCGACCATTACGACCGATTACCTTGCCGATATCTTCAGGGTTAACACGAACTTCGAGAGTGGTTCCTCGACGGTGTGTCTTCTCCTTCACATTGACATCGTCAGGATTATCAACGATTCCCTTAACGAGATGTTCTAACGCTTCATCAATCATGGTTACTCAGCAGGTGTTTCTTCGCTTACAACGACTTCTTCTGTTGTCGGAGCTTCAGCTGGAACCTCGGACACAGCACTCTCAGTTGCTGGCTCGGACACTTCCACAACTGGTGCTGGTGCAGCCTTTGCAGCTAGTTTGTCCTGTGCCTTCTTCTTCAATGTTGTTGCACCTTCTGCAGGTTCTGCAGCAGCAGCCTTAACAGCAGCTTCGTATGCAACGCTCTTTGCAGGCTTTGGAGCTGCAAAGCGAAGTGTTCCTTCAGTTCCTGGAAGACCCTTGTGCTTCTGCCAATCTCCGGTCACCTTCAGAAGCGCCTCTACTGCCTCTGATGGTTGA
>CAESAB010000020.1_pt1 | contig 21115 bp, 18 predicted proteins | sample 7263531 | NCBI WGS metagenome assembly CAESAB01 (sample SAMEA6814095, study PRJEB35770) | freshwater metagenome | biome: Freshwater; feature: Freshwater reservoir; material: water | place: Czech Republic | collected 2017-05-23 | depth 30m m
AAGAATTGGTAGTCAATGGTTATCACATTGCCTACCAATTCTGCTTTCTGCACACCAGTTGTTAAACCATCGATATAGCCCACGATATGGGCCGCTGCCATAGAGGCTACGAAGTGAGCTGCAATTTGCGGGTAGTCGCGCAGATTATGGCCAGAGATCTCTAGAGTCTCTTCAATGCCATTGTGATCATTGAAGAACAATGTTGCACAACGAACGCAGGGTGAGTTTCCCGGAATGACCAGAGGGCCTATCTGCGCAGTATCTGCACGAGGCGATGGAATGTGCAGAAAATTCTGGTGCGTGCTCATCCATTGTGAGATTTTTTCTGGTTCTACATCACCGCAGTGAACCCGTAGATCAGTAGACGAGGTTTGATCGACACATTTTTGGTCATGGTTATCTTCGTAGATGTGCTCGCGCTCTAAAGGAAAGAGAGATAAGTCTTTTCGTATTGTCTCGCAATGGTTTTTAAAGGATTTCCCAAACTCTGAAGGACGCAAAGTTGCCACACCCATATCAAGATCACCGATAGTAAGTGCTGGGCCACGTGAATTAGATGTGAAGCGAGTCTGAGTGAGCCCACTTAAGAGCAGAAGTGAGTACAAGATTGAAGCAACTCGATTTCGCCCAGAGAGTTCAATCAGGTAATTCTGGCGAGCGCTCAATACCTCAACCCCTGAATCTTTAACGCCTTCTATCCAATTCGTTTGATGCAACTCGGGAACACTGCGTCTCTGCAATTGAAGCAGACTTGCATCAGCAAAATTTTTAACGTTTCTTGAAACTCGTGTATCAATTTTTGAAATGAAGCGTGGTGAGACCTTAAGCGAACTGTGGATTGAATTAATTAACTGATTAGTCTCAAGTTCCTGAATCATCTCAAGCACAATCTCGGAATCTACATGCGAAGAGCTGAGTATTACTGAAAGAGATTTTCCTGCGAGCAACTCGAGTGCGATGAATTTTCGCTCCTGAGTGTGTATGCGGATAACTTTCTTCAAAGTTCCAAAGAGGTATTCCTCTGAATTTTTCCGTGAGTAGAGCTCGACGCCGTCCTTAATTCTTTTCATATCTGGATTCGCTTCATAGCGAGCAAGGATGGTGATTTCTAGTAATGCCTTTTTATACGCCCCAGCGTTTATGTGCGAAAGAAGTGCAGAAATCTACTGTCGGTTGATCGATGCGAACATGTAGTGCTCTAAGGCCGCGGTACAGGGTGGAGCAAAGAAATAACCCCCGCTCAGGTGAGCGAGGGTTATAACTACGTCTGGTTGCTTATTCTGGCTTCTTGCCAAGAATGCGATTTACCTTGGTGCCACACACTGGGCAGATGCCCTGTGCCATGCGACGACCAGAGTCTGAGATCTTTACAGTTCCCTCGAAATCACGCTTCTCTTTGCATTTCACGCAGTAAGCGTCACCCTTGTATGTCTCTACCTCTGCCATTTTTGCCTCCGTTCGACCCATGAGCTAGGCGCCATGCGTACTGGTTAAAACCATACTCTGCGCCACGCTCAAAATACCGTTTCTACACGGGGCATTATGAGAGTTTCTTCAACTCAGATGGAGCTAAAAGTGCCCTCTCAGCGGCCTCATATCCATCCAAATAGGCGCTGGCTAGTTCGGCATCCTCGAATCGGCCTAGAACCTCGGAGAATTGCTCGCCGTGGTCGAAATGTTCTAAATGAATCGCTTCATGGAAAAGAACGTAATCCAATGCGAAATCCGGAGCCAGTTTCAGACGATCTGAGATTCGAATTGTCCGATCCACACTGGTGCATGACCCCCAGCGCTCGCGCATCCCTCGCCATGTTACCGATATTGGCCTAGTGGTAATTTCGGGAGCTAATTCGGTGAGTAATTCATCGATTCGGGCGAGCAAACTCTCTTCACCAGGGGTTTTGGACTCTTCTTGGCTCCGAATTTTGGCAATCATTTCGGGAACAATCGCGCGCTCGTCAGCCTTACTTAATCTAGCTGGAATAGAAATGACGATTCGACCACCTTGTCGGTATGCCGAGATGCTTTTCTTTCTCCGCGCAGAACGGATCACAACAATTTCACCCTCATCGACTCCAGGAAGGGTGAGCTCTTCAAAATTATCTGAAAAGTCTCGAGTTGTCATTGAGGAAATGTAATCGAAAAGGTGGCAATAATGAGTTGAATGACGACTTCTTGACAAGAAATTTTTGTTGTGTCTTAGTCATTTACATTTGATTATGACTAAAAATTCTCGTAGTTTGCGCTTACGAAGTCCTCGGATAACCGTTTGATATCTGCAAGGGGAAGGCAGATATTAAAATGTGCGCCCGGGGACTTCGCTTTTCGCCCCGACAGTATTTCTGAAGGATTGCGAACTAATTCAGCCCACTGAGGTCATCTGGGATCACGGCAGATTCTAAGAATTTCTCTGGTTCAAGAAGTTCCTCTGCACTCGGCAAAATTCCACTCCAGATTTGATCTCGCGCACTGACATCTTTTAATTCACGAACCTTTTGCCAGAACGCATGTGCTTCTCGCGCTAGTCGCGGACGCACTTCTAATCCAAGGAGTGATTTAAAGAGTTGTTGCGATGGCGCATTCGTTGCACGTTGACGTCGATACACCTCACGAAGTTGTGCCAATGATGGCAAACGTTCTCCTGCAGCTAAGGTTGAAACATCGTCTGTCCATCCATCGACAAGTGCAAGGGCTGTTTCAAGTTTTGAGAGCGCTGCACGCTGTGCTGGTGTTTCCTCAGGAGTGAATACACCACTGTTGAGCGCGATGGTAAATGAGTTTTCACCAGACTCTGGATTAGTTTGTGATGGATCAAAGTTTTGCATCGCTTCTTCTGCGTGTCGTGTAATTGCATCCATATCAATATGAATGCCACGGCCATAATCAACAATTGCACTACGGATGTAGGAGACGATCCATGGATTATGAGCAAATAAACGAGCCACTGCTGCTTCGCGGAGTGCGTGAAAGATATACACCTCGCTCTTTGGAATCTCTAACTCATTGCTCCAATTTTCAATGTTCTCTGGAATCAGTACAGGCGTTGCGGGATCCAGAAGCGGAAGCCCCACATCGTGGGCACCGGAAGCCGATGCAGATATCGAGCCGATTGACTGACCTAACTGAGTGGCGATCATCGAACCAATAAATGTGCGTAGCAAGCCAGTAATTGCTCCCATGGAAGGGTTGGATTCCTCTGAACCGGCGGTAGCTTCATCAAGAAGTCCAGAAATTGCGCTAGTTAATCCAATAGCGAGTGGTTCCATTGTTTGGTTCCAACCGTCAAGAGTGAGGTCACTCCAATCGAGTCGACTGATCGCACGAGGAGAACTAGAAGATGCAGTGGCAGGGAAAACAGTTGCCTCGTTTAACCACAGGTCTGCAATTTCGAAAGCGTTCTCAACAACAGTTACATCCTTAGTACCAACTGGCTGACTGCCATGAGCCTGAATAAATTTTTTGGCTGTATCGCGCACAACTGTTTTTGGAAGTGGGTCTTTACTGCCCTGTGCAAATGCTGCAAATGGATTTGAGAAACCTGCCGGGTTAATTCCCATTTGCTCAAATTGCTTCTGTATCTGTTCCTGCATTTGTTGCATCATCGCCAAAAAATCGTCGGGCTTTTCAGAATCGTCTTTTCCATCATCTGGAGTAAATCCAAAAGGCGACATGATCAGCTCCTTGCATCGTGAAGTGATGAATACTACCTACGAGGTGTAACCACGCGAGTGGGCACTTTCTTCCCGGAACAGATAGGCTCTTTTCCGTGCCCCTCCATTCGGAATTCTCCTCACTCGCTGGTGAAATCGCTGCTGGCAGCAGTGCATTTGCTGCACTGATTTGGTGGGTAGTTCCAGCTGCTGGATTAATTGGCGGAATCACTTACGTAGTGTGGGTATCAAAATTTAAGCGGAAATTTGAATCTGAAACATCGCGCTCAGTGGGCCAATTCCAACGTTTCCAAGAATCTTTCCGTACTGAAAATTCTTCTCCTACAACGCAGAATCAAGACCCAGATACATCTGAAAATCCAGCTCGATAGAAAATTCCATGCCGCTTCGTTTTTCACAAACGCCCCGATTGGTAAAGCTATTGCTGTTGTTCACTTTGGTGATTCCTCTAGTAATCCCAGTGAATTTTGTTTTAATCACTCCAGGTGAGGGAACTAAACTCTTTCCAAAGATGCTTAACATCACATCAAGCAAGAATTCAGTAAAAACCTATCCGGTTAATGGCCAGATGTATTTGCTCTCAATTTGGGTCACAAACCCAGAATCAGAGATTTTCGGATATGAAGTTCTCGCCTGCTGGGCGCAGAATGATTGTGTTGTAGTACCTCGATCAATTGTGTATGAGAAAAATACTGATGACAAAGCAGAGATTGCTGTGGGCAAGAAAGAGATGAAGAAGTCTCAAGGTTCTGCGCTGACTGCTACCAAGGCACTTTTCAAGAAGTATTACCCAACAATTGATTTAAGTAGCTTGAATGATTCCAATCTGAAAGTCTCACTTCGCAATACTGGTGGCCCAAGTGGTGGCTTAATTTTTTCACTTGGCATGAGCGAACTGCTCGCACCTGATGATTTGTTGCAAGGACGAAAGATCGCAGCCACCGGTACCGTCTCTGCGAATGGTGCGATAGGCGCCGTTGGGGGAGTCGAAGAGAAAATTGTGGCAGCGCGAGAAGTTAAAGCTTCAATCATCTTTATCTCCAAGGAGAATTGTTCAGATCTCCCCGAGTCAGTTACCGGCATAAAGGTGATTGCCGTCTCAACCCTTGAGCAGGCGTTTACGGCGTTGCGCGAGCCAGGGAAGTTGAATTTTCGGGGCGTGCAGGGGTGTACTAACCTAGATTCATGAATAGAAACAGAAGCCCGTTAGCCATCACTGCTGGAATTTTAGTTGCTTTAGGTGCGGCAGTAATTTATTTCAGCGGTTTCTATGTTGATTGGTTATGGTTTAGATCTGTTGACTTCACTTCAGTGTGGTCGACTGTTCTTTTGACTAAATTTCAACTCTTTCTCGTAACAGGTTTACTGACTTCTTTCATCATCTCCCTCAATATTTACATCGCTTTCAAGCGACGCCCGCTCTATGTTCCGACAAGTATCGAGATTAATGGAGTTGAACGTTTAAGAGCACAGATTGAACCGATTCGACGCTTGGTATTCATCGGCGTAGCAGTTGCTCTTACATATTTCGCAGGCACATCCGGTATGACCTTTTGGCGCAACTGGTTGCTCTTTAGGAACTCAACTGACTTTGGTGTAAAAGATCCTCAATTTGGATTAGATATTTCCTTCTTTGTTTTTAGACTTCCAATTCTTCAAGCCATAATTGGTTGGGCTATTTCAATTCTCATCCTTGCAACTCTTGCAAGTGCATTTGTTCATTACATGTATGGTGGAATCCGCACAAATGTTGAGACCGATCGCACAACAGTTGCTGCACGTGTTCAGATTTCAATTCTTCTCGGCCTCATAGTTCTTCTCAAGGCTGTTGCTTATTGGTTCGACCGTTATGCGCTCTCGCTCAAGGAGAGCACGTTGATGACCGGACTCAAGTACACAGACGTCAACGCAGTGCTTCCAGCGAAGGCAATCCTTGCCGGTATCGCTGTTGTTTGTTCATTACTCTTCTTTGCAAACATTGTCCGTCGCTCTTGGCTGCTACCTGCAGCAGGAACGGCTCTGCTTGTAGTTTCATCAGTCCTTATTGCAGGTATTTATCCAGCTGCAATTCAGCAGTTCCAGGTCAAGCCATCTGAGTCATCGAAGGAAGCGCCATTTATTCAGCGCAATATTGAAGCTACGCGCGCGGCTTACGATATTGATGACGTACAAATGCAGGATTACGACGCAACACTGTCTACGAATGCTGGGCAACTGGCAAAGGATGCTGCAACGATTGCAAACATTAGATTGATGGATCCGAATGTAATTTCTGCAACCTTTAGACAGTTGCAACAGATTAAGCCTTACTACACATTCCCACAGTCACTCGATATCGACCGATACACAATTAATGGTGTCTCTAGAGATGCTGTTGTTGCCGTGCGTGAGTTGAACATCGAAGGAAATCCAAGCCGTAACTGGATCAATGACCACTTGGTTTACACCCACGGTTTTGGTTTTGTCGCTGCATACGCAAATAGTGTTGACGCAGATGGAAAGCCAACTTTTGCTGTTGGTGATTTACCTCCAACACCGGGACTAGGAAAATTTCAACCACGTATTTACTTTGGTGAGAATGTTCCTGATTATTCAATCATTGGTGGAAAGAAGACTAATTCACCTGTTGAGTTCGACTATCCAGATGACTCTTCAGCCAATGGTCAGAAGAATTACACCTACACAGGCAAGGGTGGAGTACCTGTAGGTAGCATGCTGAACAAGTTGCTCTTTGCAATCAAGTATCAAGAACAGAGAATCTTGCTATCTAATCTGATAAATGCTGATTCAAAAATCCTTTACAACCGTGCTCCACGTGAACGTGTTGCAAAAGTCGCACCTTGGCTAACCCTCGATGGCGATCCATATCCATCTATCGTCGATGGAAAAGTCTTGTGGATTATTGATGGCTACACAACAAGCTCTGGTTATCCTTACTCACAAACAACTTCACTATCGACTGCTACTAGAGATGCTGTGACAGTTAACTCAGCTTCAGTAACTGCTCAAGATAATAGAACCGTGAATTACATTCGAAATTCTGTGAAGGCAACAGTTGATGCCTATGACGGAACCGTCACCTTGTACCAATGGGATGAAAAGGATCCAGTTCTCAAGACATGGATGAAGGCATTCCCAGGTAGCGTTAAGGCAAAGAGTGCAATCTCTAAGGGCTTGCTCGAACATGTGAGATATCCAGAAGATATGTTCCGCGTTCAACGAGATATCTTGAGTTCTTACCATGTGAAGACTGCAGCTGCGTTCTATGGTGGACAAGACTTCTGGCGCGTTCCACGTGATCCATCTACTTTTGGAGCCAACGCTGGTGCTCAACCTCCTTATTACATGACGCTGCAGATGCCAGGTGCCAAGGCTCCCGCATTCTCACTTACAACTCCATTTGTGCCACGAGGTGGTCGCGAGAACCTCTCTGCATTCGCATCTGTGAATTCAACAGCAGGTCCGGATTACGGAAAGATTTCGGTTCTTCAACTTCCACGAAGCACCGCTATCGCGGGTCCATCACAAGTCGCATCTAACTTCGAAGCTAAACCAGAAGTAGCAAATGCACTGTCATTGCTTCGCCAAGGTGGATCAAATGTTGTGCTCGGTAATCTCTTAACGCTTCCTGTCGGAAATGGATTGCTCTATGTCCAGCCGGTGTATGTAACTGCGACATCTAACACTGCTGCATATCCATTGCTTCAGAAAGTTCTAGTTTCATTCGGTGATGTCATCGGATTTGATAATTCACTCAAGGGTGCACTTGATCAAGTCTTCGGAGGCAATTCTGGAACTTCATCATCAAATGCAACTGCAAACGCACCAACAGATAACAGTTCAGCAGATCTTGCAAGTGCGTTACAACGTGCAAGGCAAGCGCTCTCTGATGCACAAGCTGCTCTTGCTAAGGGTGACTTCTCTGCATATGGTCGCGCACAAGATCGTTTGAAATCTGCAATCACTGCTGCAATTGCAGCAGAAGCGCGTAAGTAATTACGGATTTGGTGAAGACACCACTCTGGCAATATGATTGCACTTCCGACGCGGGGTGGAGCAGCTCGGTAGCTCGCTGGGCTCATAACCCAGAGGTCGTAGGTTCAAATCCTGCCCCCGCTACCAATTAGATATAGGTAGTAATAAAAAAGGCGCTGATATCAGCGCCTTTTTTCATGCCCACGGTCACCGTATACGGAGCGAATTACTCACAACGAAGAGACTACTTGCAGCCATCGCAGCAGCTGCATAGAGCGGTGATGCCAACCCCAATACTGCAAGTGGGATCCCAATTACGTTGTAGCCAAATGCCCAGACTAAATTTCCTCGGATTGTTGAAAGAGTTTTTCTCGAAAGTCTTAGTGCATCAATTGCACCCAAGAGCTGTGGCCTCATGAGGGTGATATCTGCTGTAGAAATTGCAGTATCTGTTCCGGTTCCGATAGCAATACTGATATCTGAGAGTGCAAGTGCTGCCGCATCATTGACGCCATCACCCATCATCAATACGCAGTGGCCTTCACCTTGCAGGGATGCAACTTTTGCGAGCTTATCTTCAGGCAGAGCCTGTGCGATGACGTGCTCTGATGCTATTCCAACTGCGGACGCAGTTGTCAGTGCGCTCTGTGAGTTATCTCCGGTTACTAGCCAAGGAGTTATTCCACGGTCCTTAAATTCTCTGACAGTTGCTACCGCATCTCTTCTTAATTGGTCACCGGATGCAAATACGGCGATTGCTACTCCATCCCATGCAAGGACAGAGACTGCATAGGAATTCTGTTCAGCGGTATCGATTGCACGGAGAATCTGTGGGTCAAAATTGATGCAGCTATGTGCAATCGATGTTGGGGACCCAATAAGAACAACTGGAGATTTATTCCCGATTGCCACACGTCCAGCAACGCCAACACCTGGTGTCTGCGAGAAATCAGTGACAGGAAGTTGAGCGGCTCCGCGTGCAAGTGCATATGAGGTAATTGACTGAGCAGTTGGGTGATTGCTCTGACTTTCAAGGGCTAGGGCAGTGGAGAGAATGTTTTGTTCTGTAAGTAAAGCCGCAAATTCAGATCCAAGTACCTTCTGTGCAGACGGAGGAAAATCAGCGCTGCGCACTGACATGGTTCCATCAGTCAACGTTCCAGTCTTATCTAGAAGAACGACATCGACTTTCTTAGTAGCCTCAAGAATTCGTGGATTACGTAGAACTATTCCTCGCAGCGCCCCTCTGCCAGATGCAACTAGAAGCGCAACAGGTGTTGCTAATCCAAGAGCACACGGGCATGCGATTACCAATACTGAAATTGCTGTGGAAATTGAATACGTAAGTGATTTATCACCGAAGAGATACCAGCCTTCGAATGTAAGCAGTGCGAGCACTGTCACGAAAGGCACAAAGAACGCTGCAATCCTATCTGCCTTAGTTTGAATCGGAGTTTTACTCCCTTGAGCTGAGACCACCATGGAAGTGATTCTGGCTAATTCTGTATCGCTACCAACTCTCGTTGCTCTCACAATAATTCTGCCATTGTTATTCATGGCAGAACCGATAACTATGGACCCGGGTGCAACATCGACAGGCGTTGATTCGCCTGTAATCATCGAGTTATTTACTGAACTTTGTCCAGAGATAACAACTCCATCAGTTGCAATTCGTGCCCCAGGCTTAACAACAAATTCATCACCAACCACAAGTTCTGAAATAGGAATAAGCATTTCTACCCCAGAACGAATCACTGTAACTTCTTTCTCACCAAGTGCTAATAAAGTGGCGAGTGCGCTACTTGCTTGCTTTTTTGCACGCGATTCTAAGAAACGACCTAGGATTACAAAGAAGAGAACCCCTGCCGCAACTTCTGTGTATACGTCACCTTCACCGGCATAGGTTGCATAGATCGACCATGAATACGCACTTATCGAACCAAGTGATACCAATGTGTCCATGGTTGGGTGAGAGATATTTCGAATTGCTGCTCTGTGAATTGGCCAGGCAACAAAGAGAATGAGAGGCGCAGTGATGGCTAGAACTAACCAAGAGACAAAGCTATGTTCGGCATGCGGGGGCAGTGCTACAGAGTAAGAATTGAAGAGTGAAATGAGCCAATCATTGATCACTTGATGCCAACTCATCATCATGGATATAGCAACCGAAGGAATTGCAAAAATAGCTGCAAAGAAAAGAGCACGTGTGGCACCTTTGCGGTGAAGCGCTGGATCTGAATGATTCTCAAGTAGCGCTGCTTCGTACCCCACAGCTTTTATCTTCTTCACAATCTCCTGAGGATTAATTGATGCTGGGGCCAGCACATGGATGGTCTCTGATGCAAAGTTCACCGATGCTGATACACCAGGAATTTCATTCAATGCACGTTCAATACTGTTGACGCAGGAGCTGCACGTCATTCCACGTACGGTAAAAGTAAGGGGTGCTATCTGAATCTCTTCCACGAGTGAGTTACCTCTTCACTTTCAGAGCTTGAACAACTGTGTCGTGCAGTGCTGAATTTGTGGAAAGTCCGTTGCCACCATGTGGACCATTAGCTCCATCTAAGTTTGTAAATCTTCCACCAGCTTCGCGCACAATGATGTCTAAAGCTGCCATATCCCATAGCGCAAGAGAAGGTTCTGCAGCTATATCTACTGCACCTTCAGCAACCAACATATGTGACCAGAAATCTCCGTGTGCACGTGTTCTCCATGCTTGCTTGAGCAGTTCATTAAATGCACCAAGACGATTGCCCCATCCAATGAAATCTGAATGAGAAATAGAAGCATCTTCTAGCCGAGCAACTTCAGAGACACTTATTCTCTTCGGTAATTCAGAATTTAGGACGACAAATGCACCGCCACCTTCACATGCATACCACCGTCTAAAGAGTGCTGGTGCGCTGACTACACCCACAACAACTGATTCAGTTCCATCACTTTTCTTCTCAACTAAACCAATGAGAGTTGCCCACGTGGGGACACCACGTAAGAAATTCTTTGTTCCATCAATTGGGTCGATTACCCAGTAGCGATTCTTATCTAAACCTTCATTGCCAAACTCTTCGCCCACTATTCCATCGTCCGGGCGGTGTGCATGCAAGAGTGCACGTATTGCAGACTCTGCCGACTTATCAGCATCTGTGACAGGGGTGTTATCAGGCTTAGTTGTGATGGTGAGATCAAGTGCTTGGTAACGAGTCAATGTAATCGCATCAGCGGCATCAGCTAAGCGATGTGCAAGTGCGAGGTCTTCTCCGCGACTCATGCTCATAGTGAGAGTCTAACGCTCCTCTTCAATTGGCTTAACTTCCAAGAGTGAACGAAGGCTAGTCACTCGGATTAATCTTTCAGCACGCAGATTGGGTTCTGATTCAATCCATGGACCTAGCGCACAAGAATTCTCATGGTGCGAGCAATTGGGCATGCACTTTTGAATGACTTGATAGATATCTGGGAAAGATTCAATGATTCGGTCTCTATTGAGATGTGAGAGACCAAAGGCACGAATTCCTGGAGTATCAATAATCCATCCACCATTAGCGAGGGCAAGAGCGATTGCGCTAGAGGAAGTATGTCGCCCACGTCCGGTGACATCATTAACGTCTCCGGTCATGCGATCCGCACCTTTAACTAAATCATTAATGAGCGTGGATTTTCCAACACCAGAATGTCCAACCAAGACCGAGATTTTGTCGTCAAGGGCTTCAAGAATTTTCTCAATATCAGAGGCACGGTTTTCTAATTTAGACGAGGTCGTAATAATGTCAACACCAAGCGCTTTGTATTCCTGGATAAACTCAGGTACAGGGGAGATATCCACCTTTGTTACGACAATAATTGGTTTGATTGACTCATGAAATGCGCTCACTAAAAATCTGTCGATAAGCCCTCTGCGTGGCTCAGGATTTGCGGAAGCAACAACAATAATAAGTTGATCAATATTCGAAACAATTGTTCGTTCTACTCGCGCAGCATCATCAACAGTTCGACTTAGAGAGTTTGTGCGCTCATTAACTACAACTATTCGAGCTAACGATCCTTCAGTTCCTGTTACATCACCAACAATTTCAACTAAATCACCAACCACTACCGATTTCGGCCCGAGTTCGCGCGCTTTCATCGCAGTGATTACAACGCCATCATCTGTAACACATGTGGTTCTTCCACGATCTACAGTGGTGACAAAAGCGGTTATTGAATCTGAATGAGATGGGCGGTCTTTAGTACGTCTGCGAGTTGTTCGAGATGGTCTGATTCGTGCATCAGACTCGTCGTATTCGCGAGGCGTCATATGACCAAACTATTCCAGAGCCCAGGAAAATCAGGGAGAGTCTTGCGAGTGGTGGCAATATTTTCTACCTGCACATCAGGGGTTGCTAAGCCAATTACAGCGCCAGCGGTAGCGAGGCGATGGTCTTCATATGTATGGAAAACGCCACCATGAAGCGGCGCAGGCGTGATGTGTAGAGCACTCTCTTCTTCAACAACATTCCCACCGAGTCCATTTATTTCACGAGTCAGTGCTGCCAGTCGATCTGTTTCATGGAGTCGTAGATGGCCAATTCCGCGTAATGAGGATGGTGAATCTGCAAGTGCTGCAAGTGCTGCAATCGATGGCGTTAGTTCGCCAACATCATGTAAATCAATATCGATTCCATGAATACTTTCTCCGCCAGTAAGCGAAAGTCCCGCCGCCGTAAACTCAACATGAGCGCCCATCGCGCTAAATATTTCCCGCAATTGATCGCCCGGTTGGGTTGTCTTCTTTGGCCAATCAGCGATAGTGATTGTTCCGCCGCATACCATTGCAATAGATAAGAATGGTGATGCGTTTGAAAGATCAGGTTCGATTGTTAAATCTTGAGCGCGCAGTACACCTGGTTCGACTGTCCATATCTCTGAACTCTTATCCACGTGCACTGTTGCCCCAAAATCACGCAACATCTGCACGGTCATATCGATATGCGGCATTGAAGGCGGTGCATCACCTTTGTGATGAACTCTAATTCCACTAGTCATGCTTGGAGCAACTAAAAGGAGTGCGGATAGAAATTGGCTAGATTTACTCGCATCAATTGTGAGCTCTCCACCAGGAACTTTTCCAGTGGCTTTTACAACCATAGGAAGTGAATAACGACCTTCGTGTTCTATTTCAATGCCGAGCTCTTCCAACGCTTTAATAACTGGTCCAATAGGGCGCTCATAAGCACGAGAATCTCCATCAAAAGTAATGTCACCGTGAGCAAGTGCTGCAAGAGGTGGAAGAAAGCGCATTACTGTGCCGGCATTACCTACATCGATTCGTGCAGGTCCGCGTAGCGCAGATGGCGTTACCTTCCAGCTTCTTTCGCCCAGATTGTCTTCATCACTAGAGATGTGAATTCCAAGTGCGCGAAGCCCATCTGACATCAACTCTGAATCACGAGAGACGAGGGGCTTTCTCAAAATTGAAGGCCCGCTTGCTTGCGCGGCGAGAATGAGAGCGCGATTTGTAACTGATTTAGAACCAGGAATTGTGACCGTTGCAGAAACGGCAGAAGCACCGCGATACGGCGCAGGCCACAGTTCGTGTTCACTCATATGCAGAGTCTAACGTGTGCAGTGGCCATGAAGAGACGCGTATTTGTGGGATGGAAGTTAGGATTGACGCTATGTGTGGAAGATATGCGCAGACACTCGGCGCAGAAGAAATTGTAGAGAGCTTTGACTTAGCAGGCTCAACTCTTGATCAGTCGCTGCCGCTTAATTGGAATATTGCACCCACTAACGAAATTTACATAATTAGAAGTGAAGCAAATTCACGAATACTTGACTCTGCATCGTGGGGAATTATTGCGCCATGGCAGAAGAAAGTATCTGATGCTCGTGCTTCGCAATCGCATGCAATCAATGCGCGTAGCGAATCTATTCATGAGAAGCCAACATTCCGTCATGCTTTTCGCACTTCACGTTGTTTGATACCTGCAACTGGATATTACGAATGGGCAACATCTTTAGGAAATTTCCCACCGAAACAGCCTTTCTATATTTCACACAAGAGTGGCAAGCAGTTATCAATTGCAGGGATTTGGAGTTCGTGGCAGAGCGAAAGCGGCCAAGTAATTCAAAGTGCTGCAATCATTACGCAAGAAGCAGTCGGAGAATTAGCAACAATACATAGTCGTATGCCGGTTTTTATGCCTGAAGATCGCTGGCAGGGTTGGCTGGATACTGAAGCGCGGGATATCAATCGAGTTCTTAAATTAATGCAGGTTGAGCAGCCTGATGAAGGACTCGTTGCCGTTCCAGTTTCTGCGCGCGTGAATATTGTTGCAAACAATGGCCCCGAAACAATTATTCCCATAGAGCTTGGCGAGCCTGAGACCCTTTTTTAGACGGCCCAATTCTTGATAACCTTGCATCAATGACATCGAAAGATTTAGTCCTAGAGAGCGCAGCCGATCGCACGATCCGCTTTGAGCGCGATGCTTTGGTGTTCACAAATCAGTTGTATGCGGCTGCTCTGAGATATACAAGAAATCCAGAGGATGCGCGCGATTTGGTGCAAGATACTTATTTGAAAGCATTCTCTTCCTTCCACCAATTTGAAGAAGGCACAAATTTACGTGCATGGCTCTATCGAGTGTTGACTACAACATTTATCAATTCTTACCGCAAAGGACAGCGTCAGCCGCTCATTGCAGATAATGAACTTGAAGATTGGCAAGTAGCAGAGGCACAGAGCCATACAAGTGATCAAGGAAAATCCGCAGAGACCGTTGCTCTTGAGAATCTACCTGACAGCGATGTAAAGCGTGCACTGCAAGAGATTCCCGAAGAGTTTCGCATTGTTGTCTATCTGGCTGATGTTGAAGGCTTCTCGTATAAAGAAATCGCAGAGATTGTGGGAGCTCCTGCCGGAACAGTTATGTCTCGTCTACACCGTGGTCGAAAACAACTTCGCGAGAAGTTAGCTGACTATGCCAAGGAGCTTGGCTATACCTCTGCAAAGAAAGGGGAGACAAAATGAGTTTCATCGAGATTCAATGCGGAGAAGTTCTCTCGTCCGTTATTTTCATCGTCGAAGGTGAATTGCAAGAAGTTCCACAAGCTCAAGCCATCAACTCTCACTTATCTACCTGTTCAGCATGTTCTGCCGAAGTTGCACACGAGCAGCTGATGCACCAGAAGCTTCAGGATGTTCTTAAGCGCACCTGCGATGAACAAGCGCCAGAAGATTTGCATCAAAGTATTCATCGCCAATTGCGCGCGCAGATGGCCGGACAGGCAACCACCGAGATAGTCACTCAATTCAGCATGACTGAAGTTTCAATCGAAATAGATGAATTCGGCAATGTGGAGCATAGAGAAATTCAAATAGAACAGACTCATATCCAACATTTCATCGACGACGAGGACTAATCTTCAAAGCATGAAACCGGCCGATGAAGTCCTAGGAGCAGTTGGCTTTTCGGTCATGACAGTACGGCCCGGCGATACTTGCGTGACGATGGGTGTTTCAGATCTTCCAGTTGTTGCACCATCACACTATTTAACGTTAATGGAGAATGCCTGCGTTGCATCGCTCTCCGAGTATCTTGATTCGGGAGAGACAACTTTTCTTACTCATTCATCTCTAGAGATAGTTGGATCTGCAACTGCCGGAGCCGAGATTCGGGCAAACTCTCGTCTGATAAACATTGAAGGTCGAGAGTTAACTTTTGAGTGCGATGTCTATGATGGTGAACGCCATCTTGCACAGGCAGAAATAACAAGAGCGACAGTTGAGCGATTGTCTTTCCTCGCTCGAACTGCCGCTCAATCACTCATTAACGAGTGAATCTAAAGAGTGTAATTCTTGTAAAGATTAAGCCTTCTTTGTTGCCCAGAAGATCTCAGCAATCTCATCAATTTTTGCGATGAGTTGATCTGCAACCTTTACATCCTGAGTTCCCTTTGTTCCTGCAGCACCTGCAAGTTTTGTTGCATCATTAAATAGTGAATGCAGCTGTGGGTATGCCTCAAAGTGAGGCGCCTTGAAATAATCAGTCCAGAGAACCCAAAGGTGCTCTTTAACTTGGTGTGAACGCTCTTCTTTGATTGCTACAGAACGTGAGCGGAAATCTGCATCTGTATTTGCTGCGTACTTCTCCATACATGCCTTTACTGAGAGAGCCTCAATCTTCGCTTGTGCTGGATCGTAGACACCGCATGGCAGATCGCAGTGTGCGTGAACAGTTACCTTAGGTGTGAGAATGTTTTTCATGTGCGCGAGAATACTCCAACGTTAGGATTACCGCCATGGCAAAACATGCAACAGTACTTGTTGAAGGAAACTCAATGGCCCCTACCTATAACGCCGGAGATTGGCTGATGGCGCGATGGGGCGATTATTCAGTTACTGGGTTTTCAATATTCCGGAATCGAATACGAGTGGGTGATGCAGTAGTCCTTGAACGTGCAGAACAACCAGGCATTCTGTACGTGAAGAGAGTCTCAGAAATTCAGATTGCGGGACATGACTATCCAAAGTTATTTGTGACTAGCGATAATCCCGATGGAACAGATTCGCGTACCTGGGGATGGTTGCCACTTCACTATGTAAAGGCGCGCATTGAATTTAGAGTTAGGCAAGCCAAAAAGAGTTAATTAAGGCTGGCTAGTTTTTCCTTAACAGTAATTGCCGAAGGATTTGTCAGTGCAACGCCATCTGAGAAGAGAAGTGTTGGAACTACGCGATTACCACCATTTACTTCTTCAACAAAGCTGGCATATTCCATCTCGTGTTCAACATTGATCTCACGAAAGGTAATTCCGATTTCACTAAGTTGATTCTTAAGGCGTTTGCAGTAGCCACACCAATCAGTGCTGAACATGACAAACTCTTGACCGGTAAGTCCAAGCGAATCTTTGAGCGATGGCTCACTCATCGAGTAAAGGCCTCGTCCATTAACGCCTTTGCTTCATCTTCGTGCAGGTGATGGCTTCCGGTTGCAGGAGATGCTGATGCGCGACGAGAAATTCTGCGAAGTACGCGTGAATCTACGCCGGTACCACCAATAGATTCAGTTGTGCTCAGTGCGACGTGTGGCCACGCACCTTGGTTTGCAGGTTCATCTTGAACCCACAATAAGTTTGCATTTGGATGCTTCTTTGCCTCTACTTCCATCTGCGCAACAGGCAGTGGATATAAGCGCTCTACGCGAACAATTGCGGTGCTTGAATCGTTAAGACGATTGCGCTCTGCAACGAGATCGTGATAAATCTTTCCAGAGCAGAAAATCAAACGAGAAGCGTTGTTTACAGTTGAATCTCCAATTACTGGAAGGAATGTTCCAGAAGTGAAATCACTTATCGAAGATGCAGCGGCTTTAAGGCGCAACATCGACTTTGGAGTAAAGACAACCATTGGTCGACGCTTTGGATTTGCTGCGTGGAAGCGCAGTAAATGGAAGTAAGAGGCTGGTGTTGAAGGTTGAGCCACAGTCATATTCTTTTCAGCACAGAGTGCAAGGAATCGCTCGATACGTGCTGAAGAGTGATCTGGCCCTTGACCTTCATATCCATGTGGCAGAAGCAGAACAACCGATGAACGCTCGCCCCACTTTTGTAACGCTGAAGAAACGAATTCATCAATGATTGTCTGTGCACCGTTAGCGAAGTCTCCGAATTGACCTTCCCATAAAACAAGTGCTTCTTCACGAACAACGGAGTATCCGTATTCAAATCCCATCGCAGCATATTCGCTCAAGAGTGAGTCAACAACGAAGAATTGATTTGCATCGGAGATAAGGGAACGAAGCGGGGTCCACTCGTTGCCATTTTCTTTATCAATGATTACAGCATGACGGTTTGAGAATGTTCCACGCCTTGAATCCTGTCCAGCTAAGCGAACAGGACGTCCTTCTTTCAATAGTGAACCGAAGGCCAACATTTCTCCTGTTGACCAATCGATAGTTGCATCGTTGATTGATTCTGCACGCTTTTGTAGTTGAGGCATCAACTTAGGATGAACGCTAAATCCTTCAGGAATAGCAGTTTGAGTTGCTGCAATCTCACGCACAAGTTGCTCGGAGATAAAAGTCGGCACATCTTCTGCATTTGGAACAACAGGAACTACAAAGTTTGGATCTGAGTGTTCCTCATAGTTTGCAACCGATGCAAAAACTTCTTCTAGTTGAGCCTGGTAATCCCGCGCGATTTCATCAGCTTCTGCAGGAGTGATATCTCCACGACCCACGAGTGCATCTGTGTAGAGCGTACGAGTTGTGCGCTTTGCATCTATGAGCTTGTACATCAATGGCTGAGTAAAACTTGGCTCGTCACCTTCATTGTGTCCACGGCGGCGGTAGCAGACCATGTCGATTACAACATCTTTATTAAATGCTTGACGATATTCAAAGGCTAAATGAGCAACGCGAACACATGCTTCTGGATCATCGCCATTTACATGGAAGATTGGCGCTTCAATCAATTTGGCAACATCAGTTGAATATCGAGAAGTACGTGAAGAATTTGGTGAAGTAGTAAATCCAACTTGGTTATTCACAACGATGTGAATTGTTCCACCAGTGCGGTAGCCGGGAAGTTGAGAGAGCTGGAGAGTTTCAGCATTCACGCCTTGGCCAGCAAATGATGCATCTCCGTGAAGCAAGATTGGTAGAACTGTGTAGGAACCCTTTGTATTGAGTCGATCTTGCTTTGCGCGAACAATTCCTTCAAGAACAGGGTTTACCGCTTCAAGGTGTGATGGGTTTGCAGCAAGATAAATCTTTGTCTTTGCCCCTGATTCAGCAGTGAAAATTCCTTCAGTACCTAAGTGGTACTTAACATCGCCAGAACCATGTACTTGGTTTTCTGCGTAGTGGCCTTGGAATTCCTGGAAGATTTGTCCAACAGATTTACCAGCAATATTCGCAAGCATGTTGAGGCGTCCACGGTGTGGCATACCGATACAGACTTCATCGAGACCAGCTTCTGCTGCTGCAGAAACAATTGCATCCGTAAGTGGAATAACTGACTCGCCACCTTCAAGTGAGAATCGCTTTTGCCCAACGAATTTTGTTTGCAAGAATGATTCGAAAGCTTCTGCGCTATTGAGTTTGCGCAAGATGCGAAGCTGCTCTTCACGGGCAGGAATTCCAGAAACGCCCTCAATCTTCTCCTGGAACCACTTGCGTTCTGCAGGACTTGAAATATGCATGTATTCAATACCGATAGAACGGCAATACGCATCACGCAAAATTCCTAGAATCTTGCGAAGTGGTAAGAAATTCTTTCCACCGAATCCACCCGTTGCAAATTCGCGATCAAGATCCCACAAAGTAAGTCCATGTGTGCGCACATCAAGGTCTGTGTGATTACGCTGAATGTACACAAGCGGATCGGTATCAGCCATGAGATGACCCCATGTGCGATAGGCGTGAATCAATTCCTGAACGCGAGCTGTCTTATTGATCTCTTCATCTTTAGTAACAGCGAAATCTGCAGCCCAACGAATTGGCTCGTAAGGAATACGTAGCGCTGTAAAGATTTCATCATAGAAATCATCTGCACCAAGTAGCAATTCATTAATTCTGCGTAAGTAATCACCAGATTGTGCGCCCTGAATAACGCGGTGATCGTAAGTACTTGTAAGCGTAATTACTTTGCTGATCGCCATGCGCGCAAGAGTTTCTTCGCTCGCACCTTGGAACTCAGCTGGGTAATCCATCGCGCCAACACCAATGATGAGACCTTGTCCTTGCACCAAACGTGGAACTGAATGAACTGTTCCGATAGTTCCTGGGTTAGTCAGCGAAACAGTTGTGCCTGCATAATCTTCAACCGTCAGAGTTCCGCCGCGAGCTTTCTTAACAATCTCCTCGTATGCAACCCAGAACTGACCAAACTCAAGTGCTTCGCAACCCTTGATTGACGGCACCAAGAGTTGACGGGTTCCATCTGGCTTTGCCAAGTCAATTGCAATACCTAAATTGATATGTTCTGGTGTACCAAGTGCTGGCTTTCCATCGAGTTCACCATAAAAAGCATTCATCTCGGGCATTGCACGAAGCGCCTTGATCATTGCATAAGCAATGATGTGGGTAAATGAAACTTTTCCACCGCGACCGCGCTTCAAGTGGTTGTTAATAACAATGCGATTATCAATCATTAATTTTGCAGGAATTGCACGAACCGAAGTTGCAGTTGGAACTGTGAGAGATGCTTCCATGCTTTGAACAACGCGGGCGGATACTCCACGAATTGGTGTGAGAGTGGACGCACTTGGTGTAACTAAAGTTGGAATTGGTTTTGCAATCGGATCTGCTGGAGTTGCCGGAGTTGTTGCAACATTGCGCACAACAGGTTGAGTAGGTGCCACTGGCGCAACAGGCGCCGCAGGAGTAACTGGCGCTGCAGATGCAACAGATGCCACAGGTGCTGCGGGAACAACAGGCGCCGCAGGAGTAACTGGTGCCGCAGCTTGAGCAGCAACGGGTGCAGTTTGTGAATTGTTATAAGAAATATTTGGTGGTGTTACAGGTTTAGGTGTTGGCGGTGTTCCACTCTTTGGCGCATTAGATGCAGGCGCTGTAGCAGCGGGTGCACCTGATTGTGGATTATTTTGGAAGTAGGTAACCCATTCACTTGGTACAGAAGCTGGATCAGTTTGGTATCGCTCGAACATTTCTTCAACGAGCCAATCATTTGCCCCAAAGTCCTGACCTGATTGCGACACTGAGCGCTCCTTTGCGTTCTTGCGTACATATCTATTGGATAGAAACTAGATATAAATCCTGTAACTGAACGTGGCTAAGACTATCGGCTCGAGCTGCCGCAAATAAATCGCATTTCCAGCACAATCAGCGCGAGATTGAGCACAGTTCTCACTTTCATCGGCTTTCCTGAGAGGCGGCCGTATCCATTTTTTGAGACAGTTGCCCCATGTTCGCAGCAGAATCTCGCCCCCTAGCCATTATCACCGGTGGCAGCCGAGGCTTGGGATTCGAAACCGCACAAGCGTTAGCGCTCCAAGGTTTTGATATCGCGCTGATTGCCAAGGATTCAGTCAGACTCACAGAGGCTGCCCAAACAATTCGCACACATGCGGCAAGTAGTTCAGAGTCACCTGCTCCACATATTTCAACATTTACCTGCGATCTCGAAAATCCGCAGCTAGTTCGCGAACTCATTGATTCACTCACTCAATCTCTACCAACACCGGCACTTCTCATTCTTGCCCATGGCGTCATGAGTGAAAAAATGTCGAAGACGTTAAGAACTAACGATGCCGAATGGCGCCGAGTAATGGCAATTAATTTAGATTCTGTTTTCCAACTTGTTAATGGAATCGCACCAGCAATGGCCGATGCCCGCAACGGTCGAGTAATTATCTTCTCTGCTTGTTTAGGGCGAATGTCAGGACCGGGAAATGCCGGCGGTCTTGCTCCGTATCGAATTAGTAAAGCGGGAGTAAATGCACTCGTTCGCAATCTTGCACA
>CAESAB010000021.1_pt1 | contig 20875 bp, 18 predicted proteins | sample 7263531 | NCBI WGS metagenome assembly CAESAB01 (sample SAMEA6814095, study PRJEB35770) | freshwater metagenome | biome: Freshwater; feature: Freshwater reservoir; material: water | place: Czech Republic | collected 2017-05-23 | depth 30m m
GCTATATCCAAAAGCGCGCCATCAATTGAATCGCGGACCATCCGGGTGGAACGTGACTTCTGTTCCTTCTCGAGTTCTTTGACGGCTTTAGAACCGCCGGTTGCCATTCCGCGACCGGTTGCGCCTTTTCCATAGGCTTCTTGCAGTTTTTCAATTTCTTTTTCGTCGCGTTCATCTGATGCCGAGTTTGCTTCAGTGGTTGCCAGATCAACAAGTGTCTGTGCGGCTGCAAATGCTGCAGCAAGTGAATTAAGTTGAAGTGGTAGTTGCATAATGCGAGCGCGGTTGCTGCGTACGTTTTCGTTGAGCGCTAAATACTTTGCACGGCCGATATGTCCTTGGCTTACTCGTGCTGCAAAATCTGCCATTGCAGGAGCAATTTGATCACGATTGATTAATACGTCAGTGACTGCGGCAAGTGATGGTGTACGCAGTTGCAGGTGGCGACAACGTGAGCGAATGGTGGGCAATACATCGTGCAGTGTGGGTGCGCAGAGCAACCAAACAGTGCGTGTGCCGGGTTCTTCGATTGCTTTAAGAAGTGCGTTAGCTGCAGATTCGGTGAGGCGATCGGCATCTTCCATGACAACTACGCGCCAGCCGCCCATTGATGGCGCCCATGCAACGCGGGTTAGAAGTTCGCGGACTTCTTCGACTTTGATAGATAAACCTTCTGTGCGAATGATTTCTACATCGGGGTGACCACTTGTGGCAGCTGCGCGGCAATCATTGCACGTGGCGCAGCCGTTATTGGGGCAGATAAGCGCTTGGGCGAATGCGACTGCGGCGCTGGATCGACCGGAACCTGGTGGGCCAGTAAATACCCACGCATGTGTCATTTCTTGCGTATCGATGCCAGTGCGACTTGCTGCAACTGCGCCTTTGAGAATTTCAACGATGTGTTCTTGACCTACCAGGTCATCAAAGACGGATGCCACTTACTTCTTCTTTTTCTGGCTGGCAGATTTAGTTGCATTCGCCGCGCGAGAGACCGCATTTGTTGCAATACGAATTGGGCGCAGAATCTTTTTGCCTTGTGGGCCTTGTGCGTTGCGCTTAAGTGCCGGAAGTTCTGCAACGCGAGCAATGATTTGTGTGTGAATCTCTTCTACTGATTGTGTGCCATCGACAACGAAATATCTCTCTGGATCCATCATGGCAATTTGTAAAAACTCTTGGCGCACGCGCTCGTGGAAATCTATTGGTTCTGCCTCTAAACGATCGTGCGACTTAAGTCGCGCAAGACCTATCGTTGCAGAAACATCGATAAGTATTGTCAGGGTTGGATACAAGCTCTCTGTGGCCCAACGAGAAATACGTGCAACCTCTGATGGATTCAGTACGCGGCCCGCACCTTGATAAGCCGCAGATGAATCGAAGTAGCGATCGGTAATGACAACATCGCCGCGATCAAGACCTGGGCGAATTACTGAATACACATGGTGCGCGCGATCTGCGGCATATAGCAACGCTTCTGCGCGTGGGCTGATTGCACCGGTTTCGTGTCCGAGCAAAATCTTGCGTAAATCTTTTCCAAGGTCGGTGCCGCCAGGTTCGCGAGAGAGAACAACGATTTCATCTTCTTGTTCCAACCATTTAGCTAGAAGTTGAGACTGTGTTGATTTACCGGTGCCTTCGCCACCTTCGAATGCGATAAAGATTCCTTTAGTTGGCGCGCCAGTAATTGAACCGAGTTCACCTTGAAGGGCTGCAACGACATCTGACCAGAGAGAAACTGTTGGGCGATCACGCATTTGGCGATAAGAAAGTGAACCGATGAGAACTGCGATAAGGCCAGCGATAAGCATTGTGATTTGTGCGCCGTTGTAATCGAGTTTTACGTTCTGGAATTCGTAGCGGTGCTCACCGATTGTGGCGGCGATGATTGGCGCAATAGCTAAAACTGCAACCAGGGTAATGCGAATAAGTGATTGCACGAAGGCGAATACCCGCCCCCGGACCTCGTCGTGAACTTCCATTCCAAGCATCGTGAAGCCGGTAACCCAGGTGATTCCACTGAATGCTCCGAGAATAATGACGATAAAGATGGAAAGTGTGAGGTTAGAGATTGCAGCGAGCAGTACTAGAAATACACCGGCTATAGAAAGTGATGCTCCAAATAGACGGCGGCGAGAGAACTGTGCAAATACTTTTGGTCCGAATGCGATTCCGATTGCAAGACCGGTAAATACTGCGCCGAAGAGAACACCGTATGCGGCATCTCCACCACCGAGATCACCTACAAATGTGCGAGCTAGGCCAATAACAGCGCCAGCTGCAGAGAATGCGCCGACCATTCCAAGAATTAGTCCGCGAATAATTCTTGACTGAGAAACAGATTTCCATCCGTGAATCAGTGATTGACCAACATTCTCATCTGCATCTTTTTTAGCAGCGGCACCTTTTGGAATCTCCTTTAGGCCGCGGATTGTCCAGGCCGCAAAGAAGAATGAAAGTGCGTTGATATAGAGCGCGATGTCCACAGAGCTACTTGGAAGAAGTGGGCTTACTGCGGCGATTGCACCTGATACCAATGTGAGCACTGAGAAAAGAATTGCTGCAATGGGCGCGGTTCCGTATGCGGCCAAGAGCGAAACTTGGTTTGCATTCTCTAGTTTTTCGCGAGGAACAAGATTGGGTACCGATGCTTCCTTCGCTGGTGACCAGAAAAGAGTTAAGCACTCGACGAGAATCATTGCTGCGTAGAGCCAGAAATATGTGTTAACTATCGGAATAGATATGTATAGAGCGCCACGCAAAATATCGACAGTGACCATAAGTCTGCGACGATCAAAACGATCTGCAATTACTCCGGCGATTGGGCCAAGGAATACGGCGGGCAGTAAGCGCGCGATAAAGACACCAGCGATTGCAAAGTTTGCAGTTGCATACGAGCCACCAGAAAGTTGTGCGGCGAGCGCCGTGGTTGCAAGAAGGCCGAGCCAATCGCCAAGGGATGAGAACATCATCGAGTTCCAGAGTTTGCGGAAAGCTGGAATTGCTAGGACGCTGCGAGTTTCATCCTGCTTGGGTGCGGCAGGGTTTGGCAGGCTTGCGGGCATGAGGGAAGTCTATCGGCAGCGTCAGACGCTGACTTTAAGGGGTTTTGGGCGTTAGAAGAGGCTGCGGATGCTAGCTTCAAGTGGGTATTGCGATTCAAAGCCCATCGCTGACTTGGCAAGGGAAACATCGGCGCAGAGGGATGCAGGGTCTCCAGCACGACGCGCATCTTCAATAACTGCAGAATCGGTTTTATTGATTGCATCTAAAACTAACTTGATGATCTCGCGCACTGATGCGCCGCGGCCTGTGCCGATATTCATAGTTGGTGGAAGTTTTGTTGTGGCATTTGCTGCTGCCAAGTGTGCACGGGCGACGTCGCGGACATCGACGTAGTCGCGAATACATGTGCCATCTGGTGTTGGGTAATCAGTGCCGAAGATAACTGGGGCTTCGCCTTTGTTGAGCTTGCCTAAAACGATTGGTACTAAGTTTTCAACAGAGTTATCAAGTAGTTCAGGTGCTGCGGCTCCGACTACGTTAAAGAAGCGAAGTGACGTGCCAAAGTTGCCGGGAGTATCGACAAAGGCAGTGACCTTTGATTCTGCTTGATACTTAGAGTCACCGTAGGGAGAGATCGGTGCTTTTGGACCATCTTCTTTGCATGGCTCCATTGTGTCGGGGCTCCCATAAACAGCTGCAGTAGATGAGAAGATAAATTTCTTTACGCCGTTGCGTTTGGCAATTTCAATGAGTTCACTTGTTGCTTCTAAATTAACTTGGAAGTATTCATCAGGCTTTTCCATAGATTCACCGACCGCCTTAAGGGCTGCTGTGTGAACAATGCCGTCAATTTTGTATTTGCGAATTACGCTCTCGATTTCGTTGTAATCCCGGATATCGGCTTTGATCAGCGGGATCTCAACGCCATGCTTTGCGCGCAGGTACACGAGGCGGGATTCAAGGCCCTGATAAAGAGAATCGTAGATAACTACAGACTTGCCATTGCTGATGAATTCATCTGCAATGTGAGTGCCGATATATCCAGCACCGCCTGTTACAAGCCATCTCTCAGGAGTCATAAAAGAAGTCTATCGGCAGCCCAATAAATTATTCAGCCTTCTTGTAGCCGGCTGGACATTTCGTGCTGGTGAATTTCTTAACCATTTTTCCCTTTACACATGAAATGGAAGCTTTTTTAGGAACCGCCGCAGTAACAGGTTGGTCAGAAAGCTTTACTCGAATTGTGGGAGCGCTATAAGAGAAATTATTTGCTTTGAGGTAAATCCACTCATCATCGGCGTTAAAAACAGAGGTCGCGACTGAAGATACGCCTCCCTCTGAAATTACACTCACAGTTGCAGATCGCGGTAACTCAGAAACTCCATATATACATTTTGCAATTTCTTTTCTAACAGCTAGTGAGTAATTTCCTTTAGTGACGGATCCGTCTCTCTGGAAATGTGGTGAGGCCACGCGATAATCCAGTGATTTTTCTACCGGATTAAATTTTGGAGGACCTGAGGAATAGGTCGTTGCATCCGTAGAGACATACCCCGCAATATTTTGATATTTAACAACACATTTGGCCGCTTCTAAACCCATTTCGTTAAACTCAGTTTTCTTAATATTTCTAAAGTTCCATAACTGCGGCGAAGCTAGAGCCTTATCGCCGATAAGTGGTTCAAACCCAATAAATCGTTCGAGAGCGAATGTGCCGTCGCGAGCTGTGTAGTAGTAAGCCCAGCCATCAAGTAGTTTTAGGTCGGCCTTCATCTTTTGATTAACAGCGGAATTTACTTGAGCGCCACCAGCTATGGGTACAGATGATGGTTTACCACTTATCGAGAGTCCCTGTATTGCACCAGTCTTAACAGAACTAAATTGATCAACTTGAACGCGGCCGTGCAACCATCCATAAATCGGTGTGGCAATCTTAAGGTTTAGTCCAAAAGTAAAGCCTGCAGGGAAAGCGTATGTGCGCCAACATTGACCTTGGTCGATAAGTGCGCATGATCCAGTAGTCGCGTCGAGTAATTGGCCTGAGAAACGTAGCTCATGATTTTCATCGGAAATATACGCTCTCTCTGATTGGTAATTTCCTTTGATGAGTTTTACGGGTTGAATCGAAACTTTGAAATCAGGATCCCACACACCCCAGCCTTCTCCTTGGCCGGATCTCTTTCGATCAATAATTTCACCGGTCATTCGAACATCCACCAAGTATTGATCTGTACCGCCCGCGTGTATAGCTCCTGGTAACTTAATAATGCTTCTCCCAGCCCCTCGTGGGATGAAATCAGAAGCAGAGAACTCTAATTCAGGTCTTGGGGATACGTATTCAGCCAATGTTGATGACGTTCCATCTGAAGTAATCTGCGTATTTCCTTTTTCACTTTTTGCCCAAACAGTTTCGATGCAGTCTGCCTTTATTGTGGTTGAGCAGTATGGGAAATATGAGTTGTATTTAAATATTGAATATTTCGCGCACGCAGAATCAGAAACAGATCGGCATAGGTCGGCTTTTGCATCTCTCCCATCAGGATATTTTTCAACTCCCGCTAACCAAGAGATTCCTGTTCCGATGCCTTCAAATGAATCGTCGAAGTAAGCTTGAATTTTGCTTGTGTCCTGCTTTGGCAGTTGGAATTGTTCATCTGAGAAATCCGCTGCAAACGAGGGTGCAGCAACAGCGATCAAGGCGATGGTGATCCAAAGAATCCCTTGTAACCTGCGGCGCATTATTTAAGTATATGGAAGGTAACTGCTTCTCGGTAGATGACCTTTAAGGTGACTATGGTGGAAAATGTAGCACTTTGACCTATTGTGCTACATTTGACCATGGCCACACCAGCTAAAAAGAGCGCGTCCCGCGCAGTGAAGAAGGCGCCTTCGAAAGTTAAGAGCACTTCTCACGTTGAGGCGATGCTCGCAAAGAAATTATCTGTCGGAGTCCGTGAGCTCAGGCAAGATGCATCAAAAGTACTCGGCCTTGTAAAGAGCGGTGAGTCAATCATCGTGACTGAATGGGGAACGCCGGTTGCGGAGATTCGTCCTATTCAAGCAACCACAATGCAAGATTTAATCGATGCGGGTTTGGTTACTCCGGCAAAGGATAAATTTGATCCGAAAGTTTTCGAACCGCTGCCCAATCCTGAAGGCAGAAGCCTTCTCAAAGAGTTTCTCAAAGAGCGCCGTGAGGCTCGATATTGAGTTGGTATGTGGATTCTTCTGCAATTGTTGCGGTAATTTTTGACGAGCCCGAAGCCCTTGCGCTAGAAGATATTTTGCAATCGGCTCCAGTAACTTCACGTCTATCTAGAGTTGAGGTTTTACGCCGTGTAAATAAGTTTGATGAAACTTTACTCCCGCGCGCCGAAAAAGTTTTATCTCAGTTTCAATTGGTAGAAATGACTGAATCAATTCTCGTCCGGGCTGAGAATTATCCACCTCAAATAACAGCGAAAACTGCAGATGCAATTCATCTTGCAACTGCCGAGACTCTTTCACCTTTGATAGAGGGTGTGCTTACTCTTGATAAGCAGATGGCTAAGAATGCGCAAAAATTAAATCTGACTGTTTACTGAATTTCAATTCCATCTGGCCACACATAGAAGCCTTTTTTCGTCGTGCTATCCCATATGCGTAACGCACCGCCTGTAGAGACATTCACTTTCCACCCGTAAATCATTCTTGAGAAGCCTTTATCGCACGTGCCTTTTGTTTTTTTCTTCACTGCAATTGTGGCAACAGTTCTCCACTTTGCATCTGTAGATGCAAGTTGTAACTTGAGTGGGAATACGGTTCCTATGGGTAAACAAGCTTCGACTCGTAACACTTCGCCTTTATACGTTGGGTAATAACCCGCGCTGGCAACACTTGCAGACGGATTTGCCAATCCGATCAGAAATGCCAAAAACAAAGCTAGCGAAACTCGTAACTTCATTTCGCTTTGCCGGTTGCCTTCTTTGCTGCTTTCTTCTTCGTTGCAGCTTTCTTGACAGTGTTCTTTGTAAGAGTTGGCGCAGTAGCTCCAGGCTTTGCCTTCGCAGCTTTCTTGCGTGACTTCTTTGGTGATGGGCCATTTTCGGCTTCCCATGCGCGGCGGCCGGCAAGAAGTTCGAGACCGCGCTCAAGTGTCATTGCCTCTAACGTATCTCCGCGGCGAAGCGTTGCATTTGTTTCACCATCGGTGACATACATGCCGAAGCGACCATCTTTGATAATTACTTGTTTTTCAGAACCTGGATCAACACCGAGTTCTTTCAGTGGAGGTTTTGCAACTCCGCGACGACGTTCTTTTGGCTTTGAATAAATCTCGAGTGCTTCATCGAGTGTTATTGCAAAGAGCTGATCTTCTGAAGTCAGCGTGCGCGAATCAGGGCCAGCCTTTAAGTATGGGCCGTAGCGACCGTTCTGCACTGTGATGTCATCGCCTGCGCTGTTTGTACCAAGAATGCGTGGGAGTGAAAGTAGTTGCAGTGCATCATCGAGAGTGATGGTGTCAAGGTTCATTGTTGAAAGTAAAGAGGCAGTCTTAGGTTTTGGTGCATCTTTCTTCTTACGCTTCTTCTTTGGCTCGCCTTTATCGTTAAGTTCTACAGGCTCTTCAGGGAAAATCTCTGTGATGTATGGGCCGAAGCGTCCTGATTTTGCAACAACTTCAAAGTTTGTCCTTGGATCAACACCAAGTTCGCGTTCACCTGATGGGGCTGCTAGTAGCTCAATTGCTTTTGCGAGAGTGAGTTCATCTGGTGCAAGATTTTCTGGAATGTTTGCAAGCTTGCGATCTTGGTCAGGAATATTCTCTTGTAGGTACGCGCCGTAGCGACCAACGCGAATTTCGATGGTGTCAGATAAATTCATTGTGTTTGTGGCGCGCGCGTCGATAACACCAAGGTCTAGTGCGAGCTCGTTTAGACCTGGTTGGCCATTAACGCCGTAATAGAAATCGCGTAGCCAATCAACGCGGCCGGCTTCACCGGATGCAATCTTGTCTAAGTCTTCTTCCATTGATGCGGTGAAGTCATAGTCAACGAGCTTGGTGAAGTGAGTTTCAAGAAGGCCTGTTACTGAAAATGCTAAGAATGTTGGAACAAGTGCGCGGCCGCGCTTATAAACGTACCCGCGATCTTGAATAGTTTGAATGATTGATGCAAATGTTGAAGGGCGACCAATACCAAGTTCTTCGAGTTTCTTTACAAGCGTTGGTTCTGTGTAACGCGCAGGTGGCTTTGTATCGTGGCCTTCGCAGCTGTATTCATCAACTTTTACTGACTGACCAAGAGTCATTGCAGGTAAGCGACGATCTTCTGATTCTTCGTCCTTGTTTTCATCCGTTGCAATGTCGTCATAAGCAGCTAAGAAACCTGCAAAGGTAATAACAGAGCCGTTTGCGCGGAAAATTGTTTCTTTGCCATCTGTTGTCTTTACATCGAAATCAACGCGCATCTGCATCTTTTTGGCATCGGCCATTTGTGATGCGACAGTGCGCTTCCAAATAAGGTCGTACAACGCGAATTCGTCGCGAGAAAGTTCTGGTGCAAGCTCGCCAGGAGTCTTAAAGACATCTCCAGCTGGGCGAATCGCTTCGTGCGCTTCTTGTGCATTCTTAGACTTGCCTTGATACACACGTGCGCTCTCATAGACATGGTCTTTGCCGTAGAGCGAAGATGCTGCAGCGCGCGCAGCTTTAATTGCTTGTTCGGATAAGTTAATTGAATCTGTACGCATGTAAGTGATGTAACCGTTTTCGTACAAGCGCTGTGCGATACGCATTGTAATCTGTGCGCCCCAACCAAGACGTGAACCCGCATCTTGCTGCATTGTGGAAGTTGTAAATGGTGGCTTAGGACGTTCTGTGCGTGGAGATTCCTCCATCGACTTCACTGTAAGCGGTGTGCCCTTAAGCGAATTAGTAAGTGCATTGGCTTGAGTTTCATCCAATAACAAGATGTCTTTCAGTGATTTCTCTTTTACTGCGCCATCTGCGCCGAAGTCACTTGTTGCCGCTACTTTCTTGCCATCAACTGATAATAGGCGCGCAGTAAAACCAAGGTCTGTCTTTGCGTTCAGATCCCACCATGAGGAAGAAATAAAGGCCATGCGTTCGCGTTCTTTTTCGACAATCAGCTTTGTCGCAACTGATTGCACGCGACCTGCTGAGATGCGCGGCATCACTTTCTTCCACAACACTGGTGAAAGTCTGTAACCGTAGAGTCTGTCTAGTACGCGACGAGTTTCTTGTGCATCGATGAGGTTGTAATCAAGATCGCGAGTATTTTCTACAGCAGCCTTGATTGCCTCTTCAGTAATTTCATTAAAAACCATTCGCTTTATTGGAATCTTTGGTTGCAAGACTTCAACTAAGTGCCAGGCAATCGCTTCACCTTCGCGGTCTTCGTCAGTTGCAAGAAGGATCTCATCAGCGCCCTTCATCAACTCCTTAAGCTCGGCAACTTTCGCCTTCTTATCGGGGTTAATGACATATAAAGGTGCGAAATCATTTTCGATATCGACGCCTTCTTTAGACCATGCGAGCTTCTTTACATCTTTTGGGATGTCCGCCGCGCGCTGTGGCAGGTCGCGAATATGGCCGACGCTAGCCTCGACGATGTAGTCATCGCCAAGGTAGCTGCCAATTTTGCGAGCTTTCGCTGGTGATTCAACGATCACCAGCTTCTTGAGATCTTTAGCCATCTAGGTTGGGGAAGTCCTTTTGGCTTAGTACTCGATAGATGTCGATTGACGACGGTTACGAATAAGTGCGCCGATGATGATTGCTGTTGCAACCAAAGCAATTGCAAGCGATGCTGCAGATTGAGTTGGTAGAGCGAAGCTAACGATTGCAGGTGTAATCAAAAGACCAACAAGGTTCATCACCTTGATAAGTGGGTTGATTGCAGGACCTGCTGTGTCCTTAAATGGATCTCCAACAGTGTCACCGACAACAGTTGCAGCGTGTGCATCTGTGCCCTTTCCACCGTAGTGACCGTCTTCAACCATCTTCTTTGCGTTATCCCACGCACCACCAGAGTTTGAAAGGAATACAGCCATCAGTGTTCCTGTGCCGATTGCACCAGCGAGGTATGCACCGAGTGCGCCGACTCCGAGACCGAAACCAACTGCGATTGGAGCCATTACTGCAAGCAGTCCTGGTGTTACCAATTCGCGAAGTGAATCGCGTGTGCAAATATCTACAACGCGGCCATATTCTGGCTTCTCTGTTCCGTTCATGATTCCTGGGTGTAACTTGAATTGGTTACGAACTTCCATAACAACTGCGCCAGCTGCGCGAGATACAGCATTGACTGCAAGTCCTGAGAAGAGGAATACAACTGCTGCGCCGATAATCAAACCAACGAGGTTACGTGGGTTAGCGATATCAAGTACGCCTTGGAATTCGAGTGCAACTTCTGTACCTTCACCAACAGCCTTGATAACTGCAATCTTGATTGCATCAGTAAATGCACCGAAGAGCGCGGTCGCAGCAAGTACTGCAGTTGCGATTGCGATTCCCTTAGTGATTGCCTTTGTTGTATTTCCAACCGCATCAAGTGAAGTAAGAATCTGTGCGCCTTCACCCTTAACATCGCCTGACATTTCTGCAATGCCTTGCGCGTTATCTGAGATTGGGCCGAATGTATCCATTGCCACAATTACACCGACAGTTGTGAGCAAACCTGTACCAGCTAGTGCGATGGCGAAGAGTGACAAGACGATTGATCCGCCGCCCAGAAGGAATGCACCAAATACTGCTGATGCGATAAGAATTGCTGAGTACACAGCTGATTCGAATCCAACTGAAATACCAGCGAGAATCACTGTTGCCGCGCCAGTCTGAGACGAAGCTGCAACATCATTTACTGGGCGCTTACCAGTTTCAGTAAAGAAGCCGGTAAGAACTTGAATAGCTGCTGCAAGTGCGATTCCGATGATTACTGCACCGAATGCAAGTGTGCGTGGATTGATATTTCCCGCTTCTTCCAAAACTGTTGGTGAAAAGTTAGTAAGCAAGTTGAACTGACCTGGGAGGTAAGTAAATGTTGCAAGACCTGTTAGGCCTGCAGAGATTATTGCTGACATAAAGAATGAGCGGTTAATCGCTGTCATTGCTGACTTATCTGTTGGTCGCAAGCGAGTTGCGAAGATTCCGATAACAGCCGTGACGATACCGATTGCAGGAACGATAAGTGGGTAGATCAAACCTTCGTTACCGAAGGCTGCCTTACCCAAGATAAGTGCTGCAACAAGTGTTACTGCATATGACTCGAACAAGTCTGCAGCCATACCAGCGCAGTCACCGACGTTATCTCCTACGTTATCTGCAATTGTTGCCGCGTTACGTGGGTCATCTTCTGGAATACCTTTTTCAACTTTACCAACGAGGTCTGCTCCAACGTCAGCTGCCTTTGTGAAGATACCGCCACCAACGCGCATAAACATCGCGAGCATTGCAGCGCCGAAACCAAATCCTTCAAGAACAACTGGTGCATTCTCGCGGAACAAAATAACAACAAGGGACGCGCCAACAAGTCCGAGACCAACAGTTGTCATACCGACAACGCCGCCTGTACGGAATGCGATCTGCACTGCCTTGATGCCATTCTTCTGGCGAGCTGCTTCTGCAACGCGAACATTTGCGCGCACTGCAAGCCACATGCCGTTATATCCAACGAGTGCAGAGAAACCTGCGCCAAGTAGGAAGAAGATTGAGCGACCAACGCGAAGTGAAGTTGTGTCCGCAGGTAGTGCTAAGAGAAGGAAGAAAACAATTCCAACGAAATAAGAAAGTGTGCGGAACTGGCGAGCAAGATATGCCGCTGCGCCTTCTTGTACCGCTTCAGCGATCTCGCGCATTTTGTCGGTGCCATCGTTAGCCGCAAGAACTTGCTGGCGTAGAGCGAAGGCGATTCCGAGCGCCGCTAAGGCAACTGCGAGAACGATGTAGGTGATATTTAGGTTTGTGCCTGTTACTTGCACGTTAGTTAGAGCAGCAGAAGCTCTCATGTTTTCTCCTCCATTGGAGAGTCAGGGCGCCCCGATACGTAGGAGGGGCGCGCAGATTGCACGAGTGTACATATACATATCTATTACTAAGAAAAACCCCGCCTAAATTCGGAAATCAGCGTGGGGTTTGGGGGTGTATTACTTCACAGCGCCTGTTGAAATGCCCGAGATGAACTGTCTCTGCAGGATCAGGTAGAAGACGATGATTGGGAGAACAGCCAGTAGCAGCCCCGCCATTGCTTGACCGTATTCGGTTGAGTACTGGCCATAGAACAGATAGGTCGAAAGAGGCAGTGTTTGAGTCTCTTGCGTCAAAACTAAGCGAGGTAAGAGGAAGTCATTCCAAATCCAGAGCGCATTCACAATTGCAACGGTTGCTGTCACTGGGCGAAGCATCGGGAACATGATCTTCCAGAAAATAGTTAAGTCATTTGCCCCGTCCATTGCAGCTGCCTCATCGAGATCCATTGGAATCTTCGAGATAAAGCCGTGATACAAAAATGTCGAGAGAGCAACACCAAAACCAATATAGAAGAAGACTAGGGCTGCTCGGTTATTGAGCGATACAAATTGGGCGAAGATGGACATGAATGGAATCATCAAAGCCTGGAAGGGCACAATCATCGATGCTACAAGAATTAAGAATGTGACCTTAGAGAATTTGGTTTTTGTGCGCGCCAGATAGAAAGCTAGCATTGAAGAGAAAACAATAAGTGCCGAAACGCTGATCACGGTAATGATCACTGAGTTAGTCAGTGACCTAAAGAAGTTCATCTTCTCCATGGCTTGCTGAAAATTAGTCCAGTCAAGCTGCTTTGGCCACGATAGTGGATTTTCTAAAATATCGAATTTTGGTTTAAAGGCGTTGAGAAATACCAGAACAAATGGCATTACATACGCAAAAGATAAAACTGAACCGACGGCGAAAACGATTTTTCTAAAGGTGCGCCCTTGTGATTTCATCGCTGAACCTCCAGGCGTTTACTGATTGATACCTGCACCAAGGCCGCAGTTGCCACCATAAGGAACATAAGTACCGCTTTTGATTGGCCTGTTCCAAAGTTTCCAAATGCAAAAGCATCTTGGAAAATATGCATAGAGATCAGCTCGGTTGTGCGATACGGACCGCCACCTGTAAGTGCAACGTTAACGTCGTAAGCCATGAATCCGTTGCGAAGAGTTAAGAAGAGTGAAATCGTAAATGCTTGCGCCATCAATGGGATTTTGATTGCCATCAAGGTGCGGAAGGCCGAAGCCCCATCTACGCGCGCTGCTTCTAGCACATCCTGCTCAATGCTGATGAGGCCAGTGATGTAAATGATCATCATGTAACCAGAGGATTGCCATACAGTCACAATGATCAAGGCCCAGAAAGCTGTGTTGGTCTCGTTGAGCCACGACTCTTGAAAGAATGGCAAGCTATACCGTTGCGAAATTGAAATCAGTGCGGTGTTAAAAATAAACTGCCAAATAACTCCAAGAACTACGCCACCGATGAGGTTTGGCACGAAGAAAAATGTTCTGAGTATGGTCGCACTGCGCAACTTTGCTGTGACAAGGAGCGCTAGACCAAAAGCAACTACATTGACAGCTACCAATGAAACAATGACAAATTTTAGGGTGAACCAAAGAGTCGTCCAAAAAGCGTCATCTTGAAAAGATTTTGTGTAATTCTGTATACCAGCGAACTCTGTGTACTTAAATCCGTTCCAGTTGGTAAATGTGAGAAAAAAACCTTGGGCAAAAGGAAGTACTAGCACCACCAAAAAAATGGCTAAAGGTAAAGCTGCGAAAATTCCAAATTTTCGAACTTTATGTCCTGTGTTCACATTCTTACCTTTGTTCGCGGTGCGTGGATTGGGGTAAATATTAGCGAGGTCACCCCGGGGAATAAACCCCAGAGTGACCTCGACTAATTTATAACTTAGTGTTTAGAAAGAATTACTTCTTTTCTCCGCGCCAAGTCTTTACAGAGCCCTTCCAAGCTTTTTCAAGCTCGTCGGCATACTGTGCCCCGGTGATTTTATCCGCCATTAACTTCTGGCCAGATGCTCCGTATAGATCCTGTCCACCCGCTGGGTAGAAAGTGTTCATCCAATCAAGAGTCTTTGCTGAAGTTACATAGGTAGAGATTTCCTTCGCCATGAATGTTTCTGGCTGGATTGTGAATCCCTTGTAGACGGGAATGAAGTTCATTCCGCCACTTGAAACAGGACCGGCTACACGCTTTTGTCCTGCAGGAGATGTGTAGAGCCATGTAAGGAAGTCAATCGCGCCCTTACGTTCCCAAGATGTTGATTGAGTTTCGTCAATCATGAAGTAACCCGGGATACCAACAGGGATTGAGCCGTTTCCATATGCTGAAGCGTTGTTGCTCATTGGCAATGGCATGATTCCGAAATCTGTCTTTGGAGATGCTGTTAGCAAGTTTGGTTCTGCCCAGTTACCCATGAACCAGAAACCAGCCTTACCTGTTGCAAGATCCTTAACAGAGAGATCGTATTCAGTATCTGTTGTGTTTGGCTTTGATTGGTTGTACTTCTTTAACAATTCAAATGTAGCCAAGTAATCCTTGAATACTGGATCAGATGCTAGATCTTTCTTTCCATCTGCCATTCCATCAAGAATTGCAAGACGTCCTGCTTTTGTCTTTGAGGCAGTTGAGAAATACATGTTTGAGAAGTGAGCACCAAGTGACCACCAAATGCTTGAGAAGCGAACTGCGCCCGCACCTGTAGCTTCAACCTTCTTGAATGCTGCTTCTAGGTCGCTGCGTGTGAGGATCTTCTTTGGATCAACGCCAGCCTTATCAAGAACTGTCTTGTTGTAGAGAAGTCCGAATGCTTCTGCTGTTGAAGGAACTCCAACTTGCTTTCCTCCGACGTTACCTGCAGCCAAGAGGTCTTTTGAAACCAAACGTGCAAGTCTTGTTGACTTAAGATCCATAACCTTGTCGGCCATATCTGGAATCTCTTGGAGTGTGTACATAATTGTTGGAGCGTTCTTCGCTGCATACATTGGTGTTACATTCTGAAGGAATGTAAGTTTGCGATCACCAGGAATTGACTTAACTACGAAACATGTCTGGCTCTTGTTGTAGTCAGCAACTGCTCCGAGGAACTGGTCCTGAATTTCTGGCTTGATTGTGCCAAGCATTGTGACGGTTGCTTTTGGCTTTGCGCAATTCAGCGCTTTAGCTGGTGCAGCTACCATCAAAGATACTGTCACTGCAGAAACTAGAGCGATGGCTCCGAATTTCATTGTCTTCTTCATGAAGTTCTTCCTTTCAAGGGTTTACTGGCAGTGGACATCACCAGTCGTGGGACGAGGCTAAGGCTTGGCATCTGCACTTGTGAAGCGTCCGTCCATAACTGTCTTGCAACTCTTTTGCAGTTTTTTGCGGAGCTAGGCTTGATAAACCGTGCCATAAGGGGTTAGCGTTACGGGTTGGTTGCAGGAATTTGCAGATTGGAAGTCTATGAGCGGGATTGCAGAGATTGCCGAGGAGGCGGGGGTTTCACCTGCCACGGTTTCTCGCGCGTTACGCGGGTTGCACCACGTAAATTACAAAACCCGAAAGAAAGTAGTTGATGCCGCACTCGCACTTGATTACCCGGTGCGCCCAGATCTATTGCCGCTGGATGCGCGGAAGAAATCCAATGTCGTTGGTGTGATCACACCATATTTGTCTCGGTGGTATTTCGCACAAGCGATTAATGGAATCGAACAAAGCTTGCGCGAAGCAGGCATCGATTTAATGTTGTTTAACTTTTCTGAAGTCGAAGGACGCAAAAGAATTTTTCAACAAAGGTTGCTTCGCGAAAAAGTTGATGCTCTCATCATTATTAGCTTGCCAGTAGAAGATGAAGAATTTGATTCACTTCTCTCATTAGGCATCCCTCTTACTCTTCTTGGTTTTGATCACGAGAATTACAACAGCGTGATGGTTGATGACGTCCTTGGTGGCAAGATTGCTACGAATCATCTGATTGATTATGGCCATAAAGATATCGCCATACTCTCTGGAGCTCGCGATATCGCTATGAACTTCAATGTTTCTGATAACCGAACCTTGGGTTTCATCAAGGCGATGCAGGAAGCAAATATCGAGTGGAATCCAGAGAATGATATCCGCGGTGACTACAACGTGCAGACTGCGGAGATAGCAATGAGGAGTTTCTTGGAACGCAAGAAGTTGCCTACCGCAATTTTTTGTCACTCTGACGAAATGGCAATTGGTGCAATGAAGGCGATCCGTCAAAAAGGTTTACGGGTCCCAGAAGATATTTCAGTAATTGGTTTTGATGATCACGAATTTGCGCAACACATCGGATTAACAACCGTCTCTCAACCACCTCAGTTTTTAGGACAGATGGCGGCCTCAGCTGCGGTTGAATCTATTTTGAAGCCCGGCTCACAAACAAAGCACCTATCTGTAGCTACATCACTTGTCTTGAGAGAGACAACTGCTCGCATTTAGTAATTGTTACGTCACCGTCTGTGGTGACCTCTGTTAATGGGGATTCAACTAAAATCAAATTGGTAATTGAGATAGATCCGCCGCAAGCAAAAACTTCGATTGAGCCTTGGTCTACATAAACCTGGATATCGATTTCAGAATCGTTTACTGAAATTTCTTGCAAGGTGGGGGCAGGAATTTCTCCCCATGCCTTGCCAGTATCTACAAATATTTTTCCGTCCCTTAAACCCACTTCTATATAGCGATTTTCAGATTCAGTTATCTTCACAGAGCCACCCGATGTCCTAAAGGCCACCTGGGGTCTGTCGTTGTATTCGCGCACTGGTTTTTGGATCAGCAACCCGTTGTGTAGTGAAAGTTCTCGAGGAAGTGTCATAGAACTTCTCCAAGGGTCTGTTGGAACTTTAGATGCGTACTCCCAGTTGCTCATCCAACCGATAAAGATTCTTCGGTTGTCAGGTGCGTCATTAAATGTAACTCCTGCATAATTATCGCGGCCATAATCAAGCCAACGAGTCTGAACATCGTCTGCAATAAACTCTTTTCCGTTCCATTGCCCAATAAAGTACTGAGTTCCTGAACCTAGTTGATAGCCGCCGGGATTAAGAGAAACAATGAGCACCCATTTATCATTGAGTTGAAATAGATCTGGGCACTCCCAACATCCGCCGACCTCAGCGGCTGGTCCGAAATCACTTACGTGTTCCCACTCTTTGAGGTTAGGTGATGTGTAGAACGAAATTTGGTGAATATCAGGGCGCGCTATGGTCATTAGCCACTTGCCATCAATCCACTGAACTTTTGGATCGCGAAAATCTGGTGAATTAATGTCGAGAATCGGATTGCCTTCGTATTTGGTAAATGTTCTACCGTTATCAAGACTAAAGGCTAAACATTGTGATTGCTTACTTTGATCATTTCTATGTTCTGTATAAATCGCAACCATCGCTGGATTCTCAAGTGTGCCGAAACCCGATGTATTTTTGTAATCAATGACAGCACTTCCGGAGAAAATTCCGGTGTCGTCGGTACATGCAATCGCAACTGGTAATTCCTGCCATGCAAAAAGATCTGGGCTTACAGCGTGACCCCAAGACATATTGCCCCAGATATTTTCTTTGGGATTGTGCTGATAGAAGAGGTGGTATTCGCCTTTGTAGTAAAGAAGTCCGTTTGGATCATTCATCCAATTTCTTTTAGGTGTGAAGTGAAATTGTGGACGGAATTTCTCGCCGAATGAACTCTCTGCGTCGTGCGATGGCATGCCGCGTACCTTATCCTTTCGGGTATGGATATTTTTGCCAATCTACTCGATGCCAATTCTGTTGTTACAACGTTGGGTTTAATTGGAGTTCTTGGCATCATCTTTATGGAGACCGGGCTCCTGATTGGACTCGTTTTCCCAGGCGGCGAGGTTGTTTTTTTAGCTGGGATGGCAGCCTCTGGCGCAGGTGCGGATATTTTGGGAGATGCAAAGTTATCGGCCCCTTTGTTATTTGCTCTCGCGCCAGTAGCTGCAATCACGGGTGGAGAAGTTGGATATTGGTTTGGCAAGAAATATGGAGTGAAGTTTTTTGATCGTCCGGATACCCGGTTCTTCAATCAGAAAATGGTTCGAACTGTTGAAAAATGGTTGAACAAGTATGGTCCTCGGAAAGCGCTAGTTTTTGGGCGATTCATTCCATTTGTTAGAACTTTGTTAAATCCAGTTTGTGGTGTTGTCCAATTAGATCGAAAGACATTCTCTACCTGGAATGCTATCGGTGGAATTATCTGGACAGAGGTTGCAATTGGGGTCGGATACCTTCTGGGTGACGCTCTCAGTACTGCGGCTAATTACTATCTTTATGGAATTGTTGGAGTAATAGTTTTAATCTCTTTAGTTCCAATGTGTATAGAACTCTTTCGTGAGTGGATGTCACGCAGACATCATTCGTGATTTTTTTAAAGGCCTAGATCTTCTAACGAGTAAGCGGCGTAATATTTATATCCTGAATCGATAATCTTCTGCTTCGCGCCGCGTTCAACGATAACTGCGACACCCACAACAATTGCGCCTGCTTCTATCAGAGCTTCAACTGCGGTGAGTACAGAGCCTCCTGTTGTTGATGTGTCTTCTACTGCCAGAACTTTCTTTCCTTTAACATCCGGTCCTTCGATGCGGCGCTGTAATCCGTGTGCTTTCTCGGCTTTACGAACTACAAATGAATCAATTGCTTTACCGTTCTTGGCAGCAACGTGCATCATTGCTGTTGCAACAGGGTCTGCTCCAAGTGTCAAACCACCTACGGCTTCGTAATCTAAATCTTTTGTGAGCTCAAGCATTACTTCACCAACAAGTGGCGCTGCAGCATGGTCAAGTGTGACGCGGCGCAGATCTACATAGTAATCAGCTTCTTTTCCTGAAGACAAAATTACTTTTCCGTGAACAACTGCTTTGTTTACGATTTCATTTTTCAGCTGTTCGCGTGCGCTCATGGGGTGACCTTATCTCTACTTTTCGTTATCTCTATAAATGATGACGTCGTTCTTTTTACGTGTTTGCAAGCCTTTTAGAGGGTTTTCAATAAGCAGGGCGTCTACTTCGATTCGTAACTTTGCTACCTCTACTGCCATATTTGCCATCGCTGTCTCAAGTTCAATAATTCTTTTGATACCCGCGTGATTTATCCCCTCGCCGACAAGTCGTTGCACCATGCGCAAAGAAGCAATATCGCGCAGTGAGTATCTACGGTTGCGGCCCACGGTGCGATCTGGTGAAACTAAACCAAGTCGGTCGTATTGGCGGAGTGTTTGTGGGTGAAGTCCAGATAACTCTGCGGCGACTGAAATTACATAGAGTCCAGCATCGTCATCTGGATGTTCTTCTTGTGGCAAATCTTTTGTCATAGTTTTGCCTTTGCATTAAATTCTGCGCGAACATCTTCATCTGCGGTGGCTGCAGCAAATGCTTTGATTGCTTCTTCTGCTTTACCTTCAACGCGGCGTGGAACCTGTACTTCAATAGTGACAAGTAAGTCGCCAATAACCGTGCCTTTCTTAATTCCGCGGCCTTTAACCCGCAGTACACGGCCCGTTGGAGTTCCTGCTGCTAAACGTACAGTGACGTCATCTCCTGAAAGTGTTGGAACTTTAATATCGGCACCCAGTGTTGCTTCTGCAAAAGTTACAGGGAGAGTAAGTATTAAGTTTTCACCTTTGCGAGAGAAAATTGCATGTGGTTTAACGTGTAGTTGAATAAAGAGATCTCCGGGGCCCGCTTCGCCAGGTGCACCTTTGCCTTTGACGCGAATTTTTGCGCCGTCATTAACTCCGGCAGGCACGCGAGCAGAAATACTCTGTGGGCCATTTCCGTCGGTGTTTAACTTTAAATCTAGTGTTGTGCCGAATACGGATTCTTTAAATGTAATTGTTGACTCGGTTTGTAAATCAGAACCTTTGCGCGGTCCGCGGCGTCCGCCACCACCACCAAATAAGTTTGCAAAAATATCTTGGGGGTTACCGCCGCCGAAGAGATCGGAGAAATCTCCACCTTGGTACTGGCCGCCGCCTGTTGGTGCCCGAAATCCTCCGCGTTCAAACATCGAGCGAGCTTCGTCATACTCTGCTCGCTTTTTAGAATCAGACAAAATGTCATACGCCTCAGAGACAGCTTTGAACTTCTCTTCCAGTGCAGCATTTCCTTGATTCTTATCTGGGTGTAAATCGCGCGCTAAAGAGCGGTATTTCTTCTTAATTTCATCGGGGGTAGCTTTTTTATCTAGCCCGAGAATTGTGTAGAAATCCTTCTCATAAAGGTCTTTAGCGGCCATCTGTGATTAGTTTTCTGGATCAGTAACTGCAACTCGCGCAGGGCGCAAGATGCGTTCTTTGTATTTGTACCCAGGCTGCAAAATCTTGCTCGCTGTTGCAACTGCAACATCGGCAGATGTGTCGTGTAGCAACGCCTCGTGGATTTGTGGATCGAAAGGTTCGCCTTCAGTCCCATATTTCTCAAGACCGATGCGGTTTGTGATTGCAGCAAGTTGGTCTGCGACAGCCTTAAAACCCCCGCTAAGTTCATTATGGTCTGCTGCGCGATCGATATCGTCAAGAGTTGCAAGTAGCTCTGTCAGTACAGAGCCAATTGCGAGTTCGTGCGCAACTGTGCGATCACGCTCGACGCGCTTTCTGTAGTTTGCATACTCTGCTTGCAGACGTTGTAAATCAGATGTAAGTGCCGCAACCGGATCAATTTCTTGATCCGGTGCAGCTTCTACAACTTCATCTACAACAGGGGTTATCTCTTCGACAACTTCTTCTGTTGTTTCATTAGACATTAGTTAGTTGTCTCTTCTTCCACTATTTCTGCGTCTTCAACATGGTCTTGAGCACCTGTTGATTCAC
>CAESAB010000023.1_pt1 | contig 17877 bp, 19 predicted proteins | sample 7263531 | NCBI WGS metagenome assembly CAESAB01 (sample SAMEA6814095, study PRJEB35770) | freshwater metagenome | biome: Freshwater; feature: Freshwater reservoir; material: water | place: Czech Republic | collected 2017-05-23 | depth 30m m
CCACCCAATCTCTCTTCTTGCGAAATCGCTTGCTCTAGTACGGTAATTGAATGCTCATAGACATCTTTATGGTGATGATGCTCATCAATTTCAAGTCTTAACTTTGGAATCTCAGGCAGCACTAAAGCCGCTAAACCCGTGTCGACTAAAATTGTAATTCCTAGTCTTGGGTTACTAGACATTAAAAGTTTAACGAATTCTTCACGGACTCGTTCTGCAGAAATTATTGAAATGCGAGATGCCATTGATTGCATCGCTGAAATTACTGACTCATCAATCTCAAAATTTAACTGAGCCGCAAATCTCGCAGCACGCATCATGCGAAGTGGGTCATCAGAGAATGATTGTTCGGCACTTGCTGGTGTGCGCAGAATTCTTTTTGTTAGGTCTCCAATGCCACCAAAAGGATCAATAAACTCTGGTTTTTCTGTTGTAAGTTCCAGAGCCATTGCATTGACTGTAAAGTCGCGACGAGAAAGATCACCTTCGATGGTGTCACCAAATTCAACATCTGGTTTGCGCGAACTCTCTTCATACTTCTCGGTTCTATAGGTTGTGACTTCTACCGTTGTCTCGTCGCGCTTTCCAGCCACTGTTCCAAAAACAATTCCTGTGTCCCAAACATTATCGGCCCACTCCTTAAGAATCTTTTTTGTTTCATGTGGATGCGCATCTGTTGTGAAATCTAAATCATTTCCAAGTCTTCCAAGAATTGCATCGCGGACTGGGCCACCCACAAGAGCTAGGCGAAATCCTTTCTCTTTAAATGCTTGGGCAAGAGAGGATGCCAGGGGAGCTTTTTCAATGAGGGACCCAATAGCCAGCTCGCCGGCCGCCCCTAAATTGGTCTTCTTTGCGCTCACAATAGATAAGACTAGTCGCGTACTCTTCTCTTATGATCCCGGCACCTGGTGCGGGCAGCGAAGGTACGAAGAAAAAGCGTAGGCGTAGGCGCCCTGCTAATCGCTCCCCACAAAATCTTGATTCCACCTCCCCTTCTACAGCCCAGCCTGAACGTAAAAAGAAGGCACCCGCAAAACAGCCTTACGCAAAACGCGTTGATGAAGTTAGTGCAGGCGGTTTGGTTGTCGATGCTTCCGGAAAGTTAGGTCTGTTAATCGGTCGGCGTGATTTGAAAGATACATCTGGAAAAAGAATTCTTTGGTCGCTTCCTAAAGGACATATCGAAGATGGAGAAACCCCTGAAGAAGCAGCTCTACGAGAAGTGCAAGAAGAAACAGGGATTATTTCTGTTATCGAAAAATCTCTCGGTGTAATCGATTTCTGGTTTATGGCGGGCGGTAAACGAATTCATAAGACTGTTCATCATTATCTTTTCCGAGAAAACGGTGGGGATCTTGCTCCACAAGAGAGCGAAGTAGATGAAGTTGCGTGGTTCCCGCTTTCTGAAATCGTAGATCGATTGGCTTACCCAGATGAAAAGAAATTGATTTCGCGTACCAATGCAACACAAGAGTTAGCTGCGCAATGAAAAAGATTTTTCTCCCGCTGTTGCTTCTCTTCACAATTACAGCACCTCACGCAACTGCCGCCACTCCGGTAGTAAGAGTTACCGATAGGCCGCATGTTAATTTCGTTGGAAACTTTATTGATAATGACTTGGCAACAGATTTACTACCTGAGGGTCGACTTGGAGCACTTGTTTCATCCTTTAGTTCTGCAAGGAAAACATGGGTAATTGATCCAGCTCTCATCGATGAAATTACCCTGATGGCTAATGGTTATTCGGTAAATGGAAAAGAAGATAAAGATGGAGAACTAGCTGCCCAGAACTGGTTGGCACGATTGAAGTTTTCAATTGGGGACAACCAAGTTATCTCTCTCCCGTACGGGAATCCAGATCAATTACTGGCTAAGCGATTGGCTCCGAGCGAACTTCGTTTCTATTCTGCTTACGGAAAAACTCGTTTAGAGGGTCATCTTGGCCGCACCGTTTCGACGGAGAACGGTTGGGGCAAGGGGGTCTCGCGTCTGAGTTACCCATTGAAAGCGTTGTATTCCAATAACCGTCGTGCACTTACTGGGCTTTCCACACTTACTTCCGCGCAAGAGGTTTTAGATCTGCGAGCTCGCTTAGCAATTGTTATGAATCCTGAATTAGATAAGAGGGCAGGGGCCGTCTTTTCATATTCTGCTTCAGTAGCAGTAAAAAATGCCACCTCGAAGTTGCGAGTAAGTCCTGGTCGATATCAACTTACTTCGACAAATTCAAAAGTTCCCGTGACTCTCATCAATAACTTCGATACCCCTACAGTTGTGAGTGTTTCCCTTATTCCTATGAACTCTCGTGTGCAAATCGAAGATATTTACAATGTGGAGCTTGCAGCAAAGTCACGCCAGCAGATAAGTATCGATGTTTCTGTCGTCGCACCGGGTACGACACTTGTTTACGCGCAATTCGTGAACAGCAAAGGACAGCTTGTTGGTGAGCAGTCAGAACTTAACTTGAATGCAACAATTATTGATTCACGCGTCGCATGGTTTACAACCGGCGCAGCGGTGTTACTTTTCGTTGGTGCAATAGCCCAATCTGTCAGACGAATTCGAAGGAGTCGTAATGAAAAATAACGAACTCTTCCGTGCTTCCGGCATTATGGCGATTGGAACAATTCTTTCTCGAATTACTGGGTTTGTACGCGCGCTACTTGCTGTTGCTGTTTTAGGAACTGCTCTTCTTGCAGATACTTTTAACGTAGCTAATACAATGCCGAATATCCTGTACAACTTATTAGTTGGGGGAGCGTTAACCGCAATATTTGTTCCACAACTCGTTCGCTCTTTCTCTGATGAAGATGGCGGCACTGGGTTCGCTTCTCGTCTTGTAACAACTATTTCGCTTATTCTCTTGGCTCTTGTTGCAGTCGGAGTTGTTTTTGCACCCGCCCTTGTTCGTTTATACGCGCCAGAGTTTTCAACTGTTGGATTTGAGACTGAGCAAGAAATTGCTGTTGCTTTCACTAGATATTGTCTGCCACAAATATTCTTTCTAGGTCTATTTACTATGTTGGGCCAGGTCGCCAATTCACGCGGTTCTTTTGCCCCCCTTATGTGGGCGCCAATTGCTAACAATCTTGTTGTCATTGTTGTTTTTGCCGCGATGCTTATTGCAGAACGATCTTTAGCTATCGGCACGATTACAGATTTGCAGGTGCAACTCTTGGGGTGGGGTACGACGCTTGGCGTAGTTGTGCAAGCGCTGATTTTGATTCCTGTTGTAAAGCGTTCGGGGATCCATTTACGTCCAATGTTTGGAGTACGAGGATTAGGTAAATCTTTTGGATTAGCTGGTTGGACATTGGTTTATGTTCTTATCTCACAATTGGGATACCTGGTTACTGTAAATGTGGCCACAAGCGCCGCCGTCAGAAGTGCGCAAGCCGGAGTTACTACCGGTGTTGGATTTACCCCGTTTACAAGCGCTTATTACATTATGTTGTTGCCGTACTCGATTGTGACAATTTCTATCGTTACCGCTCTCCTTCCTCACTTATCTAAACTTGCCATTGAAAAGAATGTGGATGAGGTTCGCAAGCAGCTCATCCGCGCTATCCGTATGGTCGGAGTTGTAACTGTTCCGAGTGCTGTTGCGTTGCTTCTCTTCGGGCCGCTTATGACTCAAACTCTCTACCTTGGAATCTCACTCGATGATGCTAGATATATCGGTTTTGTTCTCTCTGCTCTCAGTCTTGGTTTAGTTGCATTCTCTATTAATCTTATTCTGATCCGTGGCTTTAACGCGTTTGAAGATACCAAAACTCAAGTGATTTCAATTCTTATGATTAATATTATTTCTGTTGCTCTCTCTTATGTTTTCCTTGCGACTTTAGATAGCGACTGGGTAACAGTTGGCTTAGGTGTCGCATTCTCAGTGAGTTATATTGTTGGACTATTTATTACAATTTCATTACTGAAAAAACATATAGGTCGATTGCATGTTGCAGATTTTGCATTCCAGCATGGTCGTCTATTGATTGCTTCGCTGATCGGAATGGTTCCGTTTTTTATTCTCTTACTTGTTTTTGATTGGGTGTATGACGATGCATCCTTGATAGTGCGCGCACTACGTTTAGCTCTCCTCTTAGGTGGAAGCGGTATCGGCTTTCTTTTTGCCGCAAAAGCTTTAAAAGTGAGTGAAATCGCAGGTCTTAGGGGCTTCGCCACGTCAGTCTTGCAACGTCGTCGCAAGAAGTAATTGAGGCAAGAGCGATATTCTCCCCCTATGAGTACTGATGTTCGCGAACTTGTCATAGTTGGTTCAGGCCCTGCTGGTTACACAGCAGCAATTTATGCTGCGCGAGCACAGTTAAATCCTGTTATTTACGAGGGTTCAGTTACTGCAGGTGGTGCGCTGATGAACACTACTGAAGTAGAGAATTTTCCAGGGTTTATTGACGGAATTATGGGTCCAGATCTTATGGACAATATGCGCAAACAAGCTAAGCGTTTCGGTGCAGAAATGATTACTGATGATGTCATCGAGTTAGATCTCACTGGAGACATCAAGATAATCAAAGATGGTTCTGGCAATACTGTGAAAGCTAAGGCTGTGATTCTTGCAATGGGTTCTGCTTATCGTGAAATTGGGCTTGAGAATGAAAAGCGTCTATCGGGCCGCGGAGTTTCTTGGTGCGCAACGTGTGATGGATTCTTCTTCCGTGAGCAAACTATTGCGGTAGTTGGTGGCGGAGATTCTGCAGTCGAAGAAGCAACATTTCTTACAAAATTTGCGAGTAAGGTTGTTTTGATTCACCGACGTGGCGAACTTCGCGCTTCAAAAATTATGCAAGAACGAGCATTTGCCAATCCCAAGATCGAGATGCTGTGGGATACCGAAGTTACCGATGTGCTTGGTGCAGAGAAAGTTGAAGCACTCGAGCTACGCAACACAAAGACAGGCGAAGTATCAAAGCGAGATTTCACAGGTCTATTCGTTGCAATTGGGCATATTCCGCGTTCAGAACTTGTTACATCTTCTGTAACCCTTGATGGTGAGGGCTATGTAAAAGTTGAGGATCGTTCAACTCGCACAAATGTTTCTGGTGTATTTGCGTGTGGCGACTTGGTGGACCACACCTACCGTCAAGCAATTACTGCAGCAGGCTCTGGGTGTCAGGCAGCCCTAGACGCTGAAAAATTCTTATCCCACTAGTAACCTCGCCTCTATAAACTGTTATAGACGAGATAGAGAAGAAAACAGGAGTAGCTATGAGCGCACCAACTAAGGTCACTGCAGCAGATTTTGATGCAGTTGTTTTGAAGAGCAGCACACCTGTTCTTGTTGATTTTTGGGCTGAATGGTGTGGGCCATGTCGTGCTATCGCACCGATTCTTGATGACATTGCTGCTGAATATGGCGATAAGTTGAAAATCGTAAAGCTCAACACAGATGAAGAATCTTCTATCGCAATTAAGTACGGAGTCACATCTATTCCAATGCTTAATGTCTATGTCAATGGTGAAGTTGTAAAGACAATCATTGGTGCAAAGCCTAAGCCAGCTCTTCTTAAAGAGCTCGAAGGTTTCATTTAATTTTCCTTCTTAGCGGAAGAGATTCATTATGAAAGAGATGTCTCCTGATGAGATTCGCTCTTTCCAACAAGGGCGTGGGCTGCACGTAACTGGCGAGCTCAACGATGTCACAGTTCGAGCACTTGAAGAAGCTCGCTGGAAGTTAGGTGATCGCTCGCTTTACTTGCAGAACGCACCGCTAATGCGTGGTGATGATGTTGCTGCACTTCAAGCTCGACTCACTGAGATGGGTTTTCATTGCGGTCGCGTTGACGGAATCTACGGCCTTATGACAGAGGCGGCTGTTAAGGAGTTTCAAAAATCTGTCGGTGCTGCAGTAGATGGAAAGTGTGGTCCTGCCACGATTATTGCTTTGCTGCGTCTTACTAAAATTGTTTCTGGAGGCGCACCTGCTGCGCTTCGCGAAAGCGCTCTTCAAAAAAATCGTGGGCCTGCGTTAGCAAATAAAGTGATTGTTATTGATCCAGGTTCACAAGATTTTGAAAGAGAAGTCGTTTATGACATCGCTCAGCGTTTAGAAGGAAGATTGCTGGCACTTGGCGCAAGTGTTTTTCTCACGCGCGGCGCTCACAACAACCCAAGCGAGAGTGAAAGAATCACATTTACTAATCAAAACTCAGCTGACCTTTTAATTTCTCTGCACGTTGATTCACTTGAAAATCCTGAAGCACACGGGGTCGCAACATTCTTCTATGGTAATGATCAACATGGCGTGCACTCGATTGTTGGTGAAAGGTTTGCATCCCTTGTCCAGCGCGAATTGTGTGCCCGCACTGATTTTCTCAATTGCCGCAGCCATGCAAAAACTTGGGACTCTTTGCGTTTAACAAGTGCGCCTGCAGTTCGCGTTGAGTTGGGTTACATCTCAAATCCAGGTGATGCCGCTCGTTTAGCACGTGCAGAATTTAGAGATACCGTGGCAGAGAGCTTCATTATTGCGATTCAAAGACTTTATTTGGCTGCTGAAGATGATGCCAAAACCGGAACTTTGCGAATATCCGACCTTCGCAGTGCCGGTATTCGTAATTAATAGCTACATAATCAGTTAGCAACCATTGCAGGGCGTGTGGGAGACTTCTCCTTATGTCCGACATTTCAATTCGCTATCAAACCGGTGTACCGCAAAATCTTGAGAAGAGATTTGCTACACGCGCCGCCGGTATGTTGCCTTCTGAAATTCGCTCCCTCTTTGCTGTGGCATCCCGACCTGAAATTGTTTCACTAGCGGGTGGAATGCCAAATCTTTCCGCTCTCCCTATGGAGATGATGGCTGGTGTTGTAAACGAGTTAATTCTTACCAATGGTTCTGAAGCACTTCAATATGGAAGCGGTCAAGGGCACCCAAAACTTCGTGAACAGATTTGTGATGTGATGGCCCTTGAAGGAATTCGCGCAAACGCTGACGATGTTGTTGTTACAACAGGATCCCAACAAGCTTTAGATTTAATCTCGCGAATCTTTATTGACCCAGGCGATGTTGTGCTCGTCGAAGCTCCTTCTTATGTGGGCGCACTTGGCACATTCCGCCAATATGAAGCATCTGTCGTCCACGTTGAAATGGATCAAGATGGATTGATTCCTGATTCTCTGCGTGCGGCAATCAAGAGCGTGCGAGAAGCAAATCGCAAAATTAAATTCTTGTATTTAATTCCCAATTACCAGAACCCGACCGGTGTCTGCTTGCCCGCTGACCGCCGTACTGAAATTCTAAACATTTGCCGCGAAGCCGAGATTTTTGTTGTTGAAGATAATCCATATGGGCTGCTTGGCTTTGATAAGCCATCACCAAATGCAATGCGCGCTGAAGATTCTGAGAACGTAATTTATTTGGGTTCATTTTCAAAAACCATTGCATCTGGTCTGCGTGTGGGTTGGGCCCTTGTTCCGCAGTCGCTCAAGGATAAATTAGTTATTGCATCCGAATCTTCAATTCTTTGTCCTTCAAACTTCACACAATTAACGATTTCTAGTTATTTGGCGGATCAGCCGTGGCGTGATCAAATCGCAAGTTTCTGCGAACTGTACAAAGTACGCCGTGATGCAATGTTGGAATCACTTGAACAACATTTCCCTGCAGAAGCCACATGGACAAAGCCTGGCGGCGGTTTCTATGTATGGGTTAATTTGCCTGCAGAAATTGACACAAAAGCGCTTATGCCAAAGGCGATAGTTGCAAAAGTTGCCTACGTTCCTGGAAATGCGTTTTACGCAGATGGACTTGGCTCTTGGTCGATGCGACTTTCATATTGCCACCCAACACCAGAGCGAATCCGTGAAGGCGTGAAAGCTTTGGGCGGAGTGATTAAGCAAGAGATGACACGCAGAGGCACAGCGCTTAACTAGCTTTTATTTGCCTTCAATGAGATCGACAATGCGCTGCAAGTCTTCGCTGCCAGCAAACTCAATTACGATCTTTCCTTTACCTTTGCCAGTTTCTACAGAGACTCGAGTATCTAGATAATCACTGAGCAACTCTGCAGCTGCTAATCCAGCGCCAGAGACACCCTTGACTGCAGATTTTTTAGGAGTCTTTGTTGATGGTTTAAGTGTTGCAATGATTTCTTCTACAGCGCGAACGCTGAGTCCCTCGGCCACAATGCGTGATGCTAATTTTTCTATGTCTACAGCTTCAGTAAGTCCAAGTAGTGCGCGTGCGTGGCCTGCTGAAATTACACCTGCTGCAACTTTTCTCTGAACAGCATCTGGCAAATTAAGTAAACGTATTGTGTTTGAAATGAGAGGACGGGATCTTCCAAGTTTCAGTGCAAGTTCATCGTGTGTGCACCCAAAATCACTCAGTAATTGTGCATATGCAGCGCCTTCTTCAAGTGGATTGAGTTGGCTACGGTGAATGTTTTCGATAAGCGCGTCGCGGAGTAATTCGTTATCTGGAGTCTGACGAATAATTACAGGAATAGAAGTTAGCCCTGCTGCTTTCGCTGCACGGAATCTTCTTTCGCCCATTACAAGTTCGTATTTACTTTCACTTACTTTTCGGACAACAGGTGGTTGCAATATGCCAATAGATTTAATTGATGCAATCAACTCGTTCAGTGCTGTCTCATCAAAAACAGTTCGAGGTTGGCGTGGATTCGGATAAATCTGATTGATTGGCACTTCGTTCTGTTGAGCAACTTCAGTGCCCGCAACAGTAAGAGATGTTGGAATCAGTGAATCAAGGTTTGTGCCTAGCCCGCCGCGTTTTATCGCCATTATGCAATTCCACCTTTGTAATTAATGCTCACAACATTTGAATCAAAAACAACTTCATCTTTCGCTTTTCCGCGTTCTGCAATTTCTCGTGCAACTTGCATGTACGCAATCGCACCTGGTGAAAGTGGGTCATATGTCATAACAGTTTGGTTATATGAAGGTGCCTCAGATACGCGTACCGCACGTGGAATTGGGATATCGATTAACTCATTAGGAAAATGCGAGCGTACATTTGCTGCAACATCATTTGATAAACGAGTTCTTCCATCAAACATGGTAAGAACAATTGTTGAAAGTACAAGAGTCGGGTTAAGTCGCTTCTTTACAACAGAATATGTTTCAAGCAATTGTGATAAACCTTCGAGTGCGTAGTACTCAGTTTGAATCGGGATCAGCAACTCTTTTGATCCAGCAAATGCATTAATTGTTAATAGGCCGAGTGATGGCGGACAATCAATAAAAATGTAATCGTAATTTGCGCTGATTTCATCAATTGCTGCTTTAAGTTGTAATTCGCGAGCAACCATCGAAACCAAATTGATTTCTGCGTTAGCAAGAGAAGTGTTTGAAGAAACGCAATCCAGTGCTGGAAAACCAGCAACCTTCTTAATGACATCTGATATCTGCGCACTTCCCATAAGAACTTCATAGACTCCGGCAGATTCGCGGTGCTCTACCCCCAGGGCTGTTGAGGCATTGCCCTGCGGGTCCAGATCGATCACCAGGACGCGAAGTCCGCCCATAGAAAGGGCAGCCGCAATATTGACAGTTGTGGTGGTTTTTCCTACCCCACCCTTTTGATTGGCGACGGTGAAGATTCGGGTCGAAGCCGGTTTGGCCATCGCCTCCTTTAAGCGGCGGACCCCAACAACTTTGCTGCTTGTTGTTTCACGTGAATCATCGCCGGACATGGGGCAATCTAAGCACCAATTTGAATCAACTAGGTTTACGGAGCTCGACGATACGTCCGAGCCCAATTCCTGCTAACTCAATCTCATGCAACACTGCGTTCTTCACGCCAACCATCTCGGCAGCAGCAGATTCGCCCTTCATCGCCAGGAGGGCTCCCCCGGTTTTGACCATATGCCAGCTCATTTTCTTGAGCTTTTCTAAAGGGGCCACCGCTCGGGCGGTCACATACTCCGCGCTCTTCTTTACATCTTGAGCTCGCCCGCGGATCACCTCGATCTCGAGACCTTCGGTCGCCTCTTTCAGGAATTCAACTCTGCGCTCAAGTGGTTCGATGAGGGTAACTTTGAGATCTGGGCGGGCAAGGGCAATCACAATGCCGGGCAGTCCGGCCCCCGAGCCAATATCAAAAAGGGATGCGCCTTCAGGCAATAATTGGGTAACAGGTAGGCAGTTAAAGATATGGCGCTCCCAGATACGTTCGCCTTCGCGTGGGCCAATAAGCCCTCGTTCTATGCCTGCGGTTACCAAGAATTCGGCAAATGCCCGAATCTCAGCTTCGCGCTCTGGGAAGTAGCGGCCGACTAGCCCCTCTACTGAATGTTCCACGTGAAACAGGCTCTGTGGAACTTACGCCGGGTAAATGACGACGAAGCGCTGTGGGTCTTCGCCATCTGATTCAGAGGTCAGGCCCAAAGTCTGGATAGTGTCGTGGATGATTTTGCGCTCAAAAGCATTCATTGGGTCGAGCTTGATTGAGCTGCCGGTGGTCTTTGCCTGCTCGGCCATTTTTTCAGCGAGGGCGGTAAGTTCCTTACGGCGGCCTGCACGGAAGCCATCAATGTCGAGCATGAGGCGGCTGCGATCGCCAGTTGCTGTCTGAACAGCTAGGCGAGTGAGCTCCTGGATTGCATCCAAAACTTCGCCTTCGCCACCCACTAGGTGTTTGAGCTTTCCGCCCACAACAGCCAGCGCTGCGCGACCGTTCTCTACATCGATATCGATATCGCCATCAAGATCAGCGATATCTAGCAAGCCTTCAAGGTAATCCGCGGCGATGTCGCCCTCTTCCTCAAGTTTTGCAACGCTCTTTGGAGCCTTTGCAGCTTTCTCTTCAGTTAGTTCTGTTGTATCTACTACGTCAGTCTCTGTTACATCTGCCATTTTTAACTCTTTTCTCAGGCTCTCGTCCTATTTATGCGTTATTAATACTAATTGTCTGATTTATTACTTCTTCTTTTTCTTCTTCTTTGGTTGTTGGCGTTGCCCCTGGGCCTCTGGTGTTTGGTCCTGGTCACTCTGGGTATTTGTTGGATTGGTCTCTGTCGGATTTACATCCTTGCCATCGTGTTTTTTCTTAGCGGCACGCTTTCGCTCTAGCTCTTCATATGCGGGAGATCCTGGAGTTGGATTTCTCTTGATCACATAAAACTGTTGTCCCCATGTCCAGAGGTTTGTAGTCGACCAGTAAATCAATACGCCCACAGGGAAGTTAACACCTGAGACTGCGAAGATGACTGGGAATAAATACAACATAATCTTTTGCTGTTGCAACATCATGTTGTTGCTGGAATCCATTTTTGGCATTCCTTTAACCATTAACTGGCGCTGTGTTGTAAATGTCGTTGCAGACATAAAAATAATTAGTAGCACTGTAACGATTCGTACAGTGGTATCAGTTGATCCTAAGAAGCTCTGTGAAATCTTTGCACCGAAGAATGTTGCTTGGGCCGCGCTGTCTAGATATTCACCTTTAAGGAAGCCACGAGCTATTGGTGCAGATACACCTTCTGGTGTTTTTGCTGCGATTCCATTAAGAACAGTAAAGAGTGCGAAGAAGATTGGTGCTTGAGCAAGAATTGGAAAACATGAAGCAAGTGGGTTTGTTTTATGTTCTTTGTAGAGCTTCATCATTTCTTCTGATTGCTTCTGGCGATCATCTTTATACTTCTTTTGAATCTCTTTCATGTGTGGTTGCAGAACCGTCAGGGCGCGCTGGCTTTTAATCTGCTTAACAAAGAGTGGAATCAGAATAATTCGGATAAGTACAACAAGTCCCATGATTGAGATAGTCCATGTAACACCAGAGTCAGCACCAAAAATTGGTTCAACAATCTTATGGATTCCGACTATAACTCCAGAAACGATGTTATATAAAGGATCGAGAATAAAGCCCATTATTTAGCTCCCATTAGCTGGTTCTTGCGTGCATGAACTGCATCAGCGCAGTCAATTTCTTCATTTACATAATCGACTCCGCCGAGTGACCAAGGATTACAGCGAAGAATTCTCCAACAGGCCATCACAACACCTTTTGCGCCATGGCGTTTAATTGCTGTGAGTGCATAATTTGAACAAGATGGGTAGTACTTGCAGCGGGGTGAAGATGAGCTTGAGAAAAGTTGGTAAAGTTTTATAAAAGGCGTGAAAATAATTTTCATGTGCGTGCCTCGATCTTCTGGGCACGAGTAACTAGTTTTTCAATCAGTTGCGAAATTTCGCTCTGCACGTTTTTGTCGTCGTTTTGTTTTAGCGCGCGGACAACAAAAAGTGAACCGGTTGGAAGTGTGGTGATGTGTGGCGCAACTGCATGACGGATTTTTCTAGCTAAGCGGTGGCGCTGAACAGACCCGCCAATTGTTTTGTTAATGATTAACCCGCACTTAGCTAGCGCGTTATTTGTGACAGGTGAGATGTAGAGATACCCAACAAAGTGTTCTGAAGTAACTCGGAGTCCGCTTTTAGTTGCGCGTGCGAAATCTGAGCTTGAAGTTAAACGTGCGTCTACTGGAAGCACGAAAGTTCCGTTGCGCTCTTATGCCTTACGCAGAGAGCTTTGAGCGGCCCTTAGCGCGGCGAGCAGATAGGACTGCACGGCCTGCACGGGTAGCCATGCGGGCGCGGAAGCCATGCTTCTTGGCGCGGCGACGCGTATTTGGCTGGAAGGTGCGCTTTGTCATGAGAACTCCAAAATATTAAATGTGTGGACGGGTCAGAAATACGGGGGAAGCAAGGAGGCAACGGTACGGGTGTGGACAGGCGCTGGTCAAACTCAGAGATCGTGGCCATGAAGCTCCAGAATTGTGGATAACCACTTGCTATTTTCCTAAATGGGGTCTACTTTGCGGGTTCTCCACAGGTTTCCGTCGAATTCGGTCTAAATAGAGGCTAAACCCCTACTTTAGACCACAGCCTGTGGATAACATTGTGGATAGACCTGGGGGTAGAAAGATGGCTGTTGTAGACGTCGAACTCTCCCAGTTATGGGATCGGGTAGTTGAGCATGTCTCCACTGGAGAGCCTCAACACCGCGCCTTTTTGGCTATGACAAAACCTCTAGGTCTTCTACAAAAAGAAGGTGGCGCAACCAGCCTCCTCGTTGCCGCCCCTAACGCTTTTGCAAAAGATGTTCTCGAATCACGTCTTCGTGCGGTGATCAATGAAGTCCTTACGCAAGAACTTGGCGAGAAAGCAAATATTGCAGTGATGGTTGATGAGACCATCGAACTAGCCGATCTTCCTGCGCCGCAAGTTTCTGTCGAAGTTGTTTCTCCCCGTCCAGGTACCGGCCGTGATGATTCAGATATCCGTAAATCTGATGAACCTTCACAGTTAAATGCTCGATACATTTTTGAAACTTTTGTTATCGGCGCTTCAAATAGATTTGCTCACGCAGCAGCAGTTGCTGTTGCTGAAGCTCCAGCTAAGGCATACAACCCGCTTTTTATTTATGGCGACTCGGGTCTTGGAAAAACTCACTTGTTACACGCTATTGGTGCTTACGCCAAAGAGCTCTACGGCAATGTGCGCGTCCGTTATGTCTCCTCTGAAGAATTTACCAACGACTTTATTAACTCAATTCGTGATGATAAAGCTACTGCTTTTCAGCGTCGATATCGCGATTTAGATATTCTCCTTGTTGATGATATTCAGTTCTTGGAAAATAAGGAACGTACACAGGAAGAGTTCTTCCATACTTTCAATACGCTCTATAACGCTAATAAACAAATAGTTATTTCATCTGATCGTCCACCTAAGCAATTAACAACTTTGGAAGATCGTCTTCGTTCTCGTTTCGAGTGGGGTTTGATCACTGATATTCAGCCACCAGAACTTGAAACCCGTATTGCTATCCTTCGCAAAAAAGCTGCGCAAGATAAGTTAAATGCACCCGACGATGTCCTTGAATTTATCGCAAGTAAAATCTCTACAAATATTCGTGAGCTTGAAGGTGCACTGATTCGTGTTACTGCTTTTGCATCCCTTAACCGCCAACCAGTTGATATGGGTCTTGCAGAAATTGTCTTGAAGGACTTGATCCCAAGCGATATTGCATCAGAAATCACTGCCCCAACAATCATGGCCCAGACAGCTGCCTACTTCAGTCTTACTCTTGATGATTTATGTGGGACATCTAGATCTCGCGCTTTAGTAAACGCTCGACAGATTGCAATGTATTTATGTCGCGAGCTGACAGAGCTTTCGTTGCCGAAAATTGGTCAAACATTTGGCGGCCGCGATCACACAACTGTGATGCACGCCGATCGAAAGATTAGAGAGTTAATGGCTGAGCGTCGCTCTATTTACAACCAGGTAAATGAGTTGACCACCAGGATTAAGCAGCAAACAAAGGTTTAGTTTTACGGGTGACAAATTGTCCGTTTTCACCCTCTTTACCCCCAGATGGGGATAACGTGTGGATAACTGTGGATAGTAAGAGTAAATATGTGGGTAACAGCAAGGTTTAAAGGTAACTCGGAGAGGGGTAGCTGTGAATAGGTTGGTTATGCAGAGCGTTACCCACAGTTTCCGGGGTATTTTCCACACCTTTTCTGCTTTAAATAAAGGCTCTGAGCAGGGTTTTTACTTGTTATCCACAGCTTTAGCTCGCGGCTACTACTACTACCTTTATATATATAAAACCCATTTCCAAGCGGACCGGCTCCTAATTACAGTTAACCCATTACTTTTACATAAAACAACATCGATGAGTGCGAGGGCTACGGCGTGAAATTTACAGTTGACCAAAATTCTTTAACTGATGGAGTGAACTGGGTTTCCCGTTCACTTTCTACCCGCCCGATAAAAACAGAGCTCCTCGGAATAAAAATTGATGCAACCGGAGATGGCGTCGTTCTCTCAGGTTCAGATCTAGAAACTTCTAGTAAATCTCATTTCAGCGCAGATATTTTTGAAAAAGGCGCAGTGCTCGTCCCAGGAAAACTACTGGCTGAAATTTGTAGATCATTACCTAATAAACCAATCACAATTGCTTTAGATGGAACGCGAGTACTTGTTACATCCGGCGCAGCAAAATTTACCCTCCCAACACTTTCACTCAATGAATACCCAAACCTTCCAGAACTCCCTGAAACAACAGGTAATGTTACAAGTGACACTTTTGCAACAGCTGTGGCACAAGTTGCAATTGCAGCTGGGCGAGATGATTCACTACCAACACTTACTGGCGTACATGTAGAAATCAATGAAGACACAATCACTCTTGCAGCAACAGACCGCTACCGCTTAGCAGTTCGCGAATTTACTTGGAACCCTGCAACCCCTGGACTTTCAACATCAGCCCTGATGCGCGCTCGCACACTAGCCGATGCCGCAAAATCTTTAGTAGGTTCTAAAAACGTCTCACTATCTTTTGCACCAGCAACATCTAATGATCGCCTCGCTGGTTTTTCTGGTGATGGTAAAACAATGACATCAAGAATGCTGGACGGCACCTTCCCCCCATACCGCCACTTACTACCAACAGAGACAACGACAACTGCGGTTGTAGAAGTTGCACCATTTTTAGATTCAGTCCGACGCGTCGCACTTGTTACAGATAAAACAGTCCCACTACGCCTTGAATTTAAAGATGGAGGCGTCTCACTTGAAGCCGGCGCCGGCGAAGAAGCACAAGCAACCGAAACGATCGATGTGCTTTTAAACGGAGACCCAATCTCTATCGCATTTAATCCTGTTTTCTTAGCTGACGGTTTGCAAGCAGTAGGCACACCATTCGTTCAGATTTCATTTACTGGATCTAATAAACCAGCGATTCTTACAGGGCGCGCAGAACCAAATAGCGCATCGATAGATAACTATCGCTACTTACTCATGCCAATGCGTTACGCCTCTTAATAAGAGCGACCGACAACAATGCGCGTAACTCGGCTAGCGCTGACAAATTTTCGCTCCTATAAAAACCTAGAGCTTGAATTACCCGCTGGCCCTATAACATTTATCGGTAACAACGGCAGCGGTAAAACAAATATCGCCGAAAGTTTGATTTACCTCGCATACCTTTCCTCACATCGCGTCTCACAAAACCAACCATTGATTTCTCTTGGAGCAGATCAAGCAATCATCCGCGCCGAAATAGAGAGTGAAGGACGAACGCTCCAGGTTGACCTAGAAATCAACGCCTCAAAAGCAAACCGTGCACGACTAAATGGCAACCCGGTTAAATCACAGCGAGAAATACTCGGCGCGCTACAAATTATCTACTTCTCACCAGAAGATTTGGATCTTGTGCGCGGTGAGCCCACACATCGCCGCGACTTCTTAGACAAATTACTTATTACACAATCACCAAGACTTGCGGGTGTAATCTCTGATTACGAACGTGTTGTCAAACAACGCAACACACTGTTAAAAACCAGAGCTCCAGAAAACGCTTTAATTCCATGGACTGAACAACTTATTGCTTACGGCGCGCAGTTATCTGCAGAGCGAATCAAACTAGTAGATGATCTCAACCCGTATGTCGCGGCAAACTATGCAAACCTAAATGAAGTTAAACCCGCATCAATTTCCTACAAATCTTCAACCGATAATTTGTCCGCGGATATTTCCCACAATCTAGAGATACTCACTGCGCGCCAACTAGAGGTAGCGCGCCAAGAGCAAGAACGCGGCGTTTCACTTATTGGCCCACACCGCGATGATTTACATCTTCAACTCGGTGACTTCCCAGCAAAAGGATACGCAAGCCACGGTGAATCTTGGTCGATGGCAATCTCACTACGTATTGGCTCTTACAACCTGCTTAAATCTGAAGGCGCCGAACCAGTATTAATCCTCGATGATATTTTTGCAGAGTTAGATACCGCCCGCCGCCACCAATTAACATCGGTAACAAAGATGGCAGAGCAAACATTTATCACCGCAGCAGTTGAATCCGACCTACCCAAAGAATTACTATCTACTAAGTTTTATGTGAGCCCGGGGGTTGTTACACAATGAGTGAAGACCAACCCAAAAAACGCGACCTTGCAGTCGATCTATTCCGCAGCTACAAAACAGGATTTATTAAGAAGAAAAAACAGATAGAAGAGCGCACCCAAACACCAGGGGATCCGACGCTAATTTCCAATGTGCTTAATAACTTGATTCAAGAACGCGATTGGGATTCAGGCCTTGCTGAAGGAACACTCTTTGCAACATGGCCCCAAGTTGTCGGCCCTGAGATCGCACAACACACAACACCTCTTTCAATGCTCGACGGTCGCCTACTTGTGCAATGTTCATCAACAGCCTGGGCGACTCAACTCAACCTTGTGGGCCCATCACTTCTGGAAACTATTCGCTCGAGCGCACCTGGCGCCCTTGTTGACTCCCTAGAATTCATCGGCCCCACTGCGCCAAGCTGGAAGCGCGGCCTGCGCACAATCAGCAACGGCCGAGGCCCCCGCGACACTTACGGCTAGCCCGGGAATAAATCCCTCCTCCACCCCGTTCAACTGTATGAAACCTGAGTCGACTCGACTCAACTCTTTGGCTAGAATCGGCTCAGGTTAGAAAAACCTCGACCCACCCTGGCTCGAGAGATAACGGGATTACAGAAGGAGCAACACAATGGCTAGAGCAGTCGGAATCGACCTCGGAACTACAAATAGCTGCGTATCAGTACTCGAAGGCGGAGAGCCAACGGTGATCGCTAACGCAGAAGGCGCTCGCACAACTCCATCGATCGTCGCATTCGCAAAGAATGGCGAAGTTCTTGTCGGTGAAGTTGCAAAGCGTCAGTCAGTGACAAACGTTGAACGCACAATCCGTTCCGTGAAGCGTCACATGGGTACTAACTGGACAATTGATATTGACGGTAAGAAGTACACATCACAAGAAATTTCAGCGCGCGTTCTACAAAAGTTAAAGCGCGATGCAGAGGCGTATCTCGGCGAGACAGTGACAGATGCTGTAATTACA
>CAESAB010000024.1_pt1 | contig 17606 bp, 18 predicted proteins | sample 7263531 | NCBI WGS metagenome assembly CAESAB01 (sample SAMEA6814095, study PRJEB35770) | freshwater metagenome | biome: Freshwater; feature: Freshwater reservoir; material: water | place: Czech Republic | collected 2017-05-23 | depth 30m m
GAAATTTCATCTGACCAGAACACACAGGTTCTCTACGGTGTTCTTTCAACAATTCCATTCCTTTACATCCTCTACGTACTATTCGTAGAGCTTGGAAAGTCATTGGAGCGCCAGCCAGCTGGTGTTGCAGAGACAGTAGGACGCCTGCGTCTTCTTCTCATTGCAACATGGGGTGTATACCCAATCGCGTACATCTTCAACATCGTTGGTGATGCTTCAGCATCATCATTCGTAACAGTTCAGGTTGGATACACAGTCGCTGACGTTCTAGCGAAGTGCGTATTCGGTCTAACAATCTTGAAGATCGCTCGCATGAAGTCACATGCTGAAGGCATGCCAGCAGATCACTAATTAATCACCTTAATTAGGGAAGGGCGTCGGGAAACCGGCGCCCTTCTGCTTTTCTCTCGTTATCTGCATTATCGTTATGGCATGAATATGCAGCGAGTAAATAATTTCCGTATGGGTGCCTATGCAGCCCTTGCAGTCGGTTTAATCAATCTTCGCTATCAAACCGGCAGTGACTCAAATCTAAGCAAGAGCTTGGTGCTCGTCATTCCGGGTGTGCTAATTCTGGGACTTTCATTCACAAGCGCTGGAAAGAACTGGATGCAAAGCAAGAACGCCGCAGCGATTTCACTCACTTGCGGCGCCCTGCTACTTGCTTACAGTTTCTTTGTGTAGTTCTTAACCTACGTAACCTTTTTATCCCTTAGTAGCTTTAAAGCCTGCTTCAAGATCAGCTTTGATATCTACGATGTTTTCAAGACCCAAGCTAAGGCGAACTAGACCAGGTGTAACTCCAGCCTCAAGTTGCTCTGCAGGTGAGAGCTGAGAGTGAGTTGTAGTTGCGGGATGAATTACTAGTGAGCGAACGTCACCAATATTTGCAACGTGGCTGAACAACTCTAGAGATTCAACGAACTTCTTACCGGCTTCTACGCCACCTTTGAGTTCGAATGAAAGTACCGCTCCAGAACCCTTTGGTGAGTATTTCTTAGCAAGTTGATGCCAAGGAGAAGATGGAAGAGTCGCATAGTTAACCTTTTCAACATCTGGATGTGCTTCAAGCCATGTTGCTACAGCCTTAGCATTTTCAATATGTCGCTCAATACGCAGTGACAGTGTTTCAAGCCCTTGAGCTAGTAACCACGCGTTAAATGGTGAGACTGCAGCTCCGATATCACGAAGTAGTTGCAATCGGATTTTGAAGATGTAAGAGAGATTCGCTCCGAATGCAGAGCCAACGCCAAGAGCTTGTGAATACACAAGGCCGTGGTAGCTAGGGTCAGGCTTATTAAAGCCAGGGAATCGATCTTGATGTTGTGCATAATCGAATTTACCTGCATCGATGATTGCTCCAACAATGGTATTTCCGTGGCCAGATAAAAACTTAGTAGCTGAGTGAACAACTACATCTGCGCCGAAATCAATTGGCTTGATTAAGTAAGGTGTAGCAACGGTGTTATCGACTATCAATGGCACTCCTACAGAATGTGCCACATCAGCAATAGCCTGGATATCCAGAATTTCATTCTTAGGATTAGCAATAGTTTCCCCGAAGAACGCCTTTGTATTTGGCTTTACAGCCTTTTTCCAAGACTCTGGATTATTGGCATCATCAACGAAAGTAACTTCAATGCCAAATTTTGGAAGCGTGTAGTGGAAAAGGTTATATGTGCCGCCGTACAGGCTTGGGCTAGAAACGATGTGATCGCCCGCTTCTGCAACGTTGAGAATTGCAAATGTTGTTGCAGCAGATCCTGATGCAAGAAGCAGCGCTGCGACTCCACCTTCAAGTGCAGCAAGTCGTTGCTCTACCGCATCCTGAGTTGGGTTCATGATGCGTGTGTAAATATTTCCGAGTTCTGCAAGTGCGAACAGGTTCGCTGCATGAGTTGTATCTCTAAACTCATACGCTGTTGTCTGATACAAAGGAAGAGCGCGAGCACCCGTAGTTGGGTCTGCAGTCTGCCCCGCATGTATCTGAAGTGTTTCAAAAGACCAATTGTTTGACATTTCTAATCTCCATCGCAGTAGATGTCAGAAAATCACCGAGCGCTGTAATCGATTAATCGCAACGCTTGTCAAAATTCTGACCTGTTCGTCACCCGGAGCACCCCACCGCGGTGGAGGGTTGCCGTCTACTAAGCCGGGGCTAATACGTAGAACTCGTGAACGACTGAAGAATAGCCAACAGGATTAAAAATTAAAAATTGCAGTGCGCTTGTTTATGCAAATGGTTAGCAAGTAGGCACAGGCTTATTTGCGGAAAGATAGATCCTTCTTTTTCATCTCAGCGATGAGTATTCGAATCGTGTTTGGTCCCATGCCGTGTAAGTCTTTGATGAGATCGATAGAAACTTTTCGAAGGTCACTCAATTTATATAGGCCCTCATCGATGAGTGCTCTCCTGGCCGGGGCAGCTAGACCCAATTCTCGCCATGCTCCATCAACTTCTGCATACGCATCGAGATCAGCTTCACCGTGGTACTCCGAGGATTTGCTTGCAGCTTTTGCAGCTTTTCTCTCGGCGGCTGCACGCATTGCTTCGCCACGTAACTTCTTAATTTTTGCAGGTGATTGTTTTGCCATAGTTATTGATTCCAGATCGTGCCTTACTGGTGCGGGAGGCGGGACTTGAACCCGCACGCCGAAGCACAAGTTCCTAAGACTTGCGTGTCTGCCATTTCACCACTCCCGCGTATCAAAAAGATTTCTCCTTCAGATATGAGAGAAGATTACGGGTAAGTACCCGCTGAATCAAAATAGAGGTGGGCCGTAGCGCCTAGCCGGTAACCTTGCACAATGTCGCCTCATGATTCATCCAGCGGAGCCTCGCTCTCTGATCAATTGGCTGCGCACATACAGGTAGCCGTTGCTCAGGCATTTGCTCGTGGTGAAATCTCTGGTGATATTCCATCCTCAATCACCTTAGAGCGTCCAAAAAATCGCGATCATGGGGATTACGCAACATCGATTGCACTGCAATTGGCAAAGGCTGCTGGAAAAAATCCACGAGAGATAGCAACTATTTTGCAGGTAGCGATTTCATCGATCGCCGGAGTTTCAAAGGTAGATATTGCAGGCCCAGGTTTTATCAACATTACTTTGGACCGCGCTAGCCAAGCAGAACTCGTTCGCACAATACTTACTAGCAAATCTGAATACGGGCACGGACGCGCATTACAGGGTGTAAAGATTAATCTTGAGTTTATTAGCGCAAATCCAACTGGACCGCTTCATCTTGGTCATACTCGTTGGGCAGCAGTGGGCGATGCACTGGGTCGTGTATTAAGTGCAGCTGGCGCGGATGTCACTCGCGAGTTTTATATCAATGACCGCGGTCGCCAGATGGATCTCTTCGGACAATCAGTGCAGGCCGCAGCTCAAGGAAAGCCGATTCCTGAAGATGGATATCAAGGAGATTACATTGCAGATCTTGCTAAGGAAGTAACCGCTGCGAACCCAGGGATTTCTACTTCTGAGGAATTTCGGGAAGCAGCATACCGAGTGCAATTAGCACAGCAACAAAAAGTTCTAGAAACTTTCCATACCAACTTTGATGTGTGGTTTTCAGAGCGCTCGCTCCACGAATCTGGCGCTGTAGAACACGGAGTCACAAAACTTCGCGAACAAGGACATGTCTTTGAATTAGATGGAGCCGTATGGCTTCGCACAACTGATTTCGGTGACGATAAAGATCGCGTCATTCTGAAAGAAGATGGCGACCTCACATACTTCGCCTCAGATACTGCTTATTACATAAATAAGCGAGAACGCGGATTTGATATCTGTATCTATATGTTGGGCGCAGATCACCACGGATATATCCATAGATTGAAAGCAACTGCAGCATGTGCCGGTGATGATCCGCTCTACAACGTGGAGATCATGATTGGTCAGCTTGTGAAGATCATGGAAGGCGGCGAAGAAATCAAACTTTCTAAGCGTGCCGGCACCATCATCACTCTCGAAGAGTTGGTAGAAAAAGTTGGTGTGGATGCTGCGCGCTACACACTTATTCGCTACCCAGTTGATACTCCAATGGTCATGGATATTGATGTGTTGCGTCGCAATACAAATGAGAATCCGGTCTATTACGTCCAGTATGCCCATGCACGTATCGCGGGAGTTCTACGCAATACAGCGGAGTTAGGAATTAGTTCTGGTCTAGAAGGATTTGATCCGACGCAACTTTCTCATAACCGCGAGAATGAATTACTGGGAGCACTTGCTGAGTTCCCTCGCGTTGTTGCGGGTGCGGCAGAATTCCGTGAGCCACATCGAGTTGCGCGCTATCTTGAAGAATTAGCAGGGGTTTATCACGGCTTCTATGCAGATTGCCGCGTGTTGCCGCTGGGCGACGAACCTATTTCAGCAATACATTCTGCTCGTGCTGCTTTATGTGCAGCAACGATGCAGGTGCTTGCAAATGGGCTCGAACTCCTAGGTGTTTCTGCACCGGAGAGGATGTAACGCGATGTGGTCTAAGAATGCTTCACTGGCAGGTGGAACTCTCTCGCTCGCCGGAATCCCTGCATCTCAACTAGCAAAAGAGTTTGGAACACCTTCTTTTTTCATTGATGAAGATGCATATAGATCACGTGCGTTGGCCTGGAATAACGAGCTTCAGAATCAATTCGGACCACAAGCTGGAACAATTTACTATGCAGCCAAATCATTTATTTGTACTGCCGTAGCGCAATGGATTGCAGATATCGGAATCGGAATCGATGTTTGCACCGGTGGCGAACTATCTGTTGCACTAGCTGGTGGCATTAGCCCCTCCAAAATTGAATTACATGGAAACAATAAATCCGTAGCGGAGATTAATCGGGCGGTTTCTGTTGGCGTGAAATCAATCGTTATTGACTCACTCTTTGAAATCGAAAGAGTTGCCACAGCTGCTAAAAAGCATGGAGTACGCCAATCAGTGATGCTCCGTCTTACACCTGGCATTGAGGCTCACACACACGAGAAAATCTCTACTGCGCATGAAGATGTGAAGTTCGGATTTTCAATCGCATCTGGGGCTGCGTGGGCTGCAGTCGAGGCCGTAAGCAAACATTCAGAATTAGAGTTGATTGGAGTGCATTGTCACATTGGTTCTCAGATATTTGGTTCAGAAGCTCATGAGATTGCAACAGATCGACTAGTTGGATTTATGGCGAAGTATCGTGATGCATACAAAAAAGAGTTACCAGAACTCGATTTAGGCGGAGGCTTCGGTATTGCATACGTCGCTGGTGATGTGACCGTCGAACCAATAGATGTAATGCCTGCAATTCATCGAGCCGTGACAGATGCCTGCAAAAAGTACAACCTTGCGATGCCGATTGTTTCACTTGAACCCGGGCGCAACATAGTTGGGCCGACAATGTTTACTTTGTATGAGGTTGGAACTGTTAAGCAAGTAGTTCTTGATGACAAAACAATTCGCACATATGTTTCTGTAGATGGCGGAATGAGCGATAACGCACGCACCGCACTTTATGATGCCGAGTACACAGCAGTAATTGCGCAACGTCAATCAAAGGCGCCAACAACTCTCTCTCGATTAGTTGGAAAGCATTGCGAAACCGGTGACATCATTATTCAGAATATTCAATTGCCTTCTGATATTGCACCTGGTGATCTGATTGCGACCCCTGCAACTGGTGCTTATGGTCGAAGCATGGCGAGCAATTACAACCATGTGCCAAAACCACCGGTAATTGCAGTAAAAGATGGAAAAGCCCGCGTAATTGTCCGTCGAGAAAATGAGGCAGATCTGCTCGCACTTGATGTGAAAGAATAGGCAGATGGGCTCAGTAGATAAATCAGTTCGCGTCGGCATGCTCGGCTGCGGCGTTGTCGGAAGCCAAGTCGCGCGACTGCTTCTCGAAGATACAGAAGAACTTTCTACTCGCGCTGGTGTTCGCATTGAACTCACACGTATTGCTGTACGCACACTTAAGCCATACCCAGGTTTAAATCCTGCACTCTTTACTACTGATCCTTTCTCAATTGTGAACGATCCCGAGATTGATTTAATCATTGAAGTGATGGGTGGAATAGAACCCGCCCGCGAATTAGCCATGACAGCGATTAATAATCGCAAATCTATTGTGACTGCAAATAAAGCCTTACTCGCAAGCCACGGTGCAGATTTGTTCACTGCAGCCTATGCAAAAGGTGAAGACATTTACTACGAAGCATCTGTTGCGGGCGCAATTCCAATTATTCGCCCACTTCGAGACTCCCTTGCTGGTGACTTTGTTACACGCCTAATGGGAATTGTTAATGGCACTACTAATTACATTTTGACAAAAATGCATGAAGATAATCGTGAATTTGCAGATGTACTTAAAGAGGCTCAAGCTCTTGGTTACGCTGAAGCAGATCCAACTGCCGATATTGAAGGTTTTGATGCTGCAGCAAAAGCTGCAATTCTTTCAGGGCTGGCATTTCACACTCGCGTGACAGTCAGCGATGTTTACCGTGAAGGAATTTCGCACATCACTCTGGAAGATGTTGCAATTGCAAAATCTATGGGGCATGTCATTAAATTACTTGCCATTGCAGAGCTCACTCCAGCAGATGAAATTTCTGTGCGAGTGCATCCAGTCATGATTGATAAGAGCCACCCGCTTGCATCTGTACGCGATGCATTCAACGCTGTTTTTATTGAAGCTGAATCTGCAGGACCTCTCATGTTCTACGGACGTGGCGCTGGTGGACAACCAACAGCATCAGCAATTCTTGGCGATGTTGTAGCAGTGTCACGACATATTGCTCTGAATTCAATTGGACAGCGCGAGACAGACTATGCAGATAGAAATATTGCCCCTATTGAAACTACAAAAACTAAATTCCTTATTCGTCTTGAAGTAGAGGATAAGTCAGGTGTTTTGGCTGCAATTGCACAGGTTTTTGCTAATCAAGGTGTCTCTATTCAGACTGTAGATCAAAATGGTAGAGATAAAGATGCCGAACTCATCATTGTTACTCACCGAGCAACTGAAGGTGAACTCAAAGCAACTGTCGAAGCGCTTAAGAAGATGGAGATGGTCACAAAGATTTCAAGTGTTATTCGTGTAGAGGGAGCCATTTCGTAATGGGAATCTTTTCAAAGAAGTCAGGTGCGCATCAATGGCGTGGAGTCATCGAGGAATATCGCCACCGCTTGCCCGTCACTTCTAAAACTCCAGTTGTAACTTTGCGTGAAGGCGGCACACCGCTTATTTACGCGTGCGTACTTTCAGAAATGCTCGGCAACAACGTTTGGGTAAAGTTTGAAGGAATTAATCCGACTGGATCCTTTAAAGATCGCGGAATGACAATGGCAATTACAAAGGCTGCAGAAGAAGGTGCAAAGGCGGTCATTTGTGCCTCGACTGGAAATACATCTGCATCGGCTGCTGCTTATGCAGTGAAGGCCGGAATGGTGCCGGCAGTTCTTATTCCTGAAGGCAAAATTGCTCTGGGAAAACTTGCTCAAGCTGTTGTTCATGGAGCAAAACTTCTGCAAGTTGATGGAAACTTTGATGATTGTTTAGTGCTCGCACGAGATTTATCTGAGCATTATCCAGTTTCTCTTGTGAATTCTGTAAACCCATATCGTATTGAAGGACAGAAGACTGCAGCTTTTGAAGTTGTAGATATGTTGGGCAATGCACCGGATATTCATGCTTTGCCAGTTGGAAATGCAGGAAATATCACTGCATACTGGAAAGGTTATAACGAATATCGTAATGACAAGATTTCATCAAAACTTCCTGCAATGTGGGGATTCCAAGCAGCAGGTGCAGCGCCACTTGTCACCGGAAAACCTGTTGCAAAGCCAGAGACAATTGCAACTGCAATTCGAATCGGTAACCCAGCATCATGGGATCAAGCAATTGCTGCACGTGATGAATCTGGTGGACTTATCGATAGCGTTACTGACGAAGAAATCCTTGCTGCCTATCACCTGCTTGCTTCAAAAGAAGGTATTTTCTGCGAACCATCTTCTGCAGCAGGTTTAGCGGGACTGATTAAGTACAAGAATGCAGGCAAACTTCCCAAGGATAAGACAATTGTTATTACTTGCACAGGAAATGGTTTGAAAGATATTCCGTGGGCACTCGAAGGTGCCGCGGATCCTGTTGTGGTGCCCGTTAATGCTGATGCTGCCGCAAAAGCTCTTGGCTTAGTGAAGAACAATTAGAGCGAGATTGAATTAACCATGGCCAAACCAACATTTAAAGCGAATCCCATTCAGGTACAAGTCCCTGCAACATCTGCAAACTTGGGACCTGGGTTTGATTCTTTTGGTCTGGCATTTGCAATGCATGATCGATATGTAGCGCAGATTCTGGATGAGCCAGGGCTCGATATCGATGTCACCGGCGAAGGTGCTGATGACGTTCCTCGTACAGATAAGAATCTTCTCGTTAAAGCGATGTATAAAGGTTTCGATTATTTGGGCGGGAAACCAAAAGGCGTTGCAATCCGTGCACTGAATGTGATTCCGCATGGACGTGGCCTAGGTTCTTCTGCATCAGCAATTGTTGGCGGTCTCGTCTTGGCTCGAGCACTCGTGTTAACAGGCACAGATAAAATGAGTGATGAGATTTTACTGAACTTAGCAACTGAGATGGAAGGCCACCCAGATAATGTTGCAGCAGCCCTCTTTGGCGGCGCAACTGTTGCCTGGAAAGATTCAGTAGGCGGTAAGAGCGTCGCACATTCAATTCAAATTCCGGTAGATCCACGCATCAAGGCGATGGCATTTATTCCAGCAGGTTCACTTGCAACAAATAAGGCGAGAAAAATGTTGCCAGAATCAATTCCATTCGCTGATGCACAGCGCAACAGCACCAATACAGCGCTGATGATGCATGCTCTGACTATTCGACCAGATTTGTTGTTCACAGCGACAGAAGATTTTCTTCATCAGGCATATCGTCAAGAGGCAATGCCAGCATCTTTTGCACTCATGACTAAGTTGCGTGCGGCAGGAGTTGCCGCATTTATTTCTGGTGCAGGTCCAACAGTTATGGCACTTCACACTGGTGATCAAGAAGAGAGCGAACAGCTCAGCCGTGCAGGTGGAGCCAAATTTGAGGGTAAATCTCTTGAAATTGCAGCCCGCGGAGCCAGCCTGCTATAGTTTGGACATCAGTTCGACCCGGTAAGTAAGGGCAGAGCAAGAATTGATAAATCCAAGCAGTAATAAGAAATAAACCCCTGGGTTTCACTTTTATAAGTAAGCCCCAAACTGAAAAGAAATACATGACAACAACAGAACCAATTCGTTCTAGTAGCCCAGAGCTTTCAGCGATGACCCTTCCTAAGTTAAAGGAAGTTGCGTCTCAACTCGGTATTGATGGAGCTGCAAAGCTGAAGAAAGAAGCACTTGTAGTTGCGATTGCAGACCTACAAGCAGCAAATCGTGAGGCTGCTAAGGCAGAACGCGAAGCTCGACGCGAGGCACGCAATGCAAAGAAGGCTAATCGCGATGCAAATAAACCAGCGTCCGGAAATTCAGACAACTCTTCCGATGATGACGATGAGAGCGAAGATTCTTCAGATAACAGTGGACCGTCGCAAGATCGTGGCCGTGATCGCAATCGTGGCCGTGATCGCAATCGTGGCCGTGATCGCAACCGCGATCGTGGAAATCGCGAAGAGCGCGAACCTGTAATCGGTGAAGACGATGTTCTCGTTCCAGTCGGTGGTCTCGTAGATATTATGGAGAACTACTCATTTATTCGTACGGGTGGATATTTGCCTGGACCAAATGATGTGTACGTATCTCAAGGTCAGGTACGCAAGTACGGACTTCGCAAGGGAGACGTGGTCACAGGCCAGGTTCGCCAAGCACGCGAAGGTGAAACTCGCCAGAAGTACAACCCACTGATCACACTAGAAACAATTAATGGAGCGCCATACGAGGAAGCACGTAACCGTGTTGAATTCGGAAAGCTAGTTCCTCTCTATCCCCAAGAGCGTCTACGTCTTGAAACAGAGCCAAACATTCTTACTACTCGCGTTATCGACTTGATTGCACCAATTGGTAAAGGTCAACGCGGACTTATTGTTTCGCCTCCAAAGGCAGGTAAGACAATGGTTCTGCAGTCCATTGCAAATGCGATCACAACTAATAATCCTGAGTGTCACCTCATGGTTGTTCTAGTTGATGAACGTCCGGAAGAAGTTACAGATATGCAGCGCAGTGTTAAGGGTGAAGTTATTGCTTCAACGTTCGATCGCCCTGCGGATGACCACACAACAATTGCAGAGCTTGCAATCGAGCGCGCCAAGCGTCTTGTTGAAATGGGTCATGACGTTGTAGTTCTTCTCGATTCAATCACTCGTTTGGGTCGCGCATACAACATTGCAGCCCCAGCATCTGGGCGAATTCTTTCCGGTGGTGTTGATTCTGCTGCTCTCTATCCACCAAAGAAGTTCTTCGGTGCTGCACGTAATATTGAAGATGGTGGATCACTGACCATTCTTGCAACAGCACTTGTTGATACTGGTTCCCGTATGGATGAAGTTATCTTCGAAGAGTTTAAGGGAACTGGAAATATGGAACTTATCCTCGATCGCAGAATGGCAGATAAGCGAATTTTCCCAGCAGTAAACGTTGTTGCTTCAGGTACACGTAAGGAAGAGATTCTTATGGGAACTGAAGAGCTAAATATCGTCTGGAAACTTCGTCGCGTATTGCATGCACTTGAGCCACAAGCTGCTCTCGAACTCTTGCTCGAGAAGATGAAGGGCACGAAGTCCAACGTCGAATTCTTGATGCAGATTCAGAAGACAACGTCAGGACCTGACGACAGCAAGTAATCACACCCTATTCACATAAAGCCCCGTTCAGATCTTGAGCGGGGTTTTTGCTTTCACACCACCCACGCTAGTAGCGCACAGGTGAATCACAAGGAGTACATAGATAGTTTGCTTCATCAGTCGGGAAAACTTCCCTACGAGAAGGAGAGTCTCATGAAGAAGTCAGCAAGCACAATCGCACTTGTCGCAGTACTCGCTCTATTTTCAGGAAGTGGATCTGCGATTGCTGCAGAAACTACTCCAAAACCAATTTCGGCCGAGAGAGCCGCTTACCAAACAGCGCTGGCTGCACACAAAGCAGCAATTGCAACATACCGCGCGGGTGCAACTAGTGCATACGCTGCGCATAAGAGTGCACTAGCTACAGCTAAAACAACACGCGATGCCTCACTTGCATCTGCAACAACTAGTGCCGCAAAAATTGCAGCACGTGCTGCACATAAGAGTGCAGTTACAACAGCGAAGACAGCTCTCGATGCTGCACTTGCAGCACGTGGAGCGAAACCAGTTGCTCCAGTAAAGCCAGTCGCGCTAGTAAAGGCAGCTCAATAATCTCCTTCTGAAAATTTCTTCAAGGGTGGCGAAAGCCGCAGAATCCACGTTCTTTCTCCGCGTGGATTTTGCGGTTTTCTCTTTTTACGGGAGGATTGGGCTCTATCGCCAGCCCATGGCAATGACCTGGTTCACCGCACATGCGGACCCAGCCAACGCTAGAAATAGCAAGAAGAGGAAAAAGAATGAAGAAAGATATTCATCCAGAGTACAAAGATACTCAAGTCACTTGTGGTTGCGGTGAAAAGTTTGTAACCCGTTCAACAGTTGCAAGTGGATCAATTTATGTAGAAGTTTGCTCTGTATGCCACCCGTTCTACACAGGTAAGCAGCGCATCCTTGATACTGGTGGACGCGTCGCTAAGTTCGAAGAGCGTTTCGGAAAAAAAGCAGCTAACTAGCTTTCTAAAGAGACCGCATCGCAGCCATTGGGTTGCGGGGCGGTCTTTTTATTTCTCAGAAGTACATCAGATACCTAGCGCAGCGAAAGGAGAAGTCATATGAGCAACGATCGCTTTGCATCCGCACATGAAATGGTGCGCGAGTATCAAGAGCTTGAACTAAAGATGGCTGATCCTTCCATTCATGAAGATCAAGGAAAAGCACGCCAACTCGGCCGTCGTTATGCCCAACTTGGACCAGTTGTTGCAGGCTTTAACGCGTGGAAGTTAGCCGCAGATGATTTAGAAGCAGCCAAGGAGATGGCAGCAGAAGATGCATCCTTCGCCTCTGAAATTCCTGCCATGGAAGTTGCAGTTGAAGCGGCTGCGGATAAGTTGGAGGAACTTTTGCTCCCGCGCGATCCTAATGATGACCGGGATGTGATTATTGAAGTAAAGGCCGGAGCAGGTGGAGACGAATCAGCACTCTTTGCAGGAGATCTTGTGCGCATGTATCAGCGTTATGCAGAAAAGCGCGGCTGGAAAATTGAAATTATTGATATGACTGAATCTGAACTTGGTGGTTACAAGGATATTTCCATGGCAGTGAAATCAAAAGGAACTCCTGAACCAGGAACAACTCCGTATGCGCGCCTTAAATTTGAAGGTGGCGTTCACCGTGTGCAAAGAGTTCCTGAAACCGAAAGCCAGGGACGTATTCACACATCTGCCGCCGGTGTATTGGTTTTGCCAGAAGCTGAAGAAGTTGACGTTGAATTAAATATGAATGATGTACGCGTGGATGTATATCGCTCTTCAGGTCCAGGAGGGCAATCTGTAAATACCACTGACTCTGCCGTGCGTTTAACTCACGTTCCAACAGGAATTGTTGTTTCGTGCCAGAATGAAAAATCTCAATTACAGAACAAGGAATCTGCGCTACGTATCTTGCGTGCCCGCCTACTTGCTGATGCACAAGAGAAGGCCGAAGCTGCTGCAATGGCAGAGCGAAAGAGCCAAGTCCGCACAGTGGATCGCTCCGAACGTATTCGTACTTATAACTACCCTGAAAACCGCTTGAGCGACCACCGAGTCAATTACAAAGCAAATAATTTAGATGCAGTTCTTAACGGTGAATTAGATGAAGTAGTACAAGCCCTTCTCGATGCTGACAGAGCAGCAAAGCTTTCTTCTACCAACTAAAGAAAAGCGCCTGGCGAAAAAATGGAACTGACATTCAAAGAATTCCTACGAGGCGGTAAGGAGCAGCTGACTGCGGCAGGATTTGCTGAATTAGAGGCAGAGCATTTGCTTGCTCACACCCTTGGGTTATCTCGCATGGATTTACATAACCCACTTACAGTTGAAAACGCTCTCTCTGCAATTGGCGATATGTCTGTTGTTGAAGAAACTTTTTGGAAGTTGCTCGATCGCAGATGTGCCCACGAACCTTTGCAATACCTAACAGGTGTTGCGTATTTTCGTCATCTGGAAATCAAGGTGGGGCCAGGTGTTCTAGTCCCACGTCCTGAGAGTGAACTGCTCGTCGAATCTGCTCTTACTTATATTGAGAGGATTGATGGACCTGTCAGCGTTGTTGATTTGGGTGCAGGCTCCGGTGCACTTGCACTATCCATCGCAACTGAAGCTCCAAATACGCACGTGATAGCAGTGGAAAAAAGTGCCGAAGCAATTTACTGGCTGAAAAAGAATGTCTCTTTCATCGATGAGAAAGTTCGCATTCTTGAATCCGATGTTTCGACAGCTCTTGAAGGCGTCAAATGTGACGTCGTGATTGCAAATCCTCCATATGTTCCTGATTCAGAGGAACTTCCTCGCGATGTCAAAGAGCACGAACCAGCAGTTGCGTTGTTTGGGGGATCAGATGGAATGAAAACTCCGCGATTGTTTGTTTCGACAGCAGTACGATTACTTAAGCCTGGTGGATTCTTGGCAATTGAACATCATGAGAGCCAGGGGGAGAAAATCACAGAAGTCTTGACAGAAGATTTCACAGATATTATCCTCCACAAAGATTTATCTAGTCGTCCTCGATTTACAACAGGTATAAGGAGATAACGGTGGCACCACGCGTTGATCTCAAACAAGGCGAACTCAAGAATCATGTTAATCGTGCACTGAAATCTCTACGAGATGGCTATGTCATTGTTGCTCCAATTGAGCATGGCTATGTTTACTTAGCTGATGCTTTTTCACCATTTGCAGTCAGGGCGATGCATGTATTGCGTGGATCAGAAGATGCGGTAGCCGCACAGGTTCTTGTACATAGTGTCGAAACAGTTCAAGGAGTAACACGTGACATCTCAGAGGATGCACACGCTTTGATGGAAAAGTTTTGGCCTGGCTTGTTATCGCTCACCCTCAAACCAAATCGCGGATTGACATGGGATCTTGGCGATGATCAAGCACTAGATCTAGTCAATGTACGAGTTCCAAAGTCGAAGTTTGTGCGCGCACTTCTTAAAGTGTCTGGGCCATTGGCAATTACAAGTGCTTCTCATGCAGGTGAAAGCCCGACTCTAAAAATTGATAGAGCAGTCGTGAAAACTTGGGATGTTGGAGTAGTTTTCGATAACGGAGCCCTTAAATCTGGGCCACGCACCACGATTGTGGAGCAGACAGATGCGGGAATGCGTGTAATCCGCGAAGGTGCAATCACGGTGGCTCAGATGACAGCCGTTGCACCGGGCGTTTTTGCCCAATAACTATTAGGCTGGCGACCATGTCCGAAACTTTCTATGGTCCAGATTTCACACTTCTTTCGCAGCAAGATCCAGAAATCGCAGGCATTCTGCTCTCTGAACTCAAGCGCCAGCAGACAAATCTGCAACTGATTGCATCTGAGAACTTCACATCACGCGCAGTGCTTGCAGCACTTGGTTCAACTCTTTCTAACAAATATGCGGAGGGTTATCCAGGAAAGCGTTACTACGGCGGATGTGAAGAAGTTGATAAGGCAGAGACCATCGCAATCGAGAGAGCAAAGTCGTTATTCGGTGCAGAGCATGCAAATGTTCAGCCACATTCAGGAGCAAGTGCAAATATTGCTGTATACCAAGCATTCACAAAACCTGGAGATACAGTCCTAGCAATGTCACTTCCACATGGTGGCCACCTGACCCACGGATCAAAAGTGAATTTTTCAGGCAAGTGGTTCAACATCGTTTCATATGGGGTTCGTCAAGATAATGAACTTATTGATTACGATGAACTTCGCGATTTAGCTATTGCCAATAAGCCGAAAATGATTTGTTCGGGTGCAACTGCATACCCATCCCTGATTGATTTCGAGAAAGTTCGAGCAATTTGCGACGAAGTAGGCGCAATCATGTGGGTAGATGCTGCGCACTTCATTGGGCTGGTGGCAGGTAAGGCGATTCCTTCTCCTGTTCCATATGCAGATGTTGTTTCATTTACAACACATAAAGTATTGCGTGGCCCTCGCGGAGGAATGATTCTGTCGAAGGCTGAACATGCAGCAGCAATTGATAAAGCAGTCTTCCCTGGCATGCAAGGCGGACCAATCATGTCTGCCGTAGCTGGAAAGGCGATAGCGCTCGCTGAATGTGCAACTTCGGCTTATCAAAAGTATGCAAAAGATGTCATCGTAAATGCGCAGACTCTTGCTGCTGCACTTGAAGCAGAAGGAATGCGTGCAGTATCAGGAGGCACACAAACCCACCTTGCTCTTATTGATATTCGTTCAACTGGAGTAAATGGAAAAGTCGCAGATGAGCGTTGCGGTGCTGCAGGAATCGTCTTGAACAAGAATTCAATTCCGTATGATCCAGAAGCGCCATCAGTTACTTCAGGAATCCGAGTTGGTACCCCGGCTACAACAACACAGGGAATGGGAATGCCAGAGATGAAGGTAATTGCTTCACTCATCTCACGAGCAATTAAGACAGATGATGCGACTGCACATGCAGCTATTAAGTCTGAAGTTCACGCGCTCACTGCGAAATTCCCTATCTACCAGGCTTAAGAAGTTATTTTCAATGCGTGAGTATTTAGTAACGCTGCTCTTAGCGGCAGCGCTCTGCTATGTAGTCACTCCATTTGTACGGATTTGGGCTTTGAAGTTTGGCGCAGTTGCACATATTCGCACGAGAGATATTCACACAACCCCAACTCCTCGTTGGGGTGGATTAGCAATGTGGATTTCTATGGCTCTTACTTTAGCCATGGTGAATCATTTATCACTTGTCGGAAAATCTTTTGGTCGCGAGTCGCTTGGCATATTCACCGCAGCAACACTTCTGCTTGTGATTGGTCTAATCGATGATCGCTATGAGTTAGATGCGCTCACAAAATTAGCTGGACAAGCGTTATCTGCCGGAATTCTTTTGCTCTTTGGTATTCAAGTTTTATGGATACCCATCAACGGAGTTATCACTCTTCCGCCCAGCATTGGGCAATTAGCAACAGTAATCATTGTGCTAGTCACCATTAACGCTGTTAATTTCATTGATGGCCTTGATGGTCTCGCTGCTGGAATAGTTGCAATCTCTGGAGCAGCTTTCTTTGCTTTTGCCTATTTATTAGCAGTCGTTTATGGCTTTAACCGTGCAGGTGCACCATCACTAATCACTGCGGTAATTATCGGTATCTGCCTTGGATTTCTGCCGCACAATGTTCACCCAGCAAAAATCTTTATGGGTGACTCGGGCTCAATGTTCTTGGGGCTGTTGTTAGCAGCCTCAGCAATTACTCTCACAGGACAAATTGATCCAAATGCAATATCTGCTGAAAAGCTCGGCCCAACACTTCTGCCGCTCGCGCTTCCATTTGCAGTGCTTGCCATCCCATTAATCGATCTCTTCTGGGCGATTTTCCGTAGGTTGCGAGCAGGCCAATCTCCATTTAGTTCAGATAAAGAACATTTACATCATCGAATTCTTCGCGCTGGAAATTCACATCTACGCACTGCAGTTATTTTATATTTTTGGACAGCGACTATTGCTTTTCCAGTTGTCGTTTCAGCATTTGCGCCATTATGGGTTGCCGCTATTGTTGCTGGACTCATGCTGGGATTCACCACTTATTTCTCAAAGAGGGGATCGAAATCACTTGAGCACTCAAGCTAGTAATGAATCACAATTGTTAAGAGGAGCACTTGTTCCAACTTTCATTGTCGGACTGATTGCAATTGGCGTTTCGGTTCTATTCAAAGGAGTTCCCGGACTTTCTGGTGCACTGCTCGCTCAGGCCGTTGTCCTGATTTATTTTCTCGTTCATATCTTCATCTCTAAAATTTCTCGTAATTTAGATCCCATGAGCACAATGGCGCTTGCGATGTTTTCATATTTTGCAAAATTTATGCTCCTAGGCGCATTCCTGTGGGCGCTCACTAAGTACACATCTCGCACCACAATTGACCGAACGAGTTTCGGGGCCTCGGCAATTGCCCTCACCTTTGCCTGGCTAGGCGGAGAGATCGCTAGTTATCTGAAGCTCAAAACTCATCTACCATTACCTCATGACCAACGAACCAACTAACCGTCGAGAAGAGAATGCGCTCTGGTCGATCTTCGGCTACCTCGTATCAGGACTACTTTTTTGGGGCGGTGCAGGTTGGGCCGCTGACCGGTTCCTGAACACTCAATACTTCACCCTAGTTGGCCTGCTCGTGGGTATGGGTGGGGCGCTCTATCTCGTCTGGCTGAGATTCGGTCGAGAGTAAACGAGACCGACAGTGCGGCTAGCGGTCGAGAGTAAACGAGTAACCACGCTACTGGGAGTGAGCAGCCACACGGCAAAAACCTTCTTTTTGGATTTCACAGGTGGCAGGTTTTCCCCATAAGGTAGGCCTGCTTTACCGCTTCCCCGGCA
>CAESAB010000025.1_pt1 | contig 17298 bp, 15 predicted proteins | sample 7263531 | NCBI WGS metagenome assembly CAESAB01 (sample SAMEA6814095, study PRJEB35770) | freshwater metagenome | biome: Freshwater; feature: Freshwater reservoir; material: water | place: Czech Republic | collected 2017-05-23 | depth 30m m
GGATTCAAGACGGATTTTCGTATCTCGAAACTCTGTCCAAGCCCCAGGGTTACTGGTAAATGCTCGCACATGTGCAGAAATCTTCTCGGCTGATAGCGACCAATCGATGCGACCTTCCTCGCGACTTAACTTCATCGCTCGCGTAGCATCAACTGATTTCTGTGGAGTTGGTTTCACTCCAGATGCTATGAGATCCAAGGTTTCTAAGAGAGCCTCTGGACCTATCAGTGCGAGTTCAGAGAATAAATCATCACTTGAAATATCTGAATCCAGAGCAAATCTTTTTACAGTGTAGATCGGGCCTGTATCCATGCCTTCATCCAATTCAAAAACTGTTACGCCGGTAAAACTGTCACCTGCCTCAATTGCCCTTTGAACAGGCGCCGCCCCGCGCCATCGCGGTAGTAAAGAGAAATGTAAATTCAATGAGCTTTTCAACGGCACATCCAAAACCGCCCGCGAAAGTATTTTTCCATAGCCGATAGTTATGAGGACATCGATTCCCTTTAGAATCTCGATCGTCTCTTCCTCCGTAATAGGTTTATGAAGAGTCTGACTATTTTGCTTAGCCCAACGCGATACCGCAGTCTCGGTAAGTTCCATCCCACGTCCAGCAGGTTTATCCGGTTGAGTAATTACCGCGACTAGTTCATGGGCTGAACTAAGTAAGGCATCCAAAGAGGTAATTGCTACCTCTGGCGTAGCTGCAACAACTATGCGCAATGTCTAACCCAAGCCAAAAGGTGAATGTGGCGAAACCTTAATTGTCGGTACTTGGCCGCTCTCATTAGCTAACCCAAACCACTCAGATTCTCTTATCTCCTTCATTGCCAACTTGCGATCTGCCTCTGACAATCTGTCAATGAAGAGAATTCCTTCAAGGTGATCGGTTTCGTGTTGAAGCGCTCGCGCCAATAATTCTGTGCCCTCGATTACAACAGGTTCTCCATGCATGGTGAAACCTTTTGCTACTGCTCGCATTGAACGCGGAGTTGGATAGAGAAGATCAGGAAAACTCAAACAACCTTCATCCCCCTCTTGCATCTCTTCGCTTAAATCAAGGGTTGGATTAATCAGGTGTCCTAGCGTTTCATCAACATCCCACACAAATACACGAAGCGGGACGCCTATTTGTGGCGCTGCCAATCCAGCACCGGGTGCATCCAACATCGTCTCTGTCAGGTCTTTTACCAATTTACGTAGCTCTTTATCAAAGTCAACAACCTGCGAAGCTGGTGAAGTCAATACTGGATCGCCGAAATGACGAATACGTTGGATTGACATGTGCTTATCTTACCTATCGCGAGAGTGAATATGGTTCTATCCGCATGGACAGCAAGTTTTTACCTGAAGCGCTTCTTCTCCGTTGAAACTCATGTACTAATTCAGTGAGCACAAGGCTCGAATCTCGAGGAACTAATACCAAGATTCGATGTTGCCCACCCTTCAAGAGAGAGGGTCCAAGAATCCTCGTTGTACTGGGCAAGCGAGCATCCTTGCGAGAATGTTCGAAACCTTGTACTAGTGATGCCGATTCACTCGGGTTCGCATCAATTGCTAGCGAGAATGTATATGGGGGCAACGAAGTCTCTTCTCGATCCCGCAAATCTTTTTGAAGTAGAAGCGATGGTTTCCAGGATGCCAATGAGCCAACCAGTGGATTCTCATGATTGATAATGAGAAGAACCTTTCCCTCTTTTGCTACTAAAGCGCTATGAGTAAAAAAGATGTTTCTTGCTCGTTCTTGCGCTCTCATATCGGCTTGCGACAGCAACGATTCGGATTCCAGAAAAACCACAGCCGAATATCCACTGACTGCAAAAGGCGCAGCACCAGGAGTAGCGATAACGATTCCGTTAGATATAACGCCATCTTCAAGTATGTGATCACCTTCCGATGAAGCTAGCGGAATACCCGTGATTGCTCTACCGATTTCATGTGCGAAGCGGGTGCTGCCTCGGGCTACAAGGAACTGATTTCGATTCTGACACCACGAACAACTCCAATCCCCATTCTTCTTTCCACAAAGGGTGCACTCAAGATCGCCAAACTCGGACTCCTTTACATACTTACCACCGCACGCACATAGTGCAATATTCCGACATTTAGAACATTGAATCCCTTGCGCATAGCCTTTTCGCGGAGCAATGACGAGTACGGGACCTTTGTGAAGGGCGCCTCGAATTTCCTTAATCACTTTACCCGGTAAGAGTTCTCCAAATTCCGGTTGAAAACTATCAACATGTAAACGAGCCGCATGGTTTCGATAGGCCACCGTCCCAGTTTCGATCATGGCTCCGATTTCAGCACTTGGTGAGTAACCAAGAAAAGACACAGGGAGAGCATCGAGCTCGGATCTGATCAGAGCAACATCACGAACATTCCATCCTGGGGTTCTTGGTTCATAGAAGTTCTCTGACCCCTCGTCGATGACGATAATTCTCGAGAGATCTGAAAAATCGGCGAATATTGCGGAGCGAGTGCCGATAACAATATTTCCCGTTCCGTACTTTGCTCGCAAATAATTTTCGTATCGCTCGGTTCGCTCCAGTTGAGAATCTAGAACAATTGCATCGGGATGCACCTTGCGAAGTCGCTCAACAGCGCGTGAATCAGGGACCACAATTAGAATCGAACCTTTTCCCTTGAAATCAGCCAAGTATTTGGAAAGCACTAAGTATGGATTTTCGTAAGGCGGGAACTGTAAATACTCGATTTGCGCCTTCTGATGCTTAGGAAGGGTTCTTTCTTGACTCCACTCCTTCTTGTCGACTGATGCTACGCGCGGAGGAATCGCTGATCTGATTACATCATAAGGATGTGCGGCCCAACGCTTTGCGACCTCGAGGATCAATTGAAGACTTTGCTCTGATGCAACTGGAAATGGTGTGATCACTTTAGATATTACCTTGAGCCCTACCGCGGAATCGTTAGCTGAACGCTTCACAACGATTGCTTCCAACTCTCTTCCATTGAAAGGAACTTGAATCCTTGAGCCCACAAAACACGTCGCACTAAGCGATTGCGGCACCAAATAGGAAAAGATGTTATCTAGATGATAAACACCCGAATCGACTATGACTTCGACGCAAGGATTTACAGTTGCTAAAGCCCCTGCTGCTTTTTCTGCGCGTTCGCTTTTAAGACGAAGTGGCCTTACTGGCGCCACTTGCCTACCTGCTGACTATTTAACTGCTGCTTGTAGCTCCGCCACGCGATTCGTTGCTTCCCACGTGAAATTAGGAAGCTCGCGGCCGAAGTGACCATAAGCAGCGGTCTCTGAATAGATTGGGCGCTTTAGATTGAGATCACGAATGATTGCGGCGGGACGAAGATCGAAAACCGTTGTGACTGCATCTTGGATTTTTTGCACAGGAACTTTCTCGGTTCCGAATGTCTCAACAAAAACACCTACAGGCTGTGCTTTCCCGATTGCATAAGCAACTTGCACTTCGCAACGACGAGCAAGCCCGGCCGCTACTACATTCTTGGCTACCCATCGCATTGCGTACGCCGCAGAACGGTCTACCTTTGAGGGATCTTTTCCTGAAAATGCTCCACCACCATGGCGAGCCATACCACCATATGTATCAACGATGATTTTTCGTCCCGTCAATCCCGCGTCACCCATGGGTCCGCCGATTACAAATCGACCCGTTGGATTGATAAGTATTTTCATATCTTTTCTTGGTAAATCAATTTTTGCCAACACGGGATCAATCACCTGAGCGATTACCTCTGGCGTGAGCTGATTCACAACATCAACCTCTTCGGCATGCTGACTCGAGATCACCACAGTATCTAGCGCGATTGCACGATCACCGTCGTACTCGATTGTTACTTGTGTCTTGCCATCTGGGCGAAGGTATGGAAGTGCGCCTGACTTACGAACTTTAGAAAGCTGTTGCGCGAGCTCGTGAGCAAGCCAAATAGGTAGCGGCATAAGCTCTTTAGTGTCATCGCATGCATATCCGAACATGAGACCTTGATCGCCCGCACCTTGAAGATCTAAAGGATCTACAGCTGCAGCTACGCGGTGTTCAAAAGCATCATCCACACCCTGTGCGATGTCAGGCGATTGTTGTCCAATAGAGATTGAAACACCGCAACTATTTCCATCAAATCCTTTTACAGAAGAGTCATAGCCAATTCCAATAACAGTGTCACGAACTATTCCCATGACATCGGCATAACCATTGGTTGTTACTTCACCAGCGACGTGAACCTGCCCGGTGGTAATAAGTGTTTCGACAGCAACACGACTGCTTGGATCCTGTTCAAGAAGAGAATCCAAAATCGCATCTGAAATCTGATCTGCAATCTTATCTGGATGACCTTCGGTGACAGATTCTGAAGTAAAAAGGCGCTTTGACATTGGGCTAACCTAACTGAATTAGAGCTTGATTGAGTAGTTCCTCGCCAAGCGTGTCTTTGGTGGTTTTGGACACTTTATGCGATGGCGCCCCTGATATGAAAATTTCACCGTATGTAGTCTCACTATTAAAAATGTCTCCCTGAGATACATCATTTAGGTAAAGGATATCTGCGCCCTTACTAGAGAGTTTCTCTCGGGCCTGTGCCTCATCATGCGAAGTTTCTGCTGCGAAAGCAATAACAATCTGATGCTTCTTTATCTCTGAAACTGATTTCAGAATATCCTCGTTCTCTGTCAATGCGATTGAAGTAAGTTCACTCTTCTTAATCTTTGATTCGCCCTGATGCGTGGGTTTTGCATCTGCAACTGCTGCCGACATTACCAATACATCACACAGCGGAAATTCTTGTAGAACCGCTGCATGCATTTGCGCAGCTGTACTCACTTTGATCATCCGTACACCCTCGATATCCGCAAGCGCGGAGTTCGCCGAGATTAGCGTTACTTCTCCCCCACGATTTAGCGCATTTTGAGCAATTGCGTAACCTTGCTTTCCAGATGAATTATTTCCAATATACCGAACTGGGTCTATTGGTTCGCGAGTTCCACCAGCGGTTACCAATACACGTTTGCCTAGATAATCTCTGCCTTTCGACGTTATCGATTCGAATTCAGAGAGGATTCGTTGTGTCTCGGGAAACCTTCCCTGTCCGACATCCCCACTTGTAAGAGCACCAGTATCTGGATCAAGCACGGTGATTCCTCGCGCTCTTAGGGTTGCAACATTTGCCACGGTGGCCTCGTTCTTCCACATCTGAGGATGCATGGCCGGCACAATCATTTTCGGTGAATTGGAAGCCAGGAAAACATTAGTCAATAGGTCATCTGCTCTTCCCATTGCGATACGCGCTAACAAATCTGCTGTCGCTGGGGCGATGATGATGTAATCAGAACTTTTCGCAAGAGAGATATGCCGGACTTCATTGACTTGTTCAAACACTTCGGTTGTTACCGCTCTTCCGGAGAGCGCTTCCCAGGTTGCTTTACCCACAAAATTCAAGCTGGAGGGAGTCGGGACAACCGTTACATGAAAACCTTTATCAAGAAGACGTCTGAGTAAATCACAGGATTTGTAAGCTGCTATTCCGCCGCCCACACCGAGAATAACTTCGCGGCCACTTACATGCATTGTGCGGCTATTTATGCAGTCGGTTCAAGATTTTCGATTGTCAAAAGGCCTTCGTTGATTTCGCGAAGTGCGATAGACAATGGCTTCTCATGAACGTGAGTATCTACAAGCGGACCAACGTACTCGAGAAGGCCCTCCCCAAGCTGCGAGTAGTACGCATTAATCTGACGGGCGCGCTTTGCTGCGTAGAGAACGAGGCTGTACTTAGATCCCGCCTTATCTAGCAACTCATCAATAGGTGGATTCGTAATTCCGTCCATATGTGCGCTCATGTTTTACTCCTTGAAATCTACATCGCCTAGTTAGGCGGATCTAAATTGCCTATTTAGGCAGATGCGAATTCTATCAGGCTAGCCACCACTCGCTCGACCTCGTCATTTATGAGGACTTTATCGAAGAATGAAGCTGCTTCCATCTCTTCCTGAGCCAAAGCCAAACGAGCTGCTCGCCTCTCGGGGCTATCAGTCCCACGACCTTCTAGGCGTGAAACCAGTTCTTCCCACGTTGGAGCTTCCAGAAAAACTAAAAGCGCCTCTGGCATTTTTGCCTTAACTTGTTTAGCGCCAGAAATTTCTATTTCAAGAAGAACGCTCTTCCCGGAACTAAGTGCTCTCTCAACGGGAGCTAAAGGCGTGCCATACCTATTGCCAGCAAATTCTGCCCACTCGAGGAATTCACCTCGCTTGATTGTAGATTCGAATTGTTCCGCAGTCATAAAGAGATAATCAATGCCATTAACCTCATTAAATCTTGGTGGACGAGTCGTCGCTGAAACACTGACTAGGAATGGCGAAGATTGACGTAATTTCTTTGCGACTGTGCTTTTTCCAACTCCACCTGGCCCAGAAAGTACAACAAGTCTTCCGCGATTTAATGCCGATGGCAGAGCAAACTCTTTCAGCAATTCAGTTCTCTGATGTCTGCCAAGCCCCTGAATTCTTCTAGTCAACGAGATTCCCAACTTATCGAGAATCGCCTTACCTCTGATCTTTCCAACTCCACTCTTTGATTCAATGAGTTCTAGAACGCGCATCTTGGCGATTACCTCGTTCTGCTTTGCAAGTTCTAATACTTCTGCAATAGATAACTCATTGCTCTTCACTTGACTCTTTATCCGAGCTCTCTCTTGTCTAGAAGCCTTGGCTTTTAAGAGCGCTTGAGCTCTCTCATTTTCACTGAGTTGAGGTGGGGATCCCATAGGAGAAATTTACTTCAGAATCTCATCAGCGATACGTCGAGCCTTCTCTCGCATGGCATCTGATCCATCTTTCCAGGCACCCGTAATTGGCCGACCAATGACAACAAGACTAGCTCCTGCATCGATCGCATCGCGTGGAGTCATTGTTCTCTTCTGGTCATCCGTACCCATTTCGGAGAGAGGTCTAACCCCGGGCGTAATAATTGTCGTAGATATACCGACCGCAGATCTGACTGCCTTAATTTCCAACGGTGAGCACACAATTGCCTTGGCTCCAGCAGAAACCGACATCGTTGCCAACGCAACAGCACTTTCGAGCGCTCTGTTGGCAAAACCAATTTCAAAAAGATCCTCTTCTGAAAGAGAGGTAAGAATTGTTACTGCTGTGACTTCGGTATTTGGAAGGGCGGCAACGGCGGCCGAAACCATGGCACGGCCCCCCGAAGCATGTACTGTGAGAAAATTCGGCGCGAGTTCGCCAACCGCTTGCGCGGCGCCAGAAACTGTATGGGGAATATCGTGCAGCTTTAGATCTAGGAAAATATCAGCATCAGTAACGCTTTGAATTGCGCGTACCCCTTCGTTGCCAAAAGTTAAGAAAAACTCGAGACCCAATTTGTACACCGAAACGGAATCTTCTGTGGATTCAATCCATTTCTGGGCAGTCTGCAGATTATTTGTATCAATCGCTAAAACTATCGGCGCTTTCATACACTCTCTTCTCTGTGTGCGTACCCAACGGCTTGCTTTAGCGTAGCAAAACCTTTAGCAGCAAGGATTTCTCGGAGCTCGTTTTGAATATTGATTAGTGCATTTGGATTTCCAAAACTTGCCGTACCTATCGACACCGCAGAAGCGCCAGCAAGTATTAATTCAAAAGCATCTCGACCGGATGAAACTCCCCCCATGCCCAGAATTGGTACATTGGGAAGAGCCGCGTGAACCTGATAGATAGCTCGAACAGCAATGGGTTTGATAGCTGGGCCTGAAAGTCCGCCCGTCTTGCCACCAAGATGAGGTCTCATGGAGTCAACATTTATCAACATACCTAGAACTGTATTGATGAGCGCCAGTGCATCCGCACCTGCATCGACAACTCCACGCGCAATTTCAGGAAGATTAGTCACATCCGGCGACAGCTTTACGATGATCGGAAGTTCCCCACCAATAGTTTTTCGAACTCCATCTATGACTCGACGAGATGCATCTGGATCACAAGCAAATACAAGTCCACGATTCTCGACATTAGGACAAGAGATATTTACTTCTACTGCACTTATTCCTGAAATTGATCTTAGTTTTCTCGCAAGCGTTGAATACTCTTCAATAGTTTCGCCCGCAATTGATACGACAACGCGAGCTTTCTGTTCGAGTAACCATGGAACATCATTGGCTAAAAAGGAATCAATACCAGGTCCTTGCAGTCCAATTGAATTCAGCATCCCAGAAGGAGTCTCAGCCATACGTGGAGTTGGACGCCCATGGCGTGGTTTGCTCATGACAGATTTAGTGACGATTGCACCTACATCTTTGAGTGCAAAAAATTGTGAAAGTTCTTTACCACTGCTTGCGCATCCACTCGCTGTGAAAATCGGAGATGGGAACCATGCATTTGCTAGAGTAGTTGACATATCGACTGGGAGGCTCACGAATGCACCTCCGGCACTTGGCCAACCAGTTCCCACTTCACTTTTGAGCCATCCATGACCGGTCCGTCGATACAAGATCTGAGCATGGCAACTTGACCGTTCTCATCTTCCACCGGCAGTACGCACGTCATGCAAATACCAATCCCACAGGCCATCGATTCCTCTACTGCGCATTGGTGAATCACATCGGTAGCAGAAACCAATTCAGTAATTGCACGAAGCATTCCCATAGGACCGCATGAATAAATAACATCGATGCTGCGATTGGCTACAATTTCCAGTAGTGACTCAGTAACTCTGCCCTTTTCACCCATAGAACCATCTTCTGTGTAAATCTTGAGCGAATTAACAGAACGTTTACCCTCTAAAGGTGCATAAATTTTTGCACCAACACTGGCGCCCAAGAGCATGTCAACCTTGCAGTTGCGAGCCTTCAATACATCTGCCAAACCAAAAAGCGGAGCAGAACCGTATCCCCCACCGATAAGCAGTGCATTGATCGGCTCAGTTGGAATTCCAAAAGCAGTACCAAGTGGAGCGACGAGATCAATCTCAGTCCCCTCAGGAAGTGAACACAACCATTTTGACCCGGAACCATGGGGAGCAACTATGAGTTCCATAGATCCACCGTATTGTGAATTCTCCGAGACCCGTGAAATAGCAAAAGCTCGTCGTAAAATCATTTTTGATGAATCTCCGCCAACACTTATTGCGACAAAATTTCCAGGCCTGCAGTTCTTGACGACATCACCAACGTTTATCAAGATTTGATGATAAGAACCGACTCGTTTATTTGAGAGAACTGTCGCGTTAAGTTGGGTCGCGCTCTTGTTGATGCTACCCATTACTTCTTCAACCACTCTTGTATCGGAGAAACACTGAGGATTCCATTTTGCAGCGACTTAATTCCTTGAACCGCGGCGCTAAAGCCAGCCGTGGTTGTGATAATTGGAATAGATCTCTGCACAGACGCCGTGCGTATTGCCCAACCATCAGCGCGAGTTCCTCTTCCAACTGGTGTATTAATAACAAGGTCAATGTCCCCGCCATTAAGAAGATCAATAATTGTCTTCTCCCCCATCGGTCCTGTTCCCTGAGAATTCTTTCGGACAACTATCGCACTTACTCCATGTTGATTGAGGAAGCTAGCAGTTCCATCGGTGGCAAGAATACGAAATCCCAACTTTGCTAGCTCTTGTGCGGGATTGATTCCCGAATTCTTATCTTTATCGGCGAGAGAGATGAAAACGGTTCCTGACTTTGGAAGTGGGCCAAACGAACTAATTTGCGACTTGGCATATGCCTCACCGAAACTATCGGCAATACCCATGACTTCACCGGTTGATCTCATCTCTGGTCCTAGAACTGCGTCAACTCCGCGACCGTCGACACGTCTAAATCGATTCCACGGAAGAACTGCTTCCTTGACGCTAATGCCCTTGGCAATTGCATCGCCTCCGTTTGGTAAAAGTCCCTCGGTGCGAAGCAACGCAATTGATGATCCTAGAGAAATTCGTGCTGCGGCTTTTGCAAGCGGTACTCCCGTAGCCTTGCTGACAAAGGGAACTGTGCGTGATGCTCGGGGGTTAGCTTCAAGCACGTATAAGACGTTATCAGCCATAGCGAATTGGATATTAATGAGACCTCTTACATCAACACCTTGAGCAATCTTCAGCGTAGCTTCACGAATTGCCACTCTTTGAGAATCCGAGATAGTCATCGCAGGAAGCACGCAAGCGCTATCACCAGAATGGATTCCAGCTTCCTCAATGTGCTCCATGATTCCACCAAGAAAAAGTTCTTCTCCGTCGTAGAGAGCATCTACATCTAGCTCGATTGCAGAGTCAAGGAATCTATCTACCAAAACTGGATGGTCCGGCGTGATATCAGTTGCTCGCGAGATAAAACCGGCTAGAGATTGGTCATCGTAGACAATCTCCATTCCGCGACCACCCAGTACAAAACTTGGACGAACCAGAACTGGATAACCAATTCTTTGTGCAATCGCTAAAGCTTCCATTTCTGAAGACGCCATCCCAAACTCGGGCGCTGTGAGACCTTGTTCTGCGAGAACTTTTCCAAAAGCGCCACGCTCCTCGGCGAGGTTAATTGCCTCAGGCGAAGTACCAAGAATCTTGACCCCTGCAGCTTTCAAACCGGCGGCTAGACCAAGTGGTGTTTGTCCGCCCAACTGGGTGATTACACCTAATACAGGTCCTGCCAACGACTCTGCATGCACCACTTCTAAAACATCTTCGAGAGTGAGTGGTTCAAAATAGAGTCGATCACTTGTGTCATAGTCAGTTGACACCGTTTCAGGATTGCAATTAATCATGACTGTTTCGAAATCTGCAGCCCTTAATGTAAATGACGCGTGCACACACGAATAGTCAAACTCAATGCCTTGTCCAATCCGATTAGGTCCACTACCAAGAATGATTACCGCTGGTTTTGTTCGCGGGCGCACTTCAGTCTCTTCTTCATAACTCGAATAATGGTATGGAGTGAACGCCTCGAATTCGGCGGCACAGGTATCGACTGTCTTGTATACAGGGCGCACATTGAGATGATGTCTAGCCTTTCGAACATCCTCTTCAGATAGTCCTCGTAAGCGGGCTACTTGCAGATCAGAAAATCCCATAGATTTTGCTGTCATGAGCACGTCAGCGCTCAATTCACCGAGTTGAGAGATTTCAACTGCAGTCTTATTAATGGACTCAATCTGCTTTAAAAACCAACGGTCAATCTTTGTTGAGGCGTAAACTTCCTCCATCGTTGCGCCCGCCCACATGGCCAACTGAACTTGCTGAAGTCGATACTCGGTTGGAATCTTCATCGACTCAAGTAAAGAACTCTTCATTGTTGGTGCGTAATCCTTGGGGAAGGAAAAGACTGCTTCTTTACGCTCTAGCGATCGCAAAGCTTTCATGAGCGCTTCTGGGAAAGAGCGACCAATTGCCATGGCCTCTCCAACACTCTTCATGGTTGTAGTCAGTCTTGGGTCGGCATCCTGAAACTTCTCAAAAGCAAATCTGGGTGCCTTTACAACGATGTAATCCAATGTAGGTTCGAATGATGCAGGAGTTACCTGTGTAATATCATTCTTAATCTCGTCAAGCGTGTATCCAATAGCCAATTTAGTGGCTATCTTTGCTATAGGAAAACCCGTTGCCTTTGAAGCAAGTGCACTAGATCTTGAAACACGAGGATTCATTTCAATCACAATGATTCGTCCGGTATCTGGGTTTACAGCAAACTGAATATTGCACCCACCTGTATCCACACCAACTTCTCTGATGATGTCAATCGAAAGGTCGCGAAGTTTTTGATATTCGACATCTGTAAGTGTGAGCGCCGGAGCAACAGTTATTGAATCACCAGTGTGAACTCCCATGGGATCAATGTTCTCGATACTGCAGACAATAACTACGTTATCGGTCTTATCACGCATAACTTCGAGTTCATACTCTTTCCAACCAATGATTGACTCTTCAATCAAAACCTCTGATGTCGGGCTATGACGTAATCCAGCCCCCGCGATCTGATTCAGAGTCTCTTCATTAAACGCTATTCCAGAACCAAGGCCACCCATTGTAAATGACGGTCTAATAACTACTGGATAGCTCAAGATATTCGCAGCCGCCAATACGTCATCCATTGTGTGACAAATAATCGAACGTGCCGATTCTCCACCGATTTTTTCAACTATGCCTCTAAAGAGTTCTCTGTTCTCCCCTCTTTCGATAGCAGCAACATCTGCACCAATGAGTTTGACGTTGTATTTATCCAGCGTACCTGCTTTAAACAAACCGATTGCGGCATTAAGTGCGGTCTGTCCCCCAAGGGTCGCAAGAACTGCATCTGGTCGTTCTTTTGCGATTATTCTCTCGATGAATTCTGGTGTTATTGGTTCGATGTATGTAGCATCCGCAAACTCCGGGTCAGTCATGATTGTTGCTGGATTTGAATTCACGAGAATCACGCGAATACCTTCTGCCCGAAGTACACGACACGCCTGCGTTCCCGAGTAATCGAACTCGCAAGCTTGCCCAATAACAATTGGACCTGAACCAATTACTAGAACACTATTAATTGAATGGTCGCGAGACATTATCTTTGTGCCACCATTCTTGGATATTTTTGCATCATTTCTACAAACTGATCGAAAAGATAAGCTGCATCATGAGGACCTGCTGCTGCTTCAGGGTGGTATTGGACGCTAAATGCTCCGCGCTCTAATAGTTCAATACCCTCAACAACTCCATCATTTAAACAGATGTGAGTCACTTGACCCGGCCCAAAGACGGTGGAGAATCCTTCATCGGTAGGAGCCTTAAGAGCGAACCCGTGATTATGCGCTGTGATTTCGACTTTTCCATTGCGTTTATCGATAACCGGTTGGTTAATTCCACGGTGACCGAACTGCAACTTGTACGTTTCGAAACCAAGTGCGCGACCTAAAATCTGATGACCGAAACAAATACCGAAAACCGGAATTTCTTCGGTTAACACCTCACGAACGAGTTCGATTGTGTCATTCATTGCGGCTGGATCTCCGGGGCCGTTTGATAGGAAGACTCCATCAGGCGAGATATTCAAAATGTCCTCAAGTGTCGAGTTAAATGGCATGACGTGAACTTCAATACCACGCTCGGACATCATTCGCGGAGTTGCAGCTTTGATTCCCAGATCTATCGCCGCAACCGTGAATCGCTTTTGACCTTGAGCGGGAACAATATATGTTTGTGGAGTCGAAACATCGGCTGCCAGATACGCGCCAGACATAGGTGACTGCTTTCTTACCTCAATAACCATTTCTTCACGGCTTAGGTCCTCACCAGAAAAAATCCCAACTCGCATGGCACCACGGTCGCGAAGATGTCGAGTTATGGCACGAGTATCAACACCTTGAATTCCAACTATTCCTTGTGCAATAAGAGCGGCCTCGAGATCATTTTCACTTCGCCAGTTGCTAGTGATGGTCGAAGGATTACGAACCACAAAACCTGCAACCCAAAACTTTTGAGACTCATTATCAAAGTTGTTAACACCCGTGTTGCCAATGTGAGGAGCAGTCATTACAACTACTTGCTTGTGGTACGAAGGATCAGTTAGCGTCTCTTGATAACCAGTCATTCCCGTTTGGAATACTGCTTCACCGAAAGTTTTTCCAGTATCCGCCCACGACTTACCCTCAAAAATACGACCATCATCCAATACAAAAAAAGCTTTACTCATGAGAGCTCCACCTTATGAGTGAGAACACCATTAAAGAACGTCGCAGTAACAACACCCAGCAAGTCCATCCCATGGAAGGGAGTATTCCGACTTCTTGAAGCGACACGGTCGCGATCTACACGGTGAGCCGCGGTCGGATTTATCACAGTCAGATGTGCAGCTCCATCAACTTCAAGCGCCCGTCCGTGGTGAGCATATCCGCCAATCATCGCTGGCCCGGTACTCATTCGATCAACCACTGCATCCCATGTAAGTAGTCCTGTCGCCACCATGGTTTGATTAACGATCGACAGTGCGGTTTCTAATCCCAACATTCCAAAAGCTGCTTCTTGCCATTCGCATTCCTTGCTCTCCTGTGGATGAGGGGCATGATCTGTTGCAACGATATCAATAGTTCCATCGGCTAAAGCTTCACGTAAAGCCATCACATCTTTTTCGGATCGCAGAGGCGGGTTTACTTTGTAAACGGGATTGTATGTACGAGCTAACTCATCGGTGAGGATTAAATGATGTGGAGTAACTTCTGCAGTCACTTTCATTCCCCGAGCTTTTGCCCATCTAATAATCTCTACTCCCCCGGCAGTAGTCACATGACAGATGTGCAACCGTGATTGAACATGATCCGCTAAGAGAATATCTCGCGCGATGATTGCTTCCTCTGCAATAGCGGGCCAACCTTTGAGTCCAAGTTGACTGGATACATATCCTTCATTCATCTGAGAACCCTCTGTCAATCGAGGATCTTGTGCGTGCTGCGCAATGACGCCACCGAATTGCTTCACGTACTCAAGTGCGCGTCGCATTATTAATGGATCAGAAACACAATGTCCATCATCACTGAATACTCGTACCTTCGCTTCTGAATCCGCCATTGCTCCAATATCTGCAAGTGACTCCCCTGCTAACCCTTTAGTTACGGCTCCAATCGGAAAGACATCCACTAGGCCTGCACTTTTGCCAAGTCTGAATACCTGTTCTACAACTCCTGCAGTGTCTGCGACAGGAGATGTGTTCGCCATTGCACTTACCGCAACGAAACCACCTCTAGCGGCAGCTTGCGATCCCGAAAGCACTGTCTCTGAATCTTCTTTTCCGGGCTCGCGCAAGTGAGTATGTAAGTCAACGAGTCCTGGTAACACTACAGAGTTCCTCGCAGAGATGACCTCTGCGGATTTACTCTGTAAATCTCTTCCGATCTCAGCAATGAGTCCATCTGAAATGAGGATATCGGCCTGTAAACCGTTTGAAAGTGTTCCATCTTTGATGAGATATGACTGGCTCATATTCAGTCCTGCCCTTCTGTGGATCCGGCAAGTAAGAGATAGAGAATAGCCATTCGAATACTCACTCCATTTTTCACTTGCTCCAAGATAACCGACCGAGCACTGTCGGCGGATTCTGCGGTTATCTCCAATCCTCTGTTCATGGGTCCTGGGTGCATCACGATTGCAGATTTCTTCATTCGTGATAACCGGTCCGTGTTGAGTGCAAAATAATGCGAGTACTCACGAGCATTCGGGAAAAACATTTCTGACATGCGCTCAAGTTGGATTCTAAGCATCATCACAACATCAACATCAGCAACGACCGAATCGAAGTCATAGGACACATTTACCGGCCATTGCTCGACACCTACAGGCAGCAATGTCGGTGGTGCAACAAGGGTTACCAACGCGCCTAGCTTGGTGAGCAGGAGAACATTTGAGCGCGCTACTCGAGAGTGCAAAATATCTCCAACGATAGCAACATGCAAGCCTGTTAAATCACTATTTCCGTGAGCAAGATTTTGTCGGATCGTGAACGCATCCAAAAGTGCCTGACTTGGATGTTCGTGCGTTCCGTCACCGGCATTGATGACAGCTCCTGACATCCACTTATTTTCAGCAAGCGTGTGTGCTGCTCCAGACGCACTGTGTCTGATGATTACCGCATCCGCACCCATTGATTGCAAAGTTTGTGCCGTATCTTTGAGAGATTCACCCTTACTCACGCTGGAACCCTTAGCTGAGAAGTTGATGACATCGGCAGACAGTCTTTTCGCCGCAGCTTCGAATGAGATTCTTGTTCTTGTCGAATCTTCAGCAAAGAGATTAACAACTGTTCGTCCGCGCAATGTGGGTAATTTCTTTACAGCCCCATCTGACGCTACGGAAAGGGATTCCGCTGTGTCTAGAATTCTGATTGCATCAACTCGCGATAGGTCCGCAATTGAGAGTAAATGCTTCATGCTTGCTCACCATCTTCGAGTAACACTTCATCGATTGCATCGAACTCTGAGAAATGAACTTTAATAATCTGGGTTGGAGAGGTGGGAAGATTCTTGCCAACGTAATCAGCACGTATAGGAAGTTGGCGATGACCCCTATCAATCAATACTGCTAACTGGACCGTTCTTGGTCGGCCTATCTCTCCTAGGGCATCTAGAGCGGCGCGAATCGTTCGACCTGAATAAAGCACGTCATCAACCAGGACAACATCGCGGCCTTCGACTCCAAGAGAAGGAATAACTGTTGGCATCAGTGCACGTGGTGGGCGAAGGCGAAGGTCATCCCTGTGCAAGGTAATATCCAAAGTCCCGACTTGAACTGATGTACCTTCGATCTCAGTAATCGCTTTTGATATCCGTTGCGCTAGATGCGCTCCTCGGGTTGGGATTCCTAAAATAGTAAGCGACTTGGAACCAGAGTTCTTCTCAATTATCTCGTGCGCAATACGCGTTATAGCTCGCGACATATCTGGCGCAGACAGGGCAAGGCTCATTTACTTCTCCTTCCCCGCCTCACAGGACGGGTCGTTAAAGGATGTTGGCAGAATAATACTACCGCAAGATGAGTGCCTGTGGATTGAAACTCCCCTGTGCGCCGAGCAAGGCTTACTGTGCCACCGTGAATACTCCCGTTACTGCAGTTACAGTCAATCAAAAACTTCGCGAAGTTCGGCGGTCAAGATCGCTCTCCTTGCGTGATGTCGAAGCTCTTAGCAACTCCACAATAAAGGCGGTTGTTCTGGGTTCCTACGAGCGTGGCTCTCGGACCTTGAGCGTAAAGAGAGTTATTGCCCTAGCGAATTTATACGAGGTTCCCGTGTCGGAACTCTTTGGCGCAGATACCCTGAACCAAACACGGTCTCTTCCTAAGCTACTTTTGGATTTGAGACTATTAAAAATGCGTGCGGCCAATGCCGAGCACCACTTCAATGATTTATACCGGAACCTGCTACCTCTTCTCGAGAACATTGTTCATGCCCGTCAAGATTGGAATGGAGAGGTCATCACCTTGAGGCAATCTGATTTCCACGTAATTGCCTTGCTTCTTAAGATGAGAGAGAAAGAGGCCTTACATTGGATCACCGAAGAATCGATTTTGCTGCAAATGAAGAAGTAGCAAAGACTTACAGCGAGATACTCTCTTTAATCATTGAAATCTTGCCTAGAACTCCATGGATATATGAAGCCGAATCATCGGTTGATAAGTCTTTTGCTAATTTAATGGCTTCATCTATTGCGACTCCGTCATCTAAATCAGAAGACCAGACAATTTCATAAATTCCGAGTCTGAGAATATTTCTGTCAACTGCAGGCAGTCGGTCCATATCCCAACCTTGGGCGTAAGTCGTGATTAACTCATCAATCTTTCTCTTGTTGAGGACA
>CAESAB010000026.1_pt1 | contig 16694 bp, 18 predicted proteins | sample 7263531 | NCBI WGS metagenome assembly CAESAB01 (sample SAMEA6814095, study PRJEB35770) | freshwater metagenome | biome: Freshwater; feature: Freshwater reservoir; material: water | place: Czech Republic | collected 2017-05-23 | depth 30m m
GCCATGGCAGACGAAGTTCGGCACCAGGTGCAACAGTTGCATGTATCAATGTGATTGGAGTTTGTGTCGATCCTGGACCAACGTGTCCATCTAATTCACCGGCAATAATGCGAATAAGTGATCCACCATCAGCTGTAGTAAGCAGGGCAACATCATTTGCCCGTACATCTTGATACGCAGGAGGCAACCACTTCTTTGCAGCGGGAAGATTTACCCACAACTGAAACCCATGGAACAAGCCGCCAGACATCACTAAATGCTCAGGGGGAGTTTCAATATGAAGAACTCCTCCGCCAGCTGTCATCCACTGTGTGTCACCATCAGTGATCGTTCCGCCGCCGCCATTTGAATCTTTGTGATCGAAAATTCCATCAATAATGTATGTAACTGTTTCAAAACCACGATGAGGATGCCAAGGAGTTCCTTTTGGTTCACCTGGTGCGTATTCAACTTCACCCATTTGATCTAAGTGAATAAATGGATCTAGTTCTGCAAGATCTACACCAGCAAATGCGCGACGAACTGGAAAACCTTCTCCTTCAAATCCCTGTGGAGCAGTTGTAATGCTCTTAATTTTGCGCGCACGTAAGTGTGTTGCATCGCTTATACGCGGAAGAATTGTTATGTCGCTGACTGTTACTGCTGGCACAAATGACTCCTTCTCGGGCGGCTCCAGTATTGGCTCCAGTGTTGGTTCCAAAACTGACTCTGGTGTGAGCACTAATGTAGTTGAACTTTCAACTACTCGCAACTTATCCGAATTGTGATTTCAACACGCGAAAAGTGAGCACTATGCGAAGTGCGCTTGCAGCACGCGATGTTCATGGCTAAGTGGGCTCGTTTGCCGAGCGAGCGGGGGTAAAGAACTCTTTGCCCAAGGGAGAAGTCCACGTGCATGAACCATCGGGGAAACTCTTAATTGACCAGCCATCATGAGTTTTCAATCGATGATGTCGTCTGCACAGTGCGCCAATATTTTCGGCGGAGGTTCTGCCACCACTTTCCCAACTTTGCGCATGATCTAAATCTGAGAGAAGTGCAGATCTTCGACATCCCGGAAAACGACATGTTCTATCTCGCGCAATGAGAAAGTCTTTAAGATTTTGAGGTGGTTGATAACTTTCGCGCCCAAAATCAAGAAGATTTCCAGTCTGAGGCTCAGTGATAAATCTTTTCCATTGAGCATCTGATGCAAGCTCGCGAGCGATCGCTGCTGGAATTGGACCATATCCTGCAAGCTGTCCTGGATTTTCAGCAAGACCGAGCAAGGTTGGAAGATCAATCGTTACATTTACGGTGAGCGGCCTGCGATGTGGCTGAACTTCTTGAGCCATAGTTGATAAGAAATCGGAGCATATTGCAGAAAGAGCGTCAGCTCGCTTCATATCCTTGTTGCGCTTCTCTGCATGATCGGCTTCATTTGAATCCTCTCGCAAAATAAATGCTTCAATCGAATTCATGACAATCTGCGCATCTGCAGCTGGAAGAATCGCAACGACAGTAGACATGCCATCTACATCGTTATAGCAACTGACACGGCGCATTGAGTGCGCGCGCGTTGTAACATCCTCAAACTCTTCTGGGGCATATTTTGCAACAGAATTTCGAACATGGTTTGCGACTTGTCCGGGAGTGTGGAACTCAGCAAAGGCAATTGCCTTTGACTCAATTTCAAAGATTGCGTAATCACTCATCCCATCACGAATTGCAGCAGCGGTTTCACGTGCGATTACCGTTGCATGTGCAGATGAAATCTCTCCTACAGCAAGTGCCGAACAGGTATTTGGAAGATTATTGACAAGTGTTCTGGCAACATCAATCCGATATTGAGCCGTAGCTGGAGCAAGTCGCAAGGCTGTTGAAACATCTTCACGCTCAGTTTCATCGACGCCAAACATCGCCCCCTCACCTTCAGATGCATGTTTTCCTGCCACAGCTGTTATTGCCCTTTGCTTGAGTGCAAATAACCAACCATCTTGCCGTTCAAGTGCTGAGAGAAAATCAATTTTGTCACTTGCGTTGAGATCAAATGGATTGATAACAGCAAGTTTTTGAAGTGTTGATGCACTTGGTATTGCACATAACAGTGCAGAAACCTCGCGGGAGAGTGAATCGACGTCCTGTGAATCGACGTCCTGTGAATCGACACTGTGTAGGCGCGCTGTGGTCATGTGGTGATAGTGGAGCGTTGGGCTGACATCTGGTGCAGTAAAGAAGGCTGAAGGGAGTAATTGTGGAAAAGTATTTTCAGCGTAGTAACAATAGGTATGCAATACGGGCATTTTTATTACTGCGTGTAGAGATATAGAATGCTTACGTGAACCGACACGCACCTAAGCTCAATAAAGTGGTTCTGTATTACGGGTTTACTCCTGTTGCAGATCCCGAGGCGATGCGTCTTTGGCAGAAACAATTGTGTGAAACGCTAAATCTCAAAGGTCGCATCCTGATCTCACCCCACGGAATTAACGGAACAGTCGGCGGCGAAATGGCCGATGTAAAGAGATATGTTCGTGAAACTCGTCGCTACCCAGGTTTCAAAAACATGGTGTTCAAGTGGTCGGATGGAACCGGAAATGAATTCCCACGACTTCGCGTCGTTGTTAAGGACGAACTCGTTGCATTCGGAAATCCAGATGAAATTAAAGTCGATGAGAATGGTGTAATCGGTGGCGGAATCCATCTTCGACCAGAACAAGTAGAAGAACTTGTAAAAGAGCGTGGCGACGAAGTTGTCTTCTTTGATGGTCGAAATGCATACGAGGCAAAAATCGGAAAATTCAAAAATGCAGTCGTACCGGATGTGGAAACTTCACGCGATTTCGTAGCTGAAATTGAGAGCGGAAAATACGATCACCTCAAAGATAAGCCAGTAGTTACATATTGCACTGGTGGAATCCGTTGTGAAGTTCTCTCAGTGGTGATGAAAAATAGAGGATTTAACGAGGTCTACCAAATAGATGGCGGAATCGTGAAGTACGGAAACCGTTTTGGTGATGAAGGCTCTTGGGAAGGTTCCCTCTATATCTTTGATGATCGCATGTCTATGGATTTCTCAGAGAATGCAAAGGTTATTGGAAAGTGCGATAAGTGCACCGCCCCAACAAAAGATTTCCGTAACTGCAACACCGCTTCATGTCACCAGCTAATTTTGCTCTGCGATGACTGCGCGTCACTTCCATCAAACTTGAGTTGCACACATGACCAAAGTCTCAACCGTGATTCCGAAATGGTTGGCTAACAATTCAACTCTCGCCCCTGCTAATGCAGACTCTCTGCCATAAGATTGACGCATGATCTGGTGGCCGAATGAGATTGCAACTCTCTCGCACGGACTAGTCACGTTGCGTCAAAGCGCCGATAAAGATATCGATTCAATCTTTGAAGCATGCCAAGATCCCCTCATTCCTGCTTTTACAACTGTCCCAGCTGATTACACAATTGATCACGCAATTGACTTCGTGCGATCTGATCCATTCTCATTTGCAGAGCGGCGAGAACTTCGGTTTGTCATTGAATATGGCAATGGTTCTGATGCCCAATTTGCGGGAGTCATTTCGCTTCACACAATTAACATCAAGAATCACACCGCCGAAGTTGGCTATTGGCTCGAAACTTCACTGCGCGGAAAAGGAATTTGCACAACTGCTGTTCAGATGATTACGGATCTTGGAATCAGAGAGATTGGTTTCCGCAGAATTGAAGGCCTGGTTGACATAGACAATCTCGCCTCGCAGCGTTTACTTGTCAATGCCGGATATGTAAAAGAAGGTGTTTTGCAAAACAAGGTCACTCGCGATGATGGCAGGCAAATTGATATGGCACTCTTTGCCGTAACGAATCAGATGTGGGAGAGCCAGACATGGGATCACTAGCTCTCGTTGTCTCAATTTTGATTCTCATCTGTTTCTTCAGTGGACCTATTGGGTACTTTCTTACTAGCCGAATAATGACGAGCGCCGCTAGCCATCCAGTCGCATCGATGTTAAGAAGAACCCTAGTAATCATCAATGGCTTACTTGGATCAATAGTTTCATCCTTCTTCTTATTTGGCACGATCTCTCTTTTTCTCAAGACAATTTCCTTTTTTTCCTTAGTGTTAAATATCTGGGTAATTGATCGAGAATTCGGTGGCAACCTTGCAGGCTATCTACGTAGCACTTTGAGAAATCGGAGATCTAGGGATGAAGATGAGTAAGTTTAAATACTCTGCCGTCTCTACCGCATTAATTTTTTCGCTTCTCACAGCAACTGTGATTTTGGCTCCATCAAGCTCTGCACAAGAAGCGGTCCCACGTAAAATCCTAACTGGATGGATTCCTTATTACTCCATGAAAACCGCTTTACCTGCAGTATTAAACAATGCAGATTTGATTAAAGAAGTGATGCCTTTTTGGTACACCTTGAAGTATTCAGCGAAGAGTAAAACAGTTGGAATTACCGATCTTTATACTCCGGCAAATCCAAGTATTCCAATGTCGCAACCCTTAGCAGCTCTGCGCGGTGCAAATCTGCAGATAATTCCAACCATTACAGATGGGACTGCTAAAGGCGTACTTGCAGACTTACTTAAGTCACCAGCTTCAACAAAACAAATCGTCACCGCAATTATGAATTTGATTCAAGTAAACAATTTCGATGGAATCGATATAGATTTCGAGGGCTTTGCTTTTGTTGATGGGAATAAAACCTGGAAAGCGACAGCGCCACTATGGGCAAATTTCATTAAGGAATTATCAATCCAGATGCGTGCTCAAAATAAAGTGCTTTCAGTCTCAACACCTTATGTCCTGAATCCAGCTGACAAACAAAAAGGGTATTACGTCTATGCATGGGCCGATATTGCTCCACACATCGACAAGTTACGGATCATGACGTACGACTATTCAGTTTCTAAAGTTGGCCCTATAGGACCAATAACTTGGGCTGAAAGAACTGTGAAGTACGCAGTTTCAATCATGCCTGCATCAAAAGTTTTTGTTGGCGTCCCTGGATTTGGGCGAGATTGGGTGACAGCGGTTTCTGGCGTCTGTCCTTCTAATGTTGCGAACTCTGTAAAAGTTGGAGCAAAAGCTGCAACATTTGTTATGCGAAATGCAGTCAGTCTTGCTGCCACATATGGTGCAACTCCAACGTACAACGAACAATTTGGAGAGATGACCTTTACCTACCAAAAGGTTTACAACGGAACAACGGCCTCTGGACTTTCGACATCGTGTACCGCTACTCGAACAGCGTGGTACCAAGATACTCGCGGTTGGGCGCTACGAGCGGCTCTTGTAACGAAGTACAGAATTGGCGGAATTACTTCCTGGACTTTTGGCATGGAAGAACCTCTCGCTATGGAATCGATTCGTACTGTTGCTAAGGAAATTGCACCCGACCAAGTGAATGTCACAGCAAGTGTTGATAAGACCGAAATCAATTATGGTGAAGCAATAGCTATTGATTCGACCTTTGCCATCAAAGATAAATCGCCACTCGTTAATGTCCCTGTTCGCATCGAAGCTAAATCTGCAGCTGACGAGACGTGGAGACTATTAACAACTGCTACAACAGATGCGGAAGGAAAGATTGCAAAGTCTTTGATTCTTGGAAAATCTACAACTCTAAGACTTTACACAGAATCCTCTTGGGAGCGATCCGAAGGTATTTCCCAAGAAATCTCCATAAATGTTCTACGTCGTATAGTCATCAATCCGCCAACTTCGATCAAGTCAGGAAAAGCATTCATCCTAGAAGGCAGTGCGCGTCCAAAAGTTGCCGGGTCAGAAGTGGTACTCGAGAAGCTGGTTAACAATGAGTGGACAGTCCTTGATGAATCAGGAATAACCGATAGCAATGGAATGTTTTCATTTGAATTGCCAGCACAGAGTAGAAGCATTCTGACTCTTAGAGTATCCCTGCGCGAAGATGCAGACTGGACTTTAGTAACTGGGCAAACATTCAATATCATTATCCGGTGATGGTTAAGACTGCAGATAAACTCGAAGAAGAGATTCGCGCAATCTTTTCTGGGGATACTCCATGGGTCACCATTGTGTGGGATGACCCAGTGAATCTTCAGACGTATGTCGTCTATGTGTTTATGGAGTTGTTCGGATACTCAAAAGCCCGTGCCACCGAGTTAATGTTGCAGGTTCATAATGATGGAAAAGCAATTGTTTCCACTGGAAGTCGAGAAGAGATGGAACATGATGTTGCCAGGCTTCACGAGTACGGTTTGTGGGCAACACTGCAGCGTGGAGATCAACTGTGACGACTACCGAAGGCTTCAAGCGCCATGGTGATCATTCTTATGTAGCACAGTTTGCTGATAGTGAAAAGGAAGTTTTGCTCAACTTATGCGAACAAATCATTGAACTCCTAGCAGAACGCACAGATCATGGACATGAAGATCCCCTTGCAGCCATGGTGGGAATTACATCTCATGACTCTCCGCCAGAAGATGACGTGCTTCACCGGTTACTACCCAATGCATATGCTGATTCGGTAGACGCCTCTGAATTTCGAAGATACACAGAGTCAACTCTGCGAACCAAGAAACAAGCACATGCAATTTCAATGCGCATTCATTTGAAAACTGCAGATGATGGAATTGTTGACCTAGATCATGCCAATGCCAATGCTTGGCTTGGAGCGATTAACGATATTCGTTTAGCACTTGGTGTTCGACTAAAGGTTGGAGAAAACTCCAATGAGCATTTAGAACTACTCGCACCCGAAGATCCTCTTCGTGGTGTCTATGCTGTCTATACCTGGCTGGGTTGGTTGCAAGAGACTCTCCTATCTGCACTCATTGATGATGCAGATGAAGATGAAGAATCCCAACTTGGAAATTCTTAGTAAGATAATCACATGACCTTAGAGATATCTCGCTCGTTTGTAGATGCGATTCTTGAGCAATCTCGCGCTGAATACCCAGATGAGTGCTGCGGAGTAATTCTTGGGCCAGTTGGATCAGGTAAAGCTCTCCGACTTAAACCAATGATTAACGCTGCGCACTCGCCAACATTTTACGAATTTGATCCGAAAGATTTACTCGGGCTCTACAGAGAAGTAGATGATCACGACGAAGAGATTGTCGTCATCTACCACTCGCACACCGAGACCGAGGCATATCCTTCGCGGACTGATATTGCATATGCCGGCGAACCTGGTGCTCACTATGTATTGGTCTCTACACGCAAACAGATTGCACCTAGCACTGAATTTCGCTCATTTCGCATCGTAGATGGCGCAGTTACAGAAGAGCCAGTCGTAATTCTCGATTAGAGTTCGCCGCGTTTTTTCGACATAATGGGCTTATGTCAATCGAAGTTCGCATCCCAACTATTTTGCGCCCCTATACAAAAGATCAGAAAAACGTAGAGGCAACAGGTGCAACACTTGCTGATGTCATCACCAATCTTGATTCTCAGTATGTGGGTATAGGTGAGCGTCTTCTTGAAAACGGTGCACTACGCCGCTTCATTAACATTTACGTCAATGATGAGGATGTTCGATTCTTAGGTGGACTTCAAGCTCCAGTTAAGGATGGAGATTCGATAACAATTTTACCTGCCGTTGCTGGTGGTTAATTTTGGCACGCTACGACTCTCTTGAAACCTCAGTTGGAAATACTCCACTCATAGGTTTACCGCGACTTTCTCCATCTCCCGATGTTCGTCTCTGGGCAAAGATGGAAGATCGCAATCCAACTGGATCAATTAAAGATCGCACAGCAATTTCAATGATTGAGGCTGCAGAACGTGATGGATTGTTAAAACCTGGTTCGACAATTCTGGAGCCAACAAGTGGCAACACCGGAATTTCTCTAGCAATGGCTTCCAAGGTTCGTGGATACAAACTCATCTGCGTGATGCCTGAAAACACAAGCCCGGAACGCAGACAACTGCTTGAGATGTGGGGCGCTGAAATCATTTCTTCGCCAGCGGCTGGTGGATCAAATGAAGCAGTACGTGTTGCTAAAGAAATTGCTGCTAAGAATCCAACTTATGTTTTTCTCTATCAGTATGGAAACCCAGCTAATACAGAAGCACACTACAAGGGCACTGGGCCAGAGTTGTTTAAAGACTTACCAACAATCACACACTTCGTTGCAGGCCTTGGAACGACAGGAACGCTGATGGGTGCTGGTCGCTACTTACGCGAAAAGAATCCTGATATTCAAATTATTGCTGCCGAGCCTCGTTATGGTGAAGTTGTGTATGGATTACGCAACATTGATGAAGGCTTTGTTCCTGAACTCTACGATGCTTCGGTGCTAACTAGACGATTCTCAGTTGGAGCCGAAGATTCGGTAAAACGCGTTCGTGAATTATTAGAAATAGAAGGCATCTTTGCTGGAATTTCAACAGGTGCAATTTTGCATGCTGCCATTGCTCTGGCCAACGAAGCAGTCAAAGAAAATCGCAGAGCAGATATTGCATTTATTGTCTGCGATGCCGGTTGGAAATACTTATCTACTGGGGTTTATGGCTCACATATTGAAGAAGCTACAGAGGGATTAGACGGCACTCTTTGGGCATAATGCGCTTGGCGGTTAGACTGAACCCATGAGTAATGCGCCAATCGGTATCTTCGATTCTGGCGTCGGCGGATTAACCGTTGCTCGCGCAATTCTTGATCAACTTCCAAATGAATCAACTCTTTACATCGGCGATACAGCCCGTGGCCCTTATGGCCCCAGAAGCTTGGCTGAAGTCAGAGACTATTCACTTGAAACTTTAGATTTTCTTGTTGAGCAAGGCGTTAAGGCTCTTGTTATTGCATGTAACACAGCAAGTGCTGCCATGTTACGTGATGCTCGCGAGAGATACTCAATTCCAGTAATTGAAGTTATTCAACCAGCTGTGCGCCGAGCTGTTGCCGCAACTCGATCAGGAAAAGTCGGAGTAATTGGTACTCGTGCAACTATTGATTCACGCGCTTACTTAGATGCATTTGCAGCTGCTCCACAGCTACACATCGAATCTATCGCATGCCCACTTTTCGTTGAATATGTTGAGCGTGGAGAAACATCTGGAGATGCCATCACTCGCGTTGCACGCGAATACCTACAACCAATGATTGATGCGGATGTCGACACTCTTGTACTTGGTTGCACGCACTATCCGTTGCTTACAGGTGTTATTTCATACGTCATGGGTAATGGTGTATCACTGGTTTCAAGTGCCGAAGAGACAGCAAAAGATTTATATAGAGTATTGGTTGAAAATAACCTCCTGCGCGCTCCAAGCCAAGAATCAGCTTCACATAGATTCTTAGCAACTGGAGATGCAAAAGCTTTCGAATCTTTGGCGCGTAGATTCTTAGGACCAGAAGTCGGAACTGTTCAGCACCAAGATCTTTGATCCATTCACTAGATTAACCACCCACTAGATATAGATAGAGGAAGCACATGGCTCGCAATGATGGACGTTCGGTAAATCAGCTCCGTGAAATCAAAATTACTCGCGGCTGGTTAGATCATGCAGAAGGATCTGTCTTGGTTGAGTTTGGAAAGACTCGAGTTCTATGTGTCGCTTCATTTACTCCAGGAGTTCCTCGCTGGTTAAAAGATTCTGGCACTGGCTGGGTGACTTCCGAGTATGCAATGTTGCCAAGAGCAACACATACGCGTTCAGATCGAGAGAGCGTTAAAGGAAAGCTGGGCGGGCGTACACAAGAAATTTCTCGCCTCGTGGGCCGTTCACTTCGTGGAATTGTAGATATGAAGGAACTCGGCGAAAACACAATTGTGATTGATTGTGATGTTTTGCAAGCAGATGGTGGCACTAGAACAGCAGCAATTACGGGTGCCTACGTTGCACTCGCTGATGCAATTACATGGGCGCAGAAAGAGGGACATGTAAAGGCAACAGCGAAACCACTTGCAGATTCTGTTGCAGCGGTAAGTGTTGGAATTATTGATGGAGTTCCGATGCTCGATCTTTGTTATGAAGAAGATGTGCGCGCGCAAACTGATATGAACGTTGTTTGCTCAGGAGACGGCAGATTTATTGAAGTTCAAGGAACTGCAGAGGGCGCACCTTTTGATCGAGGGCTGTTGGATTCATTGCTCAATCTGGCAGTCGCGGGGTGCAAGGATTTAACAGATCTTCAGAAAAAAGCACTCGCTCGATAAATGCCGCACACACTTCTGCTTGCAACGCGCAATAAAGGAAAGATTGAAGAATTTCGCAGAATTCTTGAGGCAGTCGCTCCAGGTGAAATCAATCTAGTAGGTCTTGAGAAATTTCCCGATGTGCACGATGTTCTCGAAGATGGAGAAACTTTTGAAGAAAATGCCTTAAAGAAGGCTCGAGAGATGTCGTTGGCAACAGGAATCCCTGCAATCGCTGATGACAGTGGGCTCTGCATAGATTTTCTCGGGGGCGATCCTGGAATTTTCTCTGCCAGGTGGGCCGGAGAACATGGAAACGATTCTGCAAATACCGAGAAAGTTCTTGAGCAATTGCGCGATGTTCCAGCTGACAAGCGCGGTGCTCACTTCACCTGCGTAGCTGCTCTCTATCTTCCCGATGGGAGAAGTTATTGTGAAGAGGCGCATTTCCGCGGTTCCATTTTATTCTCGCCCGTAGGTGAGCATGGTTTTGGTTATGACCCCATCTTTCAACCCGAGGGATACTCAATCTCCAGTGCTCAAATGAGCGCGGACGAGAAGGATGCAATCAGCCATCGCGGAAAATCACTCCGTGCAATAGCACCACATGTGATCACTTTGCTCAGGAGCCTGGGTTAAACTTCTACCTATATTCCGGCGAGATTTGCCAAGATGTTCATTAACTCAAGGAGATAAAAGTGGCAGTAAAGAAAAAGTCAGCAGCTAAGAAAGCTGCACCAAAGAAGTCAACAGCTAAGAAGACTGCAAAGAAGTCTCCTGCTAAGAAAGTTGCAAAGAAGTCTCCTGCTAAGAAGACTGCCAAGAAGATTGTTAAGAAGGCGGTTAAGAAGACTGCAGCGAAGAAGTCTGTTGCTAAGAAAAAGACCGCCAAGAAGACTGCGGCGAAGAAGAAAAGCTCATCACAGATTGTTATTCCACCGGTTCCCTCAACAGGTTCATCGCGCGTGAATGTTTCAACAACTCCAACTTCTACACGTGGAGCTGCGGCAACAAAGCCAAGTGCCGCATCAACAAGTGCTACTTCAAAGCCAGCAACAAAGAGCCAAAGTTCATCAACCAAGGTTCTACTTGCTGTGCTTCTCGGAATTCTTGCACTCGGTGCAATTCTTATCTCTAATTCAGATAAAGATGGTGATGAGGCTCCTGCGCCAGCACCAGCTGTGACTGAATCAGCTGAACCAGAGGCAATGGAATCAGCTGAACCAGAGGCAATGGAATCAGCAGCACCTGCAGCCACTACAGGTGAAGCCCCAACACGATTTATCGGAAATTGGAAAGATAGTTCTAAGTCGGTCATGGTGATCACTTGGAAAGCGCCGGCTGGTGATGTCACGGGCTACAAGGTAGAAACTCGTGCAAACCTTGGTGAATGGAAAGTTGTATCTGAAGTTTCTGCAACAACAACAGTCGCTGAATTTGCAAAGTCAGCAACAGATGGTTCAACATCATTTAGAGTCTCTGCAGTTTATGCTGATGGCTCACTTGGCGTGGCGACACCGTTTGGATTCGCAGGACAGTTCGAATAATTCATTAATTAAAAAACCCCGGCCTGCAATAGGTCGGGGTTTTTTAATTTACTAAACGCTACAGATATTTAAGAATTTCATTTACGTAGACTTGCACTCCGGTTGGCACCAAGTGAACCCCGTCGGGAGCAAAGTACTCGGGATGACCTGTAGAGATTGCATTCCAGTCAACTATTTGGATTTGGGGATACTGTGAGGCAACCTCTGACAGAAGTGAATTATTTGCATCGCGCCACGGGCGTGGGACCGCTGTGTTTACAACAATCACTTTCGGCTGATTCTTAATCTCTTCAAAAATGGCTTCCACATCACTTTTGACCAGTACGCCATTGTTTCCCAAGTTGAAGACAATGGGAGAACTTTCAACTTGGCTCATGTCATCCTTGATAACTTCAAGTAACTCTGGAGCCTGACGACCAATACGCGCATTAACTAAGGAAATTGGTTGTAGTTCTCCTAAAACTGAACGTATTCCAAGGATGACGGAGTCACCGGTCAACCAGATCCCATCTGTATTTTCTTCAGAAATGGTGATTTCTTCGGTGGGGATCGCCTTTTCGACTGCTGCGCGCTGTTGGTTTCCTAGCGAAATTGCGCGAACACTCACAATAGATGCGCAGAGAAAAACAATAGTGAAAAGTAATGTGAAGACTCGTGTTTGACGTGTGCGTTCTTTTTTAGTTCTATATTTAAGTCCTTTGAGCCAATGTTTGATTGCACCTCGCCTGACCGGCACTTCGATATAGCGGTAGGAAATATCAGCAAGTGCGAAAACGATAAGAATTCGCAGGGAATAAAGTGCCCACATTTTTCCAGCCAGATCAACGGTAGGCCTTGTTACTTGGAATATAACCCAATGCCACAAGTACATGGAGTAAGAACGTTCACCAATCCAGATTAAAACTGGATGTTGCAAAATGGGCGCAAAACGTGAAGCTGGGTGAACAATTGACATAATGATTGCTGCACCAAAAATTCCTGCCAGTGGAAACGCTATTTTGTAGAGCGTAGGTTTAGTTTCATCGATTAACAAGAATGTTGCCAAGATTCCAATGAAACCAATGAAGCCGACCCCGTCAATAAAATTCTGTGCATTCTTCGTTAACGTAGTTGTGAAATTTTGAGGGATCCAACTGACTGCTAGCGCTGCTCCTAGGAATAAACCGATGCTGTGTGTGTCCGTACCAAAATAGATGTGGCTAACCTTGGATGCATTAGATGCATCAAGTGAAAGAGATACTAAAAGTAATGTGACTCCAGATGCTGCGGCAATTGATAGAGCAGCAATTGGGATTCTATTCTTGCCCAGTCTCTTGAGAATGAAGTAGAGAATAAGTGGCCAAATTAAGTAGAACTGAGCTTCTACTGCAAGTGACCACGTGTGCTGCAAAAGCGGCGGCCTACCGATGCTTTCAAAATAATCTTGCTGGCGCGCAACGAGCCACCAATTCATAGTGCCAGTGAGAGAAAACGGTAGATCTGTTACAAATCGCTTCATGGTGTCCGGGGCCCAGATCCCAACTGCAATTGTTGTTGTAATCACCACGAATAGAAGTGCCGGAAGTAGCCGTCTAGCACGCGCGATATAGAAACCACGTAGATCGAGTCCGCCACTTTGAGCGATAGAGTCGAGTAAAAGTCGTGTGATTACATACCCAGATATAACAAAGAAGAGATCTACACCAAGAAATCCACCTGGAATCCATGAAAATCCAAGGTGATAGAACATCACCGCAATTACAGCAAGAGCACGCAGCCCATCAATCGCAGGAATGTATTGGATACTGCGTTTGGCAGCCATGAAAATTACTTACGCTTAGGTGTTGATTTCTTAGCTGTGCGTCGTGCTGGAGAATTCGAAGTTCTCCTTGGTGCTTCAAGAGCTGGACTTGTTCTCTTACTTTCTACTTTAATTGGTGCAGACTTCTTTACAGTTCCATCTTCGTTAAGTGCGTTGTTGACAATGTCTTGCATGCGGCTCAAACGAGCAAAAGAAGAATCAAGCTTCTCGCGAGATTGTGCGATTGCTGCCTCGGCAGCGCTAAGAGCTTGAGTCTGTGCTCTGTAGAGTCGTTCGGATTCAGAAATCAAGTCGCCTAACCAAGCGCGGTAATCATTTACATTTGATGAAGCTTCAGAGATAACACGTTCGGCTTCACGACGAGCAGCTGTGGCAAGTGCTGCAGCTTCACGACGCTTGCCATCGACAATTGCATCGGCCTCACGGACTTTTGCGTCGGCTATAGCTGCTGCTTCACGGCTAGCATCGCGAATAACTTCGGCCGCTTCAACTTCGGCAGCAGAGATGTACTTGCGACCACGGCTTTCGGCTCCGGCAAGAATGCTGCGGGCTTTATTCTCAGCGCCTTCAAGAACATCTTTAGCATTACGAGATGATTCATTCATCACTCGTTCTGCGGCCATGTTCGCCTTTGACTCGCGCGCTTGGGCAGACTTAATCATTGCCATCGCTGTTTCGGTGGCAAGAATTTCAAATTCTTCACGAGATAAACCGGTGATGTCTCGTCGTGAACGTAGATCGGTGAGCTGAGATTCTAGATCTCGGATTCGATCGACAGGGTTTGCTACTGGTTCACGTTCTGCTTCGTCGCGGAAACCAACCCAGTTGCGAAAATTCTTCTCTGCCATCTTTAGAACTCACATTCACGTTATCGGAGGGATCTATGTCGGGCTTTTTACGTCCCGGCAGAGCCCAAGATTAGGGCATTTTCCTACTTTCGGTAAATGGCGAAGGAGACGGCTAGGTACTGAGATATCCATGCCGCGAGCACGAAAATGTGGAAGAGCTCGTGAAAGCCAAAGTATTTTGCGTTGCGCCCAGGCAGTTTCAGCGCATAGAAAATGGCGCCAATGGAATATAGAAGTCCACCTACAAGTATTGGAATTAACACCCACAAACCACCCTCACGATAAAGCTGAGGGGTGTAAATAACTGCAACCCATCCGAGAACTAGATAATTTGCAACGTATAACCAGCGAGGTGCGCCCACCCAAAATACTCGAATTGCAACACCGAAGAGCGCGCCTATCCAGATGACAGAGAGCAAGATATTTCTATCGCGGTCATTGAGTAGTGCAACAGCAAATGGTGTGTAAGAGCCAGCAATCAACAAGTTAATATTTGCATGATCCCAACGTCGCCAGATTTTTTTCTTACTTGGCGTCCAAGGCACGCGATGATAGATAGCCGAAACACTAAAGAGCATAATTGCAGTCAAGGAATAAAGCGCAACAGCAAATTTAAATGATTCGCGGCTCAAGATAAAGAGCACGAGTGAAGCAATGACTACAACGGGTGTCGCACCAAGATGAAACCAGCCTCGCAATTTAGGAGGGGCGATGGCAGGATCTGTAGTCATGGTTTGAAGCCTACGGGTTTTCTAGCTCTCGGACAGATTTCACCAGTAATGAGAGCGCGGCAGCAATGAGAGTTGTTGCTCCAGTCACCAAAAGGATGTTGTTTACCCCAAAATGCATTGCCAGGGGACCAGCGATAACGATTCCAAGTGGTGCAATTCCATATGATCCAAGGGTGTCATAAGAGCTCACTCGAGAGTAAGACTCTTCAGGAACATGGCTTTGCAGCGATGTATTCCATGTGACCATGAATACCTCCAGGCTAATTCCTGAAAAGATTGAAGCAAGTATTGTGAAGAGCATTGGTAGGTCAAAGGCAAGAGCGAAATCCCAGATTGAAGAAATTGCAACGAGAATCATCGCCACGAAAAGTGGCCTTCTAAGTTTTGTCTTTAATATCCAAATTCCTCCGAGAAGCATTCCCACTGATAAACCAGCTAAGTTGTAAGACCATTCTCGAGGACCACTCTTTGGATCGCTAAAATTAAGAGGACCTAATACGGAGAGCATGGATTCAAAGGCCATATTGATAAGTGCGAATGCAAATACCATCGCAATTACCCAAGAGCGAGAGATGAATTCCCTCCATCCCACTATTAAGTCGTGCAAGATTCCGGGGCTTTCATCTTTGGCAATTCCAATTATTGGCAAGTTCCAGACAATTGCCCCGGCGATAAAGAATGAGATTGCGTCAACAAGCAGACCCCAGCCGGCTCCGACAGTGGCTACCAAGACTCCGCCAGTGAGCGTTCCGAAGATGTAACCAAAATTGGTAGTGAGCCCAATAATCGCATTTCCTTCTTGCAATTTTTCTTTAGGCAAAATTTCTGGCAGAACACCAGACATTGCTGGCCACCAAATTGCATTGAGAATTCCGAATAGTCCACCCATTAGTGCTAGAAGCCAGACAGATGAAAAACCTGCAATGAGCGAGATGGCACTTATAGCCGCTAAAAAGCTGCCGATCATGTCACTTGCACCAACAAGGCGATTTCGCTGAAAACGATCAGCAATGACTCCACCGAATAACATAAATCCAAGAAGTGGAACAAAGCGCGCCGCCATAACTATCGAGAGATCTTTGCCATCAGCTCCAGGAAGACTGAGAACGCCATATGCCAGAGCAATCGGGGAGATTCCATTGCCCACATTTGAGATAAATCGGGAGATTGCCAAGCTGGTAAAGCCCTTGTGGGCCCTTAATTCCCGCAACTGGTTGACCATCTGTCAAGGGTAGCCCTTAGGGTTAAATTACCCAGTTTTTTTCCAAGTCACGCTCAGAATCCCCAAAAAAGTCTCAAAACACTTGCAGATTGATGATGTAATTTTTAGATTTGGGGCGCACAATATTCCTGTCGGAGGTCGCTGGGGTTCCTCGAGGATTCCAATTGCCATATTGCCGAACATGCGGACCACCCGGTCTGTATTGATAAGCACTCACGGAGGCTTAATACATGTCAGTAACACTCGACAGCAACCAATGGAACCTCGTTTATAACGTATTTTCATTCGGTCTAATCTCAATGCTCGCTTGCACTGTGTATACCCTCGTATCGCAGGCACGCGTTCTTCCTAAGTACCGCAATGCTCTAGTGATGTCATCAATGGTTACATTCATTGCTGGCTACCACTACTGGCGAATCTTCAACTCATTCGGTGAA
>CAESAB010000027.1_pt1 | contig 16174 bp, 16 predicted proteins | sample 7263531 | NCBI WGS metagenome assembly CAESAB01 (sample SAMEA6814095, study PRJEB35770) | freshwater metagenome | biome: Freshwater; feature: Freshwater reservoir; material: water | place: Czech Republic | collected 2017-05-23 | depth 30m m
CTATAGTACGAAGAGTTTGGTCGGATGGCCGAGAGGCGAGGCAAGGGACTGCAAATCCCTCTACACGGGTTCAAATCCCGTTCCGACCTCAAATAAGAAAAAGCAGCACTGCAACGGAGTAGATATGTCAGATCACGATTCAACACGACCTTGGGGTCGTTATGAAATCTTGCAGGACACTCCTACCTACAAGGTCAAGACGATCTGGGTTCAACCTGGACATCGACTTTCGCTGCAGCGTCATCAGAAGAGACAAGAACACTGGTTCATTGTTCAAGGTGTAGCCGATGTAGTACTTGGTGAAGAGACATTTACTAAGCGGCCAGGTGAAACTGTTGATGTGCAGGTCGGTCAACTGCACCGAATTGGTAACTCTGGAACTGAAGAAGTGATTTTCATTGAAGTGCAGACAGGAACGTATTTTGGAGAAGACGATATCGAGCGTATTCAAGACGATTACGCCCGATAAATCACTCGGCTATACTTTCCCAACAATTTAATACATACCGAAGTTGTAAGGCCCGGACGATTGGCTCAGCGGTAGAGCACCACATTGACATTGTGGGGGTCACTGGTTCGATCCCAGTATCGTCCACTGCTTGAAGTGATTAAGGAATAAAAAAATTGAATAGTTGAATAGATGAATAGATGAAAGACTAAAAAGCCCGCACTGGCCGGACCAACGATGCAATGTCTTTTGACCAGAGCTGCACGCCGCCAGTGCTGGAAATCAGTTGCCTCCACGCACTGCCCATACTGTGCTCAGACGAGGACCAGTAGGCGCCTCCGAACCCCGCTGAACTTGCGCCATACGTTGGGCTGTTAATGCTTCCACCGTTGCAGATAAGCGCCACATTTGCTGCAACTCCACGAGCCCATTGGCAGAGCAGGTTTAACTCAGATTGTGTTGGTAAGTACCAATCATTATTGGAGCCACCTGTGTATGCGCGTGCGGCACCTGCTGCATGAGTAGTGCCATCACCATTTTGGGAAACAAGAGCAAGCGAGTTTTTGTAGCCAAGGCCAATCCCCGATTCGCTAGTATCAGAATTGGAATTGTTTGTAACATTAGAGTCCGAATTTTGATTGCCCCAAACTAAGTTGGGATCGCTTCCACCGTTCCACCCATTTGGCGCCACCTCTAAGTAGTTACATCGCGCACTCCATGTGGGACCGCAATTGAAGCCTGCATTATTTACATAAAAAATAAACCCGCCGCCGGGGCCTCGCTCTCCGACTCTATAGACAGAATGTAAACCACTCTGAATAGTTAGCTTAAAGATGGAAGAGGATTGGGCTACCGGGTTTGTAAACGTAATCGTAAATGCTCCACTACCACTGCTAACGGTTAACCCTGTGCTCCCTTTGCCCTTTTGAAAAGTTCCATTGTTGTTATAGACAACCGCGTCTGTGGAAGTTGCGTTAAAGAGCGCTAATGGGGTACTACTTGAATCGTTATATGCATTAATTGTGAAGTCATCGCCGTAGCAAGAAGTTGGAATATTCGAGACAGTCACAGATTGCAAATAGTGGGCTCCGGGAGACCCGTTAATAAATGTTGAACGCGGCGTCAAGGTGAGCGCAGTTTCCCCAGAACAGGCGACAGCTTGAGAAACGCCTTGTCCAAATTCAATTCCTCGACTTGAGTTCATCGAGATATTTCCTGCAAGCGTGCTTTGAAAGAAGAAGATTGAGCCCACGATTAAGACTGCTGTGGAGAGAAATTTAGAACGGACCTTAGTCTTAGAGGCCTCCTCGATAGGATCATCGTGGTAGAAATCTTCAGACACAACGTGCTCCATTTTTTGAGGGCTAACACCAAGCGGAAAAGTACGAAGAAAAGCCTTCCATAAATCCGAAGACTTTGCGAGTCTCACACATTGGCGAATTGCCGTTGGGGCGATACTTTTGGGACCGCTGGTTCGATGCAAGTTACCTCGACATATCATTTCTGGTAAGTTGAAGTTGAAATTATGGAGGTTTTCATGTTCCTTCCTTTTTGGCTCCTCACGAAATAGCATCTGAACATGCGAATGAGAGTGGTTGCCGCGTCAACACTATTCTTGATGTTGTTCTCCGTTCCAAACTCAAGCGCTTGGATTTTACAGAGCAAAAGTCTTCCTATCGCTATCTCGGATATTGGCCCTTATCCAGACGATAACGTGAAGGAGGAATTCAGCGACAGAAAACGTTGCGTATCTGGAATTACTGGTGTTTTTTCATATGAATACTCAGAAGAGAATCCCAGCGGGATGGCCTGCTTATTGCACATCTATTTCCCCGACAAAACCAAGGGTCACTGGCATTTGCAAGTAATGGTTGATCAAGGAAAATGGATTGATGCATGGAATTCAAATCTATTTCATTGCGGAGATGTCGGAGATGCTAGAACCGCTAGTTGCAAGCTCGGTCCTACCGAGAATTACACCCTTTACAAGACTGACCCAACATCAACTTCGAAATCTGAAGTGGGCGACAAAATCGATTCAATAAAAATAGGTCAAAAGCAGATCTGGACAGAAAATTTCGATATTCCGAGTCGATCCTCCAAAGGTGTGTGCCAAGTGTTTTCTGGCAATATTGATTTTAGAATTAGGGGCACCCTGACTGATGGCAAATCAATATTTTCACCACCTTTCACTGTTTCCTATTCGGGTGACAATTCGTGGAAGAAGTATTCAAATGGAGCAGAAGTATGTAGTGGGTCCGATGATTTAGATGGTCAAGGCAATATGTATCCTCCAGGCAATCCCAATTACTCTCAACATGTGCCCACCTCTAAATTGCAATCAACCTGGGATGCATTCAAAGTAACGAAACCCATCAACATCTCGCAAGCTAGCGTTGCATCTGTGAGCAAGCAATCAGCGAAGAAGCCGGTTACACCAACAAAGTCGAATACGGGCAAAACAAAAACTTGCTCCACTTCTGATAAGAATGACTACAAGAGTGTGTATCGTGCTTACATTTTATATAACCAGCAAATCGGAATTTCTAACGAAATCAAGCAAGTAATTGAAGATGCTAGACAAGCCAAATCTAAGGTCCTTGGACGTTATGTCGACTACACCGCTAAGGACCTTTACGACTTGAGTAAACAAGATGCAGATATTGCAAAGTACGAGTCGAAACGAGATGGTTTGCAAACGCTACTGGCAACTTTGGCCTTGAAATGCGACTTGAAAATGCCCTCGACAACGGACTTAAGTTGATCAATGACCACTAATCTGGCATTCCTTGATTTTAATCAAGCAGGGTTTTCGATTAGATCCGAAGAAGTGATGAAGGCACGTGCCGAGCATTGGTATGCAAAGACTCCGTACAGCATTGCAGTCTTGCGTTATGAAGATGCAAATACCCTTTTAAAAGATAAACGTTTATATCAAGGTACTCGCCGCTGGCCTGAACATTATGGAATTAAGGAAGGGCTGCTAGCCACGTGGTGGCAAACAATGCTTCTTAGCGTTGAAGGCGACGACCATTTGCGACTTAGAAAGTTGTCCAGTGCCGCTTTCTCGCCTCGCACTATCGAGCCGATGACTCCGTTCTTTGCAAAGCTTGCAAATGAACTGATAGATAACTTCTGCGAAAAAGGTAGTTGCGAATTCATGTCAGAGTTCGCGGAACCATTCTCGGCTCGGGTGATAACAGAACTTCTTGGGCTACCTAAAGAGCAATGGCGGGAGCTCGCTGATTTCGCAACTGAATTGGGATATGTATTTTCAGTTACGATCAAGGAGGATCTGCCTGTTATTGAACATGGCCTTCAAGGGATTCTTGATATCTCTCAGAAACTAATCAATTCACGACTAGGAACGGATTCTGATGATTTTGTAGGAACTCTTGTAAAAGCAAATTTGGATGGTCAGAAAATAACCAATGACGAGCTTTTATCTTTAGTAAGCATGATCGTTTTTGCTGGGTTTGATACAACTAGGAATCAACTTGGTCTCGGAATGCAAACATTCTCAGGGCACCCAGACCAATGGTGCAAGCTTGCTGATAATCAAGAGCTCGGTCGATTGGCAGTGGAAGAAGTCATGCGAGTGAACCCGACCATTACATGGGTGTCGCGCGAGGCTTCAGTAGATATTGAGTATAAAGAGTTAACAATCAAACAAGGCACTACCGTGCATTTGCTAACGATTCCTGCGGGATCTGATCCAGCAAAGTTCGGTGATTCAGATTTCGATATAGAGAAAGAGCGTGCACCGCACTTTGGATTTGGCGGAGGAATGCATCACTGCATCGGTCACTACGTTGCTCGATTAGATATGAAAGAAGCATTCAAAGCGCTGGCTGCACGTCTACCTGATATGAGGATTGCAGATGGGGCCACCTACTTGCCAGATTCTGGAAATACAGGGCCAACCTCTCTGCCAATTACATTTACTGCGACGAAGCGGTAGTTTGCTCTCGTGGTCGTCGCCCTAGTTTCAGGTCTCTTCACTGGACTTTCTCTGATTATTGCTATCGGGGCTCAGAACGCATTTGTCATCCGTCAAGGTCTGGCTCGATCACATGTTTTTCTAGTTGTAGCAATATGCGCAATTTCTGACGCTGCTCTCATCTTTCTCGGTACGGGTGGCCTTGGGACCTTGATTCAATCTCAGCCACGCGCTCTCGAGATTATTCGTTGGTTTGGCGTTCTGTACCTCACCTTTTATGGGTTCAAATCTCTACGTGCTGTCTTTGTAACCAACTCCATGAAAATTGACGGCGAAACATCAACTTCACGTTCTGCGGTGATTGCATCAGTGCTCGGCTTTACTCTGCTTAATCCGCACGTGTATCTCGACACCGTAATTTTGCTTGGAAGTATCTCAAACCAATTCCAGAGTGATCGTTGGTACTTCGCAATCGGTGCTTCGATAGGAAGCATTCTTTGGTTCGCAGCACTTGGCTTTGGAGCACGTGCCGCATCGCGATTCATGACTAAGCCTAAATTCTGGAAGATTCTTGATTACATCATCGCGAACGTGATGTTTGGCGTAGCAATATTTCTCGCGTTCTACGATTTCAAAGCTTAGCACGCGAGATATAGAGAATTCCCAAAGCAACAATTGCAATACCGATATAACTTTGAGCAACGAGCGTTTCCCCAATAACAATTGCAGCGAGAATGGTTGCAGTAGCGGGCTCTGCAAGAACGACAGTTGCTGCCGTGCTGGAATCAATTCTTTTGAGTCCGAAAGTGAAAAAGAAATAGCCGATTGCAGTTGGCACTAGTCCAAGCCATAAAACCGAGAGCCCGCCGTTTCGAGTAAGAATCCATTCGGGGTTCTGCGCAAATAGAAATGGCACGGTCAATAGCGCTGCGATTCCAAAAGATGTTGCGGTAAGCCAAATATCTTGCGCTCCCCGGGAGAGAGACTTTCGACTTACAACGTTGAAAACTGCGAACCCGAATCCAGCGAATGCTGCCAAAATAATTCCTAGTGGCTTGAAAGAATCAATTCCGCTGGCAGTTCCAACCAAAATAATCCCAATGACCGTGACTGAGGTTCCTAAGTACCAACTCTTTCCTGGCTTCTCCCCCAAGACAAAGTAGGCAACGATTGCCGAAAAAGTTGGAACACTTCCTAGTGCTGTAACTGTAGAAATCGCTATGCCCGTGATGTGGACTGCTGAGAAGAAAGTCAGTTGGTACATCGCAACACCGAAGCCGCAGATCCATAATTCAGTTCGTGGGGCTCTGAAGGAACCGCGGGATGAGCGTTGGATATAGGCGAAGAGAAAGAGAAAGAGCGATCCGCACAACAGGCGAGCTGAACCAACCGCCACAGGTGAGATGTCGGGCACGCCGAGTTGTTGCGTTGTACCCGTTGTTCCGAAGCAGATTGCCGAGCCCAGGACCGCCAGAATCCCTGAACGTCTTGCCAGTGTCTGCATTAGATGAGAATACTCGTAAGATTCGCGTATGACATTTCTCGCCGTGCAGCCAGTCGATGGCCAAAATTATGGAAGCCCAATTCATGAACATTCAGAGAATGAAGTTCGTGACCTTATTGCCCGCGCTGCACGTGAAGCGCAGAACTTGGCAAAGCTTTCACCACAGAAGCAAGCGCAACTATTGCGTGCAATCGCTGAATCAATCGAGTCACATCGCGCAGAACTGATTACTTCTGCGTGTGCCGAAACCGGTCTTCCTGAAGGACGCATCGGTGGAGAAATTACTCGTACAACTGTGCAGTTCAACTTATTTGCGCAGTTAGTAGAAACAGGTCGTCACCTCAGAGTTGTGATCGATAAGGCTGATCCAAATTACTCTCCTGCTCCACGACCAGATATTCGCCGCCAGAATCAACCACTCGGCGTAGTTGCAATTTTTGCCGCAAGTAATTTTCCGTTGGCGTTTTCAGTTGCAGGCGGAGATTCGGCATCAGCTCTAGCGTCAGGCAATGCAGTGGTGGCTAAAGGCCATCCTTCCCACCCAAATACATGTGCAATTGTTGAAGGCGCAGTGAAGTCCGCTCTCAAGAGTTCAGAGCTATCGGAAGATCTCTTCTCCGTTGTTCAGGGTGTAAATCCACAGATCACGCACTGGCTAGCTAACGATGAAAATGTAAAGGCAATTGGTTTTACAGGTTCTGAGAACGTTGGTCGCATCTTGATTGATATCGCATCAAAGCGCGAAGTACCTATTCCTGTCTTTGCAGAGATGGGCAGCTTGAACCCAGTTTTCGTCACCTCTGCGGCAATCTCAGAAAGATCTCTTGAATTAGCAAAGGGACTCGTTGACTCAGCACTTTTGGGATCAGGGCAATTCTGCACAAAGCCAGGATTAGTATTTGTTCCAGCATCAAGTGATGGCTTTCTTGCAGAGATTAAAGATCACCTAGCAACGCTCAAGGTAGGTCCACTTCTGTCGGCATCTATAGCAAAGCGATATTCTGCAGCGATTTCAGAGCTCTCATCTGTTGGTGCAGTCAAAGTCCTTGCGGGTATCACCAATGAAGCAGGATTTGGTGCAACACCAACCATTTTCGTGACAGATTGGAAGACCGCGCAATCGCATCCAGCGCTTCTTGAAGAGCACTTCGGTCCAACAACAGTAGTTATCTCTGCAGATGAATCTCAATATCTTTCAATTGCATCTTCGTTAAAGGGCCAACTAACTGCAACAATTCAGGGATCTTCCAAAGATTCAGTTCAGCCACTTATGCAACTTCTATCCGAACATGCCGGCCGTGTAATCTGGAATGGTTTTCCAACTGGTGTGGCTGTAACAGAGGCAATGCAACACGGTGGGCCTTGGCCGGCATCATCTACTCACACAACATCGGTCGGCATAGATGCTATTTATCGCTTCATGCGCCCAGTTGCATATCAATCATTTGCCCAAGACGTTCTGCCAGAAGCGCTCAAGGATTCAAATCCTTGGAAGGTCGAACAAAAAATAAACTAAATTTATGTATTAAACGATGAAGCCCTGTGGGAATGGATCGTTCTCATCGAGCATCCACGTTGATTCACCCATTACCCAGGCGCGTCCTGTAATCATTGGGATAATTGCATCAAAGTTTCCGACCTTTGTGCGCTCTTTTATTCGCCCTTGGAAGTGAGAACCAATCCACGATTCATTATTAAGTACATCGCCATCCTTAAATTCTCCACGGGCAACCATCTGAGCTAACCGGGCTGAAGTCCCTGTTCCACATGGTGAACGGTCAAACCATCCCGGATGAATAGCCATGGCATTCTTCCAATGCAGAGGTCCCTCTTCGCCGGGAGAAATAAAATCTATGTGGTGGCAGACGGCGATATCCGGATTCTCTGGGTGAACTGGTCTGTTTTGTTCGTTAATTGCATCGGAGATTTTTAAGCCTGCATCTAAAAACTTCTGACCATTTTCGCGTTTGAATTCAATTCCAACGCGTTCTACCGGAACGATTGCATAAAAATTGCCACCATAGGCCATGTCATATGTAATCTTCCCAAGCCCTGGAACATCTACTACTTGATCAAGAGCGTAGGAAAATGATGGAACATTAGTAAGAGTGACATTCTTCGCTCGCCCATCTTCAACGGCTACATCGACAACTACTAGGCCCGCAGGTGTATCTAAACGAATTGTGGTTACGGGCTCGACAACCTTAACCAATTTCTTTTCAACTAAAGCAGTAGCTACACCGATAGTTCCGTGACCGCACATAGGTAGACAGCCTGAAACTTCAATATAGACAACGCCCCAATCAGCATCGGGTCTAGTTGGCTTTTGCAAGATCGCACCGCTCATGGCGCTGTGGCCGCGAGGTTCAAACATCAACCACTGACGCCAGAAATCCATATGCTCCATGAAGTGAAGTCGCTTATCGAACATTGTTGAGCCCGGAATTTCGCCGATACCCGAAGTGACTACTCGCGTTGGCATTCCTTCGGTATGAGTCTCAACAGTGGTAACTGTTCTTACGCTCTTCATAGATTGCCTAGCGATTCTTGAAGTATGCCAGTGCTACATCCATCTCGCGATGAATCTGCTCTTGTTCGTGAGCAGGCAATGGCAAGCGAGGAAGACGTGTAGGCCCTCCGTATCTTCCGACATGATCCATGCCGAGCTTAATCGCTTGAATGAATTCCTTCTTTGAATCCCAGTGAAATACATCGTGCAAAGCAGCATACATAGGGGCTGCCTCTTTGAAGTTTCCAGATGTTGCTAAGTTGTAAAGCTCCATAGATTCTTTTGGAAGCGCATTAGGAAATCCTGCAATCCAACCCGCAACTCCAGCAGTTGCTAGCTCTAGAAATACATCATCGGCGCCTACGATGACGTCGATTCTTGGAGCGAGTCGCTTAATCTGCCAAATACGGCGTACATCACCAGAGAATTCTTTGATCGCAACAACTTCAGGAACTTCTTGAGCGATACGCGCGACTAACTTGGGATTCAAATCTACTTTTGTATCGAAGGGGTTGTTATAAGCGACTATCGGCATACCAACACGAGCAACCTCTTTGTAGTGTGCAACGACTTCATCATCTGATGCTCGATATGCATTGGGTGGAAGAAGCATGACTGCTCCGGCTCCAGCCTTCTGCGCATGTTCTGCCCATTTACGTGATTCTGCTGCCCCGTACGCGGCAATACCTGGAACAACGTTGAAACCTTTAGGCGCTGCCTCTATAGCGACTTCTAACATCTTTGCGCGCTCTTCAGGTGTGAGAACTTGATACTCACCAAGTGAGCCGTTGGGAATAACACCATGAGTGCGGTTAGCTGCTAACCAGCTGACATGCTCTGCATATTTATCGAAGTCAACTGAAAGATCAGATTTAAAAGGTGTTGCTGTTGCGGTAAGTACGCCATTCCATGGATTAGTCATGGGGGTAAGTTATCTCTTATTTCGAACTAATTCCATCTCCCAGTGTGCCAAGCGATATTGGTGCAGCGATTGGTCGATTGCTATAGGCAATCCTTTCACTATCCGAGACGCGCAATTCTTTAGATTCGCCAATAATCTCAGCAACATTTCGAGAGCAGATGCGCCCTTGGCAAAGGCCCATACCGGCGCGAGTAAATAGCTTCGATGTTCTCGCGTCTTCCGCTTTGAGTTCCTCTACTGAATCCAATATCTGCCCGCACGAAACTTCTTCACATCGGCAGATCAAAGTCTGACGATTTAGCCACTTCTTCCAACCGGGATTCACTGGATAACTCACTTGCAGCGCGCGAGCAAAGAGTCTCTTTCTAAATTTGCTGAAGTTGAGAGAGAATGGAATTCGCTTACCGATGACAGATAACCCAGCGATATGTCCTTCTGCTAACGCCAAATCTGATCCGCCAATGCCAGTTGCTTCGCCAGCTATCCAAATATTTTCAATTGAGCTTCGTTGATTGTTATCGACAGAGAAAACTACTGTTCCGTCTTTATCAACTACTTGATTACAGCCAAGAATTCCCCCGAGGGTGATATCTGGAACAAATCCCCAACCTGTTGCAATTACGTTGCAGTCAATCTCTCGAACATTTGTTTTCTTGATTGTCATATCTGAATTAACATCTGAAATTCGCACGCTGTGCCCTGTGAACTCAGTAACCGCTTTACCGAATCGAACTGGAATGGAATAGCGCCTAAATTGCTTGAGGTAATAAAGAAGCTCTAAAGCTTTCTCTGGATTAAGCAATAAGGCGAGCGGTGACCGTAACCATCGAAGCGGAGAATTCGCTTCGAAGACTCCCTCAACTTTCGCTCCCCCTGCAGCTAGACCGACAGCAACGGGCAACAAGAATGGTCCAGTTCCAGAAATGACAATGCTCTTTCCAGCGATAACGCCATGGCCTTTAAGAAGAGCTTGCGCAGCACCGGGAGTCATCGATCCGGGTTTATCCCAGCCCGTAAAGGGAAGCGAGCGATCGTATGCACCAGTAGTAAGAATTAGATCAGTGCATGTCAGTCTCTTCTCAACTCCTGATTGCAAATAGTTAATGTAAATCGATTTTTCAGATCGCGTTGCACTCCATACTTGCGCACCATTGATATAGGTGACCAACGGGTTGCCCATTACAGTCGAAAAGTATTTCTCTGAACGCGTGGCTTTATAGCCATCAACAGTACTTCGGTGGCGCCAATATTGACCGCCCGGTTTCTGCGCAGCATCAATGACGGTAACTGCAAACCCAGCTAAAGCTATAGCTCGTGCCGCTGCCAGTCCGGCTGGCCCTGCTCCGATGATTGCAATCATTGCGAACTCTCAATCTGAGAACCTTCAGTAATTGCAATCAGACACGCACGTTGGTTTGCCACACCATCAATCTTTACTACGCAATCGAAACAAATTCCAATTCCACAGAAGATAGTTCGAGGTTCGCCATTAAAACGAGTTGAACGTAGCGACGTGACGCCAGAATTGAGCAGCGCCGCTGCGACTGATTGGCCTTCTTCGCCACTGTATTGAGTGCCGTTAAATGTGAAGTTAACTTTTGAGTTCATAGCCGCGCTCCAGCAAATCGTTGCGGAGAAAAAGCTTGCGCATCCATAAACGAATCCCGCCCGAGGATTGCATCTGTGATGAGCGCTGCTGATCCCGGAGCCAGGCCAATTCCTGCCCCCTCATGTCCTGCCGAATGCCATAGACCCGAGATAAGCGAATCTTCGCCAATTACTGGCAAGTGATCGGGTGCGTAAGGACGAAACCCGCGATAGACCCTGAGTAGTTGCACATCTCGCAAGACTGGGAAAAGTGATGTTGCTTGCGCAGCTAACTTGCGAACAATTTCAAAATTCATTGATCCATCGAAACCGATTCGCTCACGGCTTGCACCGATAAGAATCGTTCCGCTTCGAGTTCCCTCAACAACGGTGCTCGTCTGTAAATCTGCATCACTGCTAGCCACATTGGCAACGTAATCTGAATCATAAACTTTATGGAATATGTATTGCGGGGCTGGTTCAGTTACGAGAATAAAGCCTTTGCGCGGTGCTATCGGAAGTTGTGATCCAGCAAGAGTTGCGATTTCTCCTGCCCAGGTGCCCGATGCATTGACTACCAATGGCGAATGAAAAGTTCCTCGAGAAGTAACTACTCCCTTAATTGTGTTCTCGGAGATTTCAAATCCGGTAACACGAGCTTGAGAAACTAATTGACCACCTCGTGCCAGAACGGTTTGAATAATCCTTGCTGCCGCCAACATTGGTTGACATTGCGCATCTTGTGGGTAAAAGACACCTTCGGAGAGATCTGGATGCAAATACGGTTCTAGCTTGTGAAGCTCGGCGCTGTTCACTCGTTCAGCCGTTACTCCCGCTGCTCGTTGGTGTTCAGCTAATTTCATCAGTGCTGAACTATCATGGCGAGCAACCACGACTCCACCCTTTGCTTCCAATTCGAAACTATCACCAACATCTTCTTGCAGCTCAAACCAGAGATCTCTAGATTTCAACGCCAATGTGAGTTCTGGTCCAGGATCTTTATCTGAAACCAGAATGTTTCCTTCTCCCGCACCAGTCGTTCCGCTCGCCACTGACCCGCGATCAATAATCATTACCTTTAGTCCCGCGTTAGTGAGTGAGAGCGCCGAACAAGCGCCCACAATCCCGGCGCCAATAACTATCGCATCAGGGTTATTTTTTTGCATTGGTTTATCCACGAATCAAACGTGAGACTTCTTCTAAATCTTCGTCGCGCGCTGGTGCAATATCCCAAGGTTTGTGGAGAGAGTCGCCTTCCCAGCGAGGAATTACATGGATATGTAGGTGAAAGACAGTTTGCCACCCGGCTTCTTTACTCATTTGAAGAATCGTTGTTCCATCGGATTTCAATTTATCTCTAAGTAGGTCAGCCACTAACTTTGCAGTACGAGCAACACTTGCATATACATCAGGATCAGTGTCATGAACATCTTTAGAATGCGCTTTAGGAATTACGAGGGTGTGTCCCTTATTTGCTGGAAAAATATCCAAAAACGCAAAGCAATTTTCGTTTTCATAAACTTTGCGGGACGGAATGCTGCCCTCGATGATTTTGCAGAAGAGGCACTCATTCATGGGACAACTCTATTCGCTTGATTCTTTCCCGAGCAATCTTTTGTGATGGGGATTCGTGGCCCAACATATAAGAAAGGAGATCAAGCAGTACGCGACTGAGTTTCAGCCATTTCTTAGAACGTTTTTTCAGACCAAGAATGCTTAGGAAGGGCTGATCAATCGTAGAAATTGCTGCATTGCAAAGAATTTTGTAGAAGAAAAGACCGCCCTTGCCAAATGGAGGTTTCAAGATGAATGCAACGATTGGTGGAGTCATTGGAATTGTGGAAACTTCCTGGGAAGCAAATCTTTCCATCTCTTGATGTAATTCTGCACGAGTCATTGGAGCGCTCACTAAGCCTAATGGAATCGCACTTTTCGACCACTCGCCTATGTACTTATCCCCTAAATCCAAAGTGGCATAACCGAGTTCTTCAAATGTTCGTAGAAATGATTCCGTAAACGCACAGTGCACCCACAGTAGAAAACGGGGGTCCCGAGCACTGTACGGTTGTGACTGATTTCCAGATGATGGAAAATTCCCTGTCACTCTTTTATGGATTTCATTTACTCTTCGCGCTTCATTTTCAATCGCTTCGGTTGAGCCAAATGATGTAATTGTTAGCCAGCGAGTAGTTCTTTCGAGTCTTCCTAATGGATCGGTGTCGTAATTCGAATGCTCGGCTACGCCCGTTAAAGCAGCAGGGTGCGCGGCTTGCATGAGCAACGCGCGAATTCCTCCGACAAGAGTTGAGATGCAACCGTGCACTTGCCATACTGCACTTTCCTCACCGAAAAGCCCAACGTCATTTCCAATCGCCATCTGCTGCGCCCATTGCGGGGCACCCGTGGGATCGCCCGAAACTGTTTTCCGAAATGCAACGGCAGCTTTGTTGCCACCTAAAACAGCAATGAGCTTATGCACTTGATGAATCTTAGAGATTTATGATTCACTCGCAAATCTAAATGCGAGTAGAGAGTCCAGCAACCGCTTCAAGAATAACCAGTGCAGCCAATCTGATGGTGCGGGCATCGGGTGTATCTATCGTCGAATCAATTTCAGTAATATCCATAGAGATTACGTTTTTCGACTGGCCAGCCAGAAAAGCGAATTGCCTTATTTCATCCGCACTTATGCCACCGGGGGCAGCGGCTGGACATGCAGGTACAACACTTCGGTCACATACATCCATATCGAAATCCACATGGATTCGGGTACCCGCTACCTCAAGTGCCTCGCGCCAAATATCTTCAAGCGGGCGGTTTCTCAAAGCGCCACGTGAAATCACATGGATTCCAAAGTCTCTCGCTCTTGCTACATACTCAGGAGAATTAGAAAAATCTGCGATTCCGATCTGCACGACTTTCTTGCCAGATAAGCCTGATTCGATAATTCTGCGTACCGGTGAACCGTTATTGATTCCATCTCGGAGATCGTGATGCGCGTCCAAAGTAATTAACGCTTCTGCCTGGACACCCGCAAATACAGAGTAAGTAATGGAGTTATCTCCCCCAAGGGCGATAAGCAACTTCGACTTTGATTGCGCATTTCGAATGAGTGAAATAGCTGCTGCTTCATCCACATCAGGGGAAACGATGTTTCCAGCATCAGCTATCGATACTTTTCGAAGATCTACTTTCGAATTCGAATGTGCCAGCGAATACTTTGCCAAAACTTCACGTATTGCATCAGGAGTTTTATCTGCATTAGTTGGACTAATACTCGTTGCAGATGCTGGCACACCAATAAGTAGCGCATCAACATGCGCACCGTTGTGGTCTAAGAAAAGAGTGGACGCTCTTTGCCATAATTCATCATGAGGCAACACCATGCCATAAGGGTATCGCCTTCAATAATGACGATCTTCGATATATAGTCATCTGATGAGCTCAGGTCCGCGTCCAGTAAGAGCCCCTCGAGGCACACAAAAAACCGCACTTGGGTGGGGACAAGAAGCAGCGCTTCGCATGTTGCAAAACAATCTTGATCCCGAAGTTGCCGAACATCCTGACAAACTCGTTGTTTATGGAGGCACAGGAAAAGCTGCGCGCAATTGGGAATCTTTTGATGCACTGGTTAAAACTCTTACCTTTCTTAAAGATGACGAGACGATGCTTGTGCAATCTGGAAAACCAGTCGGCGTCTTTCGTACCCACGAATGGGCTCCTCGCGTACTGCTAGCTAATTCAAATCTCGTAGGTGACTGGGCTAACTGGCCAGAATTTAGGCGCTTAGAAGATTTAGGTCTGACGATGTACGGTCAGATGACCGCTGGTTCGTGGATTTACATCGGTACTCAAGGAATTTTGCAAGGCACATATGAAACTTTCGCAGCCGTTGCTGAAAAACATTTTGGTGGCACTCTTGCCGGAACTCTTACCGTTACAGGTGGATGTGGCGGTATGGGTGGAGCACAACCTCTTGCTGTCACAATGAATGAAGGAACCTGTTTAATCATTGATGTAGATGGGTCCCGTTTAGAGCGTCGCCTTAAGAAAAGATACTTGGATGAAATTGCAGATAGTTTAGAAGATGCAGTTGCTCGCGCTGTTAAAGCTAAGAATGAGAAGCGCGCAGTATCTATTGGCTTAGTCGGAAATAGTGCAACTGTGCTTCCTAAGTTATTCGCAATGGGCGTCCCCATCGATATCGTGACAGATCAAACCTCTGCACACGACCCACTGTTCTACATTCCAGAAGGCATTGAAGTTTCGGATTCTCGTACCTTGGCAGATAAAGACCCAATTGATTTCGCAAAGCGCGCCAAAGAATCAATGGCCAAGCATGTTGAGGCCATGGTTAATTTCCAAGATAAAGGTGCAGTGGTTTTTGATTACGGTAATTCAATTCGTGATGAAGCTCGTCAGGGTGGGTATCAGAGAGCATTCGAATTCCCAGGATTTATCCCTGCATATATTCGACCGCTCTTCTGCGAAGGTAAAGGTCCTTTCCGATGGGTTGCGCTATCGGGAGATCCGAAAGATATTCATAGAACAGACCAAGCTGTATTGGATCTATTCCCAGAGAATAAACATCTTCATCGTTGGATAAAGATGGCGCAGGACCGTGTTGAATTCGAAGGGCTGCCAGCCCGCATTTGCTGGCTTGGGTACGGAGAACGCGACAAAGCCGGTCTTAAATTTAATGATCTTGTAGCAAGTGGTGAAGTAAGCGCTCCTATTGTTATTGGACGAGACCATTTAGATTGCGGAAGTGTTGCTTCTCCTTATCGCGAATCTGAAGCTATGTACGACGGTTCAGATGCGATTGCAGATTGGCCACTGCTCAATGCAATGATCAATATTTCTTCTGGCGCTTCATGGGTTTCAATTCATCATGGTGGCGGCGTCGGTATCGGTCGCTCGATTCATGCTGGACAAGTCAGCGTTGCAGATGGGACTCCACTTGCTGCAGCTAAATTAGAGCGAGTTCTTACAAATGATCCAGGTATGGGCGTCATTCGGCATGCCGATGCGGGATATGCCCACGCACAAGAAGTTGCTATTGAAAAAGGTGTGCACGTTCCGATGATGCAAGGTGTAACCGGCAAGTGACCTCAACTGCTTTCACAAATATTCGGATTCTTGTCACAAATGATCCTGGGTTAGGCGATGGCCCGCTTGGAGTGATTTCTGGAGCACACGTTGTTGTTGAAAATGGCGTGATTGTTTCAGTTTCAACTAAGGCGCCAACTGGTGTTGATTCTGAA
>CAESAB010000028.1_pt1 | contig 15175 bp, 12 predicted proteins | sample 7263531 | NCBI WGS metagenome assembly CAESAB01 (sample SAMEA6814095, study PRJEB35770) | freshwater metagenome | biome: Freshwater; feature: Freshwater reservoir; material: water | place: Czech Republic | collected 2017-05-23 | depth 30m m
CAGATCCTCGATGAGGCAGGAACCGCCGTCAAGGCATTCCACCGTTTCCGCGTAGGTCAGTAAACTAACTCCAGAGGTAAAAACGAAGTAGAGCGAAAGGAGCACCAATGCCAGGTTCACGAGGAACTTATAAGCGGGTGCTCCTTAAGCTTTCCGGAGAAGTTTTTGGAGGCAAAAAAGGCATCGGTGTTGATCCCGATGTTCTGCAAGATGTAGCAAAACAAATTTCAGATGTGGTTCGCAGCGGCGTAGAAATTGCAATCGTTGTGGGAGGCGGTAATTTCTTCCGCGGAGCCGAACTTTCAGAACGCGGCATGGAGCGCTCACGCGCTGACTACATGGGAATGCTCGGAACAGTGATGAACTGTTTAGCACTCCAAGATTTCCTAGAAAAAGAGGGCGTTGATACTCGCGTCCAAACTGCAATCACTATGGGACAAGTTGCAGAACCCTATGTTCCACGTCGCGCAATTCGTCACCTTGAAAAGGGTCGTGTAGTGATCTTTGGTGCGGGTGCCGGAATGCCATTTTTTACAACTGACACAGTTGCTGCTCAACGCGCACTTGAAATCGGTGCGGGTGCACTCTTGCTCGCAAAATCTGGCGTCGATGGTGTTTACAACGCAGATCCACGTAAAGATAAGAACGCAACGAAGTTCGACACAATCTCTTATGACGATGTTCTACAAAAGTCTTTGGCCGTTGCAGATGCCGCAGCGTTTAGCCTCTGCCGCGAGAATCACTTGCCTATCGTTGTCTTTGATTTAATGACGAACGGAAATATTGGCCGAGCAGTTCGCGGTGAAAAGATTGGAACTCTCGTTTCTTAAACGAGAGTAATTAGAGGAGCAAAGACCATGGCAGATGTAACCAGCGCACTCGCGGATGCGACAGATAAAATGAATAAGGCTGTCGAAGTTGCCAAAGATGATTTCGGTGCAATTCGTACAGGCCGCGCACACCCAGCCATGTTTAACAAAATCATGGTCGATTACTACGGAACATTTACAGCTCTCTCGCAGCTTGCTTCGATCCAGGTACCTGAATCTCGCATGGCAATCATCTCTCCTTTCGATAAAGGTGCGATGGCGTCCATTGAGAAAGCAATTCGCGAATCCGATTTGGGTGTAAACCCAGCTTCAGATGGCGCAGTCATTCGCGTTAACTTCCCGCAGCTCACAGAAGAGCGCCGTAAGGATTACATCAAAGTTGCCAAGACAAAGGCTGAAGATTCGAAGATCTCAATGCGCAATATTCGCCGTACAGCTAAAGAACTGATGGAGAAGCTAGAAAAAGATGGCGATATCGGAAAAGACGACTTAAGCCGCGGCGAAAAAGAACTCGAGAAAATTACCTCTGATCATGTGGCAAAGATTGATGACCTTCTCAAGCATAAGGAGGCTGAGCTTCTCGAAGTCTAAAGACTTCACCGAAGTTCACTTACCGTGTCTGATTTACATTCGATTAACGAGGCTATCAATAAGCGCGCTGGTCGAAAGTTGCTCCCTTCCATTGCAGTAAGTATTTTTCTAGTTCTTCTTGTCTGGCTTTCGCTTTCAACATATCGAGTTGTTTTCGCCGGCATAGTTACCATCGCTGTCATTCTTGGAATCCGTGAACTTCATCGTGCCTTCCTTGCAATAAACATAGATATTCCGCTCTGGTCATTAACCACAGCAACTATTGGATTATCGGCAGCAACATGGCTTGGGGGAGTCTCTGGATTAGCAGTTGCAACTGCAATTGCATTTCCATGTCTGCTGGTACTACTTCTTCCGCGCGGCACCGAAAACTTTGTCCGCACAGCTTCAGCTTCATCTCTTGCACTCATCTACCTCCCATTTCTGGCTGGTTTCCTTATCCTCTTAGGCCGTCCACATAACGGACTAGAGCGAGTAATGACCTTTGTAGTTCTAGTTGGCTGCAATGACACTTTTGCTTACTTAACTGGAGTTCTTATTGGCAAGCATCCACTGGCACCAAAAATTAGCCCAAAGAAAACTATCGAAGGACTTTTGGGTTCTTTGGTTTTCACCGTTATCGGTGGCTCTCTAGCTTTCCATTACATTATGGATTCTGATTGGTGGCTAGGTGCAGCAGCTGGTGTGCTGACAGTCTTTACTGCAACAGCGGGAGATCTCATCGAATCAGCACTTAAGCGCGATGTAGCAATTAAAGATATGGGCAATCTTCTGCCAGGTCACGGCGGAATAATGGATCGTCTTGATTCAGTTCTCTTTGCAGCACCTGCCTTGTGGCTCGCACTCGAAATCGTGCGTCGTGCACAAGATTCCGGTCTGCTATGACAACGAATTCACAGTTGAAATTAGTTTTTGATGAACCAGTGCAACGCAAGAAGGCACCAAAACATTTGGCAGATTTTGCACCCGCTGACCGCAAAGCATGGGCTAAAGAGCTAGGTTTCCAACCTTTTCGCGCTGCACAAGTTGCAACTCATTACTTCAGCCATCTTTCTAACAACCCTGATGACTGGACAGATATCCCAGCAGCAGAACGTCAATCAATTGCTGAAGCATTGACTCCAAAACTCATCGAACTTGTTACTACTCGCACTACTGACGGTGGCATGACTCGTAAAGATTTATGGAAGCTTCATGATGGAGTACTCGTCGAGTCAGTGTTAATGCGCTACACAGACCGCACAACTGTTTGTATTTCATCGCAAGCTGGATGCGGTATGAATTGCCCATTCTGTGCAACTGGACAAGCAGGCCTTACTAGAAATCTGACAGCCGGCGAAATTACAGATCAAATAGTTGCAGCAGCTCGCGCATGCGCCGACGGTGAAATGCCTGGCGGCCCAACTCGTCTTTCGAATATTGTCTTCATGGGGATGGGTGAACCACTTGCAAATTACAACGCAGTTGTACGCACACTGCGCAACATCACAGATGCAAACCCTGACGGACTAGGAATCTCTGCTCGTTCAGTAGTTGTTTCAACTGTCGGTCTTGTGCCGGGAATTGAAAAACTGATGGAGGAAGGCATTAACTGCACACTCGCTGTCTCACTGCATACACCCGATGATGAACTTCGAGATTCACTGGTGCCAATTAACAATCGATTTAATGTTCGCGAAGTTCTTGCAGCAGCAGATGCCTATGAAAAGAAGACTGGCCGCCGTTACTCAATTGAATACGCGCTGATTCGCGATATCAATGATCAGTCATGGCGCTCAGATTTACTGGGGCGATTACTGAAAAATCGCAATGCACATGTCAATCTCATTCCACTTAACCCAACACCCGGATCTAAATGGACTGCTTCCCGTCGTGAAGATGAGGCTGAATTTGTAAGAATTCTTGAGTCATACGGAGTTCCCGTAACAGTTCGTGACACTAGAGGCCGTGAAATCGATGGGGCGTGTGGGCAGTTAGCTGCAGCCGAAAAGGCTAAGTAAGTTGACTTTCCTTTTTTAGTACTACTCTCTAAAATCCTTTACTGTGTTTAGTAGATGGGCATCACTGGATCGTGTTGTTAAAACCCTTCTCGTATCTTTCCTGGTAGCAAATCTTCAACTTAGTTTTGGGCCAATTTTCGCACCTCAACTTTTCACCGATACTGCTCAAGCAACAACCCCGGAAATGATTCAAACGGGCTTGGCGCTGGATCTCAATGCCTCAAACTTGGCCGACCGAGGCAGGATGACCAGCGTGAACGCGCCCGCCTACACATCTAGTGGTGGTGGGTACTACACCCTCACGTCTTCAAGTGGGCAGTATTTAATTAATACGAATGAAAGCGTTAACCTCAGTTCAGGATACAAATTCTCTGTATTTATGTGGGTGCACCCCACCGCTGCCGGTCAATTACTTTCACATCTGGGTACAACAACGATTAATTCCAATTACCACACTTCAATCATTGATTATACGAGCTCAGATCAGATGGTCTTTGGATTATGGAATGGGAGTGACCAAACGTATGTGACATCAAGCATTGCCACTCCAAAGAATAATTGGTATCACATTGGCCTTGTATATGATGGAACAAGAATTACTGCCTATGTTAATGGCTCTAGTGCTGGCACATCAGCAAACTTCACTTTTTATCCTCCTGATGCATACTCGCAAGTTAGTTACTTTGGAATCGGGGCGCTCGACGGAACCACCATGGTCCAGCCTGCAAGCTATGGGAATATGCGATTCGGAAGTTTATCTGTCTACACCAGAGATCTTAGCGGATCTGAGGTGAGAACTAATTTTGCTTCTACAACACAGCGTTTCGGACCAACGGTTTCAAATCCATCAAACGCTTCAACCTTTAAAGATAAAAGTGTCACCTTTTCTTCTTCAGCATGTTCGAATACCACTAGTGGAAGTGCAACCTGTAATTATGCATGGCAACTTTCGACTGATGCTGGAACGTCGTGGAATTACATTTCTGGTGCAATATCCTTCACCTACACAACTCCGGTGTTGACGAGTTCGTATAACGGCTACAGGTACAGACTTATTGCGTGGGATCCTGGCACCGGTTCGACTCTTGCAGATGATTTATACACAATTACGTCTGCTGTAACGTTAACAGTTGCAACACCACCTGGATCTGACACTGATACCGCTTTGACTTTCAGTGCGGGAAAATATGCATGGGCACCCGACAGTGATGAATTAGATGTAACGAGTGCAATTACGTTAGCTGCCTGGGTTTATCAGACTGCCACTAATTCAGGCGCTTGGAACATTGTGATGAATAAAGAGAATTCGTATCAACTTGGCACCTTCGGGTCAATCTGGGGCTTTGGATTGCAAGGTTCGGGAGGATGGACTGGCGTCCAAACGGGAATTTCGACCCGACTAAATGAATGGCAGCACGTAGCTTTGACGCGAGCGTCCGGAAGTAGCACAGCCAATTTCTATATAAATGGACAACTAGTTTGGACGGGTACTGCAGATGGTGCTTCTACCGGCAACTTAACCAATTCCAGTCAACCATTCACTATTGGCGGAAGATCATCAGATGGGGTGACTTTTTCCTCGCCTTTTGTTGGCAATATAGATGAGGTTCGAGTCTTTCGAAGTGCGAGGTCTCAAGCAGAGATTGCTTCGGATATGCACGCTTACGGACCGATAGATACTTCGAACTTGATTCTCTACTATGACTTTAATGAAGGAACCGGTACTAAACTTTATAATCGTGAAAGCGGAAGCACTACGGCGAGCGATTTAACAATTGTTGGTTCCCCGCCTTGGGTGGAGAATGTAACGGCTTCAACATTTCAGGCATACACAATCAGAACTTTTACTCGATCTTATTTGACCTCAAGTGGCGGCTGGAAAGTACCTGGCGGAGTTACTCAGGCCACGGCCATAGTTGTCGGCGGAGGTGGCGGTGGAGGAAAGGGAAATACAGGAACTTCTGAGCCAGCAGGTGCGGGTGGCGGCGGCGGAGTTACTTACCTTCCAACAATTTCATTGACCCCGAACTCCGTCACTTCAATTAAGGTCGGGCAAGGTGGCCTTGGTGCTTTGTCGCAGGCTAATGATGCTCAGTTGCGCAGCGGTCAGAGCAGCACAATAAATTATGGATCATCTGCAACAGCACTTGGTGGCGGTGCGGGTGGAAGTTTTGGATCTGGTTATACACCTGGTGGTTCTGGTGTTGGTGACGCAACGGTTGCAACAGGCGGCGGTAGCTCGGGTCATGCATATTCTGGTGGTGGGTGCTCTGGATTTAACGCTGCCGGTGGAATTACAAGTAGTGGAAACAACGGTGGTCGAGGAGCCTGGGGCTGGGGTGGTGCCGGCGGTGGTGCGCGTGGTGCTGCAACCAATGGATCATGTGGAAACGAACCTGGCACACCAGGCCCAGGGTTTGTTGATCCTACAACTTCCATTGAATATGGACGCGGTGGCTACAGCATTTATTGGGGCGCTAGCAACGCATCACAATTCGGGCAGGCAAATACTGGATTCGGTGGCAACGTTGCATACAACACCGGCCAAGCATCTGGAAACGGCTATAACGGAACTTCCGGAATCATCATCATTCGCTGGATCACGGCTACTGCGCCAATCTTTACTGGACCAAGGTTTGACACTCTCACTGCGGGGTTAACGGAAACTTTCACAGTCTCTGGTTCAGCAACTTCACCGCTAACACGTAACTTCAGGTGGCAAGTATCGACTGACACGGGAACTTCTTGGAGTAATGCCTCAGCAGGCTCAGGCTTCCTTACCGCAAGCTATGTCACCCCGACACTTGAAACGACTACAAGTGGAATTAGATACCGATATAGAGTCGTCGTTACCGATAGTGATACTGCTGGCCTATTTATCGTAGATACCAGTACGGCTGTCTATCTGATGATCAACCCCAGAAATACGATCACCTCAAGTACTGGCTCTGCCATCTTCACGCAGAAGTATGGCGAAACACGAACGGCAGTATTTACCTTTGCATTTGGTACGGGTCCTCGAACGGCAACGGTATTAAGCACAGTCAATAACCAAAATGGACGAATAGCCTGGAGCAATCTCAATAGCGACTCGGCAACAGTGCGCGTGGGGACAGCCCTGCCCATAGGGACCTATTACGAAACCCTGACTGTGACAGATAGCGTGACGGCATTTACAACGCAAGGGCTAACCATCACAGTCAGTAAAGCAGACACGATTACCGTTACAACAACCCTGTCCAGTAATTCTGTGACCTATAGCGAATCACCTGCGAATGTGACTGTGACGCAGACGGTGACAGGGTTGGTTAATTCTGAAACAGCAACGGTGACTTCGACCTACACAACTACCACGTGCGAGTACGGAGGAACTTGTACCATCGGGGATATTGCCCCCGGTGGGGGATATGTCTTCTATGTTTCACCAACTGTGATCAACGTTGCTACGGGAATTAGTACCGGCGGTATCTATTTAGCTACAGCTCCACAAACATGGAGCGGTACTGCCGCAGATCCAACTGCACGTTGGGGTTGCAATACAACGAATATTTCTGGGACAAGCACTGCGGTGGGTTCAGGCGCAGAAAATACACGTTTGATAAATGCTGGGTGCGCAACCGCGGGGATTGCATCACGATTGGCAGCCGATTCCAGCGCTGAAGGTTTCACCGATTGGTTTGTTCCATCCATGGGTGAGTTGAACTTGATCCGTAGCAATCTCAAAGTTAACTCCTTGAGCAATTTGGATGGCACCGATTACTGGTCTTCGTCTCAGGACGCTACTAATCCAGGTGGATCTGCACAGTACCAATGGTTCACCGGTGGCAGTTTCGGACCCACCGATAAGAACAACACCTTGTCCGTCCGTGCAGTCAGAGCATTTAGTCCAACTGCACTTTCTGGTAACACGATTCCCACCGATGCTGGTGTCTATCGAGTGGGATCGACTTTTACTATCTCAAGTTCAGCAACTTTAAATAATTACCAAGGCGTTGAATCTGTGACCGCAACGCTGACGATTAACAAGGCGCGCCAGAGGGCACTTTCGATCGGGCAATACGAGTCTTATCCAAATATCTCTTCCTTCCCCATCAATGTCTATGGTGGATCTGGTCCTGGGACTTTAACTAGAACTCTGGTCTCAGCAGGTACTGCAAATTGCACACTTGCCTCAACTGCCATTATCACCGCAACAAGAGTCGGTACCTGCACCATCAGGGCCGAGAAAGCTGGTACTCGTAATTACTTTGTTGAATCCACAACAGCTGTCATTACCTGGATTACCTGGAGCACTAACTACGCAACTCAATCCCCGGGTGGCAACCATGCGATTCCACTTAATGGCGGCAACCAGATAATTGTCAGAACAGAAACGGTTACTGCCTCTGCCTTCTCTGATATCAATGGAAATGCAATTAGTAGCGCGACAGCGGGAACAACGATTCGTATCAACTCAACTGGTTTTGCCGGCCTCACACCGTCACAGATCACAGCCACTTTTAGGCCCTATGAAGATGCGGTGGTCACTGCAGTGACCAGTACTTATGTTCAAGTGGTTGTTCCATCATCTGGGGCAGTAACAGGAGTAATCGCGCTCGATAGTCCGCGAGGGGTGGCCTATACGCCGTCGTTTACGATATCCCCGTGAACCGATTTATGTTGGATGGAGAATCGCAGGAGGACTCTGCCGATTCTTCTGAGCGGAGATGGTTTCGTAATCCTAAAATAATTTTTGGTCTGGTTGCTTCGCTTATATTTGGCGGATCGACGCTGGCTACGAACTTTTCAATCGGTAACGGCAGAATTGAATTCGGACAGGGACTCTTTACTGTACGAGCGTGCGACAGCTGGATCTCGGTGGGCTTATTTCCTACTGCGGCGCAGTACAACGGATACTCACGAGTTGATTCCGTGGAATTAATCGGTCTCGATCCTGTTAAGTGTGCAAGTAAATTCTTGCGCTTTCAATTCTTCGATTCATCATCTGCAACAGCGTTACCTATGTATGTCGGAGTCATCAGATCCGATACGGTGACAGCGACAGCCGAAACTGGGACAGCGACACTTCTTACAGTTTTTGATACCAGCACGGTGTACTCAGGAGCAACATCTGCGGCATATACGGCATATGCGCGAAGGGCCCTGACTTTGGTGAACCAAGCAAAAGTAAATGTGGGTTACGACGACGGATATTTGAGAATTTCATATAACGCTCTTACAGGTAGCTGGAAGATTAATTTCGTGCAGCCACTTGCGCTAATGACAGCAGTCTCACGTATTACCGTTGAAAGTGCTCCCTTCGTGGCTTAGTATCACGTTATGGATATGAAAGAAGCAGCGGCGGCGTACGAAGCGGGTACTCAGTATTTTCTTAATCTTGCACGTGGAATAACTCCAGATTTATTGGATGTGCATGCAGAAAATGAATGGTCAGCGCGTCAATGCATTCATCACATGGCAGATTCTGAAGCGCAGTCCTATGCGCGCCTGCGCCGTGTAGTTGCAGAACCCAATGGTTCAATCATTCAAGGGTACGACGAAAGCGCATGGGCCAACGAACCTAAATTAGGGTACGTCGATGGCGATGTTGCGAACTCAATTGCGGTCTATGCCGCGGTGCGAGCAAGCTCGTTAGATCTCATTAAGCGACTAGAAGAGAGCGATCTCGAGAAGTTCGGTGAACATACCGAGGCAGGAAAGTATTCGATTGCACGATGGTTAGAAAACTACACAAAGCATCCATACGATCACGGTGATCAAATGGTGCGCGCTACGAAGGGTCAGGCATAACCATGAAGAAGCTCCAGAATTTCATCAACGGAAAGTCAGTAGATAGCGCTTCAGGGGAAACAACAACCCTGGTAAATCCGGCCACTGGCGAAGCTTTTGCGACTGCACCTAAATCAAACGCTGCAGATGTAGATAAGGCGATGAAGGCGGCAAGTGCTGCATTTGTAGATTGGCGTGATTCCACACCGTCAGAGCGTCAACGCGCGCTTCTAAAGATTGCGGATGCTATCGAAGCCCGAGCAGATGAATTTGTAGCTATCGAATCAGAGAATTGCGGAAAACCAGTTGGGCTAACTGCCTCTGAAGAAATGCCACCTATGGTTGATCAGATCCGCTTCTTTGCCGGTGCCGCACGAAATCTTGAGGGCAAATCAGCGGGCGAATACATGCGCGGAATGACCTCATTTGTACGCCGCGAACCTATTGGAGTGTGCGCACAAGTAACGCCGTGGAATTACCCAATGATGATGGCGGTATGGAAGTGGGCTCCTGCAATTGCTGCGGGAAATACAGTTGTCTTAAAACCAAGTGATACAACACCGGCATCAACTGTATTCATGGCGCAGATCATGTCTGAATTCTTGCCAGACGGTGTTATCAATGTGATTACAGGAGAACGCGAAACTGGCGCAGCACTGGTTGACCATGCAACACCTGCGATGGTTTCAATTACAGGTTCAGTACGTGCAGGTATGGAAGTTGCAGGAGCTGCGGCAAAATCCTTAAAGCGCGTTCACCTTGAACTCGGTGGCAAAGCACCTGTGGTTGTCTTTAACGATGCAGATCTTGCGGCTGCAGCAGAAGGAATTGCAATCGCAGGATTCTTCAACGCCGGACAAGATTGCACCGCAGCCACTCGTGTTTTGGTTCAAGCAGGTGTGTATGACGAGATGGTGAAACTTCTGGCTGCGCAAGCAACAGATAACATTGCAATGGGTATGCCAAGTGAAGATGTTTTAGTTGGCCCAGTAAATAACAAGAGCCAATTCGAACGTGTCAGTGGATTTATCTCTCGCACACCATCACATGCCCGTATCGTGGCCGGGGGAGCTCCAACTAATATGCCGGGCTACTTCATTACCCCGACAGTTATTGCAGATCTCAAGCAGAGCGATGAACTCATTCAATCTGAGATTTTTGGACCCGTCATTACGATTCAGAAATTTAGCGATGAAGCAGAAGCAGTGGCGATGGCCAATGGCGTCGACTATGGCTTGGCCTCATCTGTCTGGACCAAGGACCACGGGCGTGCGATGAGAATGGCTAAGGCTTTTGACTTCGGTTGCGTCTGGATCAACACTCACATTCCGCTAGTGGCCGAGATGCCCCACGGTGGTTACAAGCGCAGCGGATACGGCAAGGATCTCTCGAGCTATGGCTTTGAGGATTACACCCGCATCAAGCATGTGATGAGCAATATCAACGCCTAACTGAGCCAGAAAAATCACAGGAAGAAAAGTTCGATTTAGGTTTGGCTCGAGCGAAAAAGGGTTACATAATGAGCCCTGCAAAACCGTCCCTTATTCCGGCAATTTAAAAGGAGCCAACAATGGCTAAGAAGTCTCTATCTCCAGAAGCACGTTCAATAATCAACTCTAAAGTTTCACGCCGTGCCGTTTTAGCAGGCGCTGGTGCAGTTGCAGGTGCAGGTGCGCTCGCTGCATGTGGCGGATCAGGCGGAAGCTCTAGTTCTGCAGAAAATACTATTCGATGGGGCAACTGGCCTCTCTACCTCGATGTTGATGACTCAGGTAAGAAATATCCAACTCTTGAAGCATTTACAAAAGAAACAAAAATTAATGTCAAGTACTTCGAAGATTACAACGATAACGATGAATTCTTCGGAAAAGTACAAGCACAACTAAAGCTAAAGAAAGACATTGGTTACGACCTTGTCTGTCCAACAGACTGGATGGCAGCACGTTGGATTCGTCTTGGCTACACACAAAAATTTGATACAGCCAATATTCCGAATAGAACAAACCTTCTCGAGACACTTGCCAGCCCATCATTTGATCCAAACCGTGAAAGCTCATTGACATGGCAAGGCATCATGGGTGGTTTTGGTTGGAATACTGAAAAGAATCCAAAGGGTGTTCGCACTCTCGAAGATCTCTTCTCACCTGCAAATAAGGGAAAGATTGTCGTTCTCTCTGAAATGCGCGACACAATCGGAATCATTTTGCGTTCACAAGGTGTAAGCCTTGCAACAGTAACTGAAGATCAGTTTATGAACGCTGTCGACTACCTCGAGCAGAAGATTTCAGATGGCTGGATTCGTGGCGTAAAGGGCAACGAATATGCAGAAGATCTCACTTCAGGTGATGCAACTGCAGTAATCGGCTGGTCTGGAGATATGTTTATTTTGAAGTCTGAGAACGAAGGAAAGTTCGACTTCGCAATTCCAGAAGCAGGCGGCACAATTTCTGGTGACAATATGGTGATTCCTTCAACTGCAACAGCTGAAGCAAAGGCCAATGCAGAGAAGCTCATCAACTACTACTACGACCCAGCAGTTGCTGCCGAAGTTGCTGCTTACGTGAACTATGTCTGCCCTGTAAATGGCGCACAAGCTGAGATGGAAAAGATTGATCCAGATCTTGCATCAAGTGAATTCATCTTCCCAAGTGCAAAGACAATGGCAAATCTTTCTGTATTCCGTGCACTTACTCCTGCAGAAGAGACAAAGTGGACAGAGGCGTTCCAGAAGGCAGCCGGCAACTAAGTGACGGGCGTTGCAAGCTCTGCACGCGGAGATCTCAAACTCACAAGCGTCACCAAGTCTTACGGTGATTTCATCGCAGTAAATGATTTGTCACTTGTCATTCCTGAAGGTTCATTCTTTGCACTACTTGGACCTTCAGGATGTGGCAAGACAACAACTCTGCGCATGATTGCAGGTCTTGAAGAGCCCACACACGGAAAGATTGCTCTAGGTTCAACGGACATCACTGATACAAAACCGTATCAACGTCCCATCAACACAGTCTTTCAAAACTACGCACTATTTCCACATCTGACTATCTTTGAAAACATTGCATTTGGTCTTCGTCGCAGAGGGCTCAAAGATATTGATGATGCGGTCAATAAGGCGCTGGATCTTGTAGAGCTTCCTCACCTGGCTCAACGAAAGCCAACGCAATTATCAGGTGGACAGCAGCAACGTATTGCATTGGCTCGCGCCATTGTTAATCGCCCCGCTTTGTTGTTACTTGATGAGCCACTTGGTGCACTTGATCTCAAACTTCGTCGACAAATGCAGATCGAGCTCAAGTGGATTCAGAGAGAAGTTGGAATCACCTTTGTTCACGTAACTCATGATCAAGAAGAAGCCATGACAATGGCCGACACAATCGCGGTCATGAATGAAGGCGAAATTGAGCAGATGGGTTCACCTGCTGAGCTCTATGACAACCCAAAGACTGCTTTTGTTGCAAACTTTCTGGGACAGTCAAATCTGATCAAAGGAACTATCTCCGGCTCTGATGGAGATAACCACATAGTCGATCTCTTTGGTCAGAAGATTTCCCTGCAAAAGAATCGTTCTCATGCGGTTGATAATTCAATTCTTGCTGGAATCCGCCCAGAAAAGTTCCGCATTTCACGGCTAGAAACTTCAACATCAGGAAACATTCTTACCGGCGGCAAGGTTGAAGATGTTTCCTACATTGGTGTTTCAACGCAGTACCAAGTGCTTATGCCATGGGGACAAGAACTCATGGTCTTTGAGCAAAATGATGATGGTGTCGCTCCATTTAGCGTAGGCGAGGGCGTCAATATTTCTTGGGAACCTATCTTTACCTTTGCGCTGCGCGGAGATGAGGATGCTGAAGCCGGCACTGAGGTAAGTCCTGATGAGGATCTAGACGAAGAATGAGAAAAATAGGCACGCCTTATCTCCTGTTAATTCCAGGAATGGGGTTTCTCTTAATCTTCTTTCTTCTTCCAATATTTAACCTAGCACAGACTTCGACCCAAACTCCAAAAGATGGTGGAGATACGGGGCAGTACGAGCAAACTTTTCGCTTAGCAAATTATGCCGATGCAATTTTTGAAAATAGAGAACAATTTGGGCGATCATTTCTTTATGCGCTAATTACAACAATTCTCGCTCTAGCTATCGCTTATCCGCTTGCATATGCAATCGCATTCAAAGGCGGAAGATTTAAGAATGTAATGCTTGTACTCGTGATAGCTCCATTTTTTGTCTCTTTCTTGCTCCGAACAATTGCGTGGAAGCAGATTCTGGGTGAAGAAGGTTTTGTAGTGCCCGTCTTACGATCGTTGCAGATTATTTCTGAGAGTACGACGCTGACATCTAGCCCATTTGCAGTGGTTATGGGCATGACGTATAACTTCCTACCATTTATGACCTTGCCGCTCTACGCATCCATCGATCGCATTGATCCTCGCACCCTTGAAGCATCCGGAGATCTTTATGCAAATGGATTTACCACTTTCCGCAAAGTAACTCTTCCTCTTTCAATGCCAGGTGTTGTTGCCGGGACCTTGTTGACATTTATTCCTGCGGCAGGTGATTACGTCAATGCTGCCATTCTGGGTAGTCCGCAGACGAAGATGTTGGGCAATGTAATCGAATCTCGTTACTTTAGAATTGTTGATTACCCCACCGCAGCTGCTCTCTCATTCACTTTGATGGCTGCAATCCTTATCTTGGTAACAATCTATGTGCGCAAGGCCGGAACCGAGGAATTGGTATGAAAACTATCTCGCGTTGGTTTGGGCGCAATCTCATTCGAATTTATGCCGCAATAGCTTTCACTTACCTCTTCATTCCCGTTGCTTATACTTTTGTTTTCTCATTTAACGATTCAGCAAAGAGCAACCTCATCTGGAAGGGATTCACGTTCGCTAATTGGCAGAATCCATGCGGCGCACCTGAAGTCTGTACTGCACTTGGAAACTCAATCAAGATTGGATTCCTCGCAACGCTATTTTCTACAATTCTTGGCACGATGATTGCATTTGCAATTGGTCGCCATAAATTCAAAGGTCGCTCATCTACGAATCTTTTGATTTTCTTACCCATGGCAACACCAGAAATCGTTCTTGGAGCTTCACTCCTCTCACTGTTTTTAGTGTTTCAAATTAACCCGGGATTTTGGCCAACTGTTATCGCTCACGTTCTTTTCTGTATGTCATTTGTTGTTGTTACCGTGAAGGCGCGCATTGCTTCGCTAGATCCACGTCTTGAGCAAGCAGCGATGGATCTCTATGCAAATGAACGCGAAACCTTCCGCCGTGTCACTCTTCCATTAGTCGCACCAGGAATCGCAGCAGCTGCACTTCTTGCATTCAGTTTGTCATTCGATGATTTCATTATTACCAACTTTAACTCGGGCACAATGACAACATTCCCCAAATTTGTGTACGTCTCTGCTGCTCGTGGAATTCCGGCTCAGGCAAATGTAATTGGTTCTGCGATGTTCATTCTTGCTCTCACTATTGTAATTCTTGGTCAATTCGTAGGACGTAAGCGCAAAGTTTCATGACTCGCGAACTCGTAATTCTGGGTTCAACTGGATCAATTGGTGTTCAAGCACTTGAAATAGTTGAAGCTAATTCAGATCTATTCTCTGTAATAGCAATTACCTCTGCCGGAACCCATCCGCAGGTAGTTGTCGATCAAGCGAAGAAATTCAAAGTAAAGGTTGTAGGAGTTCTGAATAACGCTGAACTCATTCGTGAAGCGCTGCCAGGTGTTCAAGTTATTGATGGACCCAATGCGTCAACTGAGATTGCTGCAATAACGTGCGATGTAGTACTCAATGCCATTACCGGCTCTATAGGACTTGCTCCAACGTTAGCCGCACTCGATGCCGGCAACCGTGTTGCACTTGCCAATAAGGAATCACTTGTTGCAGGTGGAGATTTGGTTGTTTCACGTGCGAAAGAGAATCAACTCTTACCTGTTGATTCAGAGCACTCAGCAATTTGGCAGGC
>CAESAB010000029.1_pt1 | contig 14585 bp, 13 predicted proteins | sample 7263531 | NCBI WGS metagenome assembly CAESAB01 (sample SAMEA6814095, study PRJEB35770) | freshwater metagenome | biome: Freshwater; feature: Freshwater reservoir; material: water | place: Czech Republic | collected 2017-05-23 | depth 30m m
GACATGCTCTCGAAAGGCGCACTTCCTTTTTACGAACCAGGGCTAGACACACTTCTCGCAGCTGAAATCAATAGTGGCAGGCTTACATTCTCAACAGATTTTGCAGCGGTTGCTGATGCTGATGTTCACTTCATCTGCGTGGGAACTCCTCAAAGCAAAGATGGATTAGCGGCAGATCTCACCTATGTAAAGGCATCGGTAAGCGCAATTGCTGCGCATGTTAAAGAGGGATCACTCATTGTAGGTAAATCCACAGTGCCAGTCGGTACTGCGCAACTCTTGAGAGATCAACTTGCGATTTCTGCTCCCCAAGCAGATCTTGCCTGGAATCCAGAATTCTTGCGTGAAGGGTTTGCAGTAGAAGATACGCTGACACCCAACCGTCTTGTAGTTGGTGTAACAAACGATCGAGCAGAGGAAATACTAAAAGAGGTTTATAAACCAATTATCGATCTTGGAACTCCATGGATTCGGGCCGACCTACCTACCGCTGAACTTGTCAAAGTAGCGGCTAATTCGTTTCTTGCTACGAAAATTTCCTTCATTAATGCAATGGCTGAAGTCTGCGAAGCAGCCGGTGGTGATGTAACAGTGCTTGCAAAAGCAATTGGTTACGATCCTCGAATCGGAAACCGATTCTTGCAAGCAGGAATCGGATTTGGCGGAGGATGTCTACCAAAAGACATTCGCGCATTTATGGCTCGTGCAGAAGAGTTGGGTGCTCATCAAGCACTTGAATTCTTGCGCGAGATTGATGCAATTAATATACGTGCACGTCAAAGAATGATTGATGTTGTACGCGCTGATCTTTCTGATGACCTTTCTCAGTATAAAATTGCTGTATTAGGTGCAACCTTTAAGCCCGATAGCGATGATGTTAGAGATTCGCCTGCTTTAGACATTGCTGCGCAGCTCCAAGCTGCTGGAGCCACTGTTGTCGTGCATGATCCAAAAGGAATTGAACCCGCACGCAAGAGATTTCCAAATCTTGATTACCAAGAGAAAGTTGTCGATGCAGTTAAAGGTGCCGATGCAATTCTGCACTTGACTGAATGGAAAGAGTATCGGGAGCTTGATCCATCAGTTATCGGTCAACTAGTTAAATCAAAGTTCATTATTGACGGTCGAAATATGTTAGACCGAAATAAGTGGCGTGCAGCTGGTTGGCGCTTTCATGCGCTTGGCAGAACGGATTAAAAACCAGTTTTTTGATTGCGACGGGCGTTTAGTTGAGCGCCTTTTGCTTTTGCTTCCTCGTTAATTTCTTTGAGAGCTTCTTCAACTTTGCCAGCAATAGTTGGATTAGAAATTCCTAGAATTCGCGCAGCGAGTAATCCAGCGTTTTTGGCATTTCCCACACCAACAGTTGCCACAGGAATTCCTGCTGGCATCTGGACAATCGAGAGTAGCGAATCCATTCCATCAAGATTCTTGAGTGCAACTGGCACTCCAATAACCGGAAGTGGAGTAAGGGATGCGACCATGCCAGGTAAATGTGCAGCGCCACCTGCACCAGCAATGATTACTTTAAACCCACGTGCTTTCGCACGTTGAGAAAACTCAACCATCTCTAGTGGCATGCGATGAGCAGAAACAACATCTGCCTCATAAGAAATTCCAAGTGCATCCAGCACCTTGGCTGCCTCTTCCATAACTGGCCAATCAGAGTCAGATCCCATGATGATTGCTACATCTTTACTCTCACTCATCAATAGCTCCACTCATGTAATCACGTGCATGCTGCACATCATTGGTTAATTGTAGAAGGTCAGAACCCGTTGCAGTGACATGCCCAATCTTGCGCCCCACGCGAACTTCTTTCATGTATTGGTGAAACTTAAGCTCAGGATTACGCGCCATCAGATGCAAATATGGTCTATACATATCAGTCTTATCTCCACCCAGGATGTTTCCCATGACTGCATACGCTTGAGTCATCGATGGATCACCCAGCGGTAAATCGAGAACTGCACGTAGATGTTGTTCAAACTGATTTGTCGTGGAACCATCGATTGTCCAGTGACCCGAATTGTGTGGGCGCATTGCTAATTCGTTAATGTAAATGTTCTTTCCTTTTACAAACATTTCAACTGCCATTACACCCACAACTCCTACTTCTTGAGCAATATCAAGTGCTAGTTGTTGGGCTTTCTCTGCAATATCTGAGTCAATGCTTGTCGCAGGAGTAATCGTCAGCGTGCAGATTCCATCTTCCTGAACAGTCTCAGTTGGCGACCACGAAGTTGCCTGTCCATGCGGTGACCTTGCAACCATAACCGCTATTTCACAATCGAAGGCGACTAATTCCTCAATAAGTAGCTGTGGAGTAGTCTTTAGAATTTCCGCAAGTTCGTCCTGGGAATTTACTTTCCAGACTCCACGGCCGTCGTATCCCCCAGAAATACTCTTTGCGATCATCGGATACTGATCGACTTCTGATGTCGATGAGATGACTTTCCAATGCGGAGCCGGGTAATTACTTAGTTTCTCTCGCATTGCAGCTTTGTCTTGTGAAAATATGAACGCAGTCGAAGGTGGATAGACCCGAACCCCTGAACTTTCCAAACCTTTGATTACCGATAATGGGATGAGCTCATGTTCGAAAGTGATTACGTCACACCCTTGTGCAAAATTCTTGAGTGCTTCTAAATCTTTATAATCACCAACCACATGCTCACAAATCTGCGCCGCAGAATCCGATGCACTGTGTGCAAACAATCGAAGTTTTACTCCAAGAGCTGCTGCTGGCCCAACCATCATTCGTGCTAACTGGCCTGCACCAATTACGCCAACTGTCGGGAATCTCTCGCTCACTGGCTTATCGTAGATGAACGACGTCGCCGACAGTAACTCGCGTGCCGTCTTTGAGAATGAGTTCACCATTTGGCGCAATATCGATTGCAAGCCCATTGATATAAGCACCCTGTGGAGTATCGACACGAACCTCTTTGCCCACTGTTGAACAGCGCTCGCGGTAGAGATGACGTAAATCTTCACCGCTTTGCCAACGTAAGAAAATCTCCTCGTAGCAACTAAGTATGTGAGACAAAATCACATTTCTATCAAGTTCACGAAAATTGTTAAGTGCAAGTGAGGTTGCATGCGTAACGGGAAGTTCTGAGTCAGACATAGCAACATTGATCCCAATCCCTACGACAATTCCTTTTTCTGTAGCTTGAGCAATGATGCCGCCAACTTTTCCTTCACCAATGAGTAAATCATTTGGCCATTTAAGTGAAACTTCTAAACGTGGATCAATCTCTGAAAGTGCTAATGAAACTATCAATCCACTGAGCAACGGCAAAAAAGACCAATCACTTTTGTCGCGCGTAGGTTGCACGTAAAGCGAGAACATCAGGGCAGTAGATTTTGGCGCATCAAATTTTCTGTCTAATCTCCCTCTTCCTGTGCTTTGATACTCGGTGACAATGACATCTCCATTGCGTGCATCATTTCGTGCAACAGATGCCAACAAATCATCTTGTGTTGATCCGGTGACTTCGACCACGCTTACCCGCCAGTACCGCGAGATTTTTTCAGAGATCAGCGAAATTTCCAGAGGCGGTCTTGGCGTAACTATGCTCACGGCTAGTACCTTATGTTCATGAGTCCAGATCTGCATACAACTTCAGGAAAAATCGAAGACCTTCGCGAAAGAATTGCTGAGGCTGTCGATGCCGGATCTGATCGAGCCCGTGAGAAGCAACATGCCAAAGGCAAGGGCACTGCCCGCGAACGTATTGAAATGCTTGTGGATGCAGATTCATTTACAGAAATTGATGAGTTTGCTCGTCATCGCGCTCAGAACTTTGGGATGGAGAAGAACCGGCCTTACGGAGATGGCGTAATAATCGGAACAGCGACTGTGGATGGTCGTCCGATTGCACTGTACTCACAAGATTTCACAGTTTTCGGTGGATCACTTGGTGAAGTTCATGCAGAGAAAATTGTAAAGATTGCAGAATTTGCCTTGAAGTCAGGTATTCCATTGATTGGAATCAATGATTCGGGTGGCGCGCGAATCCAAGAGGGAGTGGCTTCCCTCAACGGCTATGGAAAAATTTTCCGACTTAATACTCGTTCATCAGGGGTGATTCCTCAAATCTCACTTATTCTCGGACCGTGTGCTGGTGGATCTGCATACTCTCCCGCTCTCACTGACTTCACTGTGATGGTGAAGGAAACTTCAAACATGTTCATCACCGGTCCTGATGTGATTAAGACTGTCACTGGTGAAGATGTAGGGATGGAAGAACTTGGTGGAGCATTTACCCATAATACTAAATCTGGAAACGCGCATTACATGGCAGATTCTGAAGCAGATGCCATTGACTATGTAAAAGCGCTTCTTTCATATCTGCCATCAAATAACATGGATGGATCTCCAGTACTACCACCAACTCAGACACTTGATAAAAACACAGTTGATCTTGCTCTGAATACCTTGATCCCAGATAGCCCAAATCAGCCTTATGACATGAAGAGTTTGATTCAGGCAATTGTCGATGAGGGTGAATTCCTGGAGGTTCATGCACTCTATGCACCAAATATTGTTGTTGGATTTGCGCGTATCGAAGGTCAATCTATTGGCGTAATTGCAAATCAACCTTCACAGCTTGCTGGAACACTTGATATTAACTCCTCGGAAAAAGCAGCACGCTTCTTACGTTTTTGCGATGCCTTCAATATACCTATTCTTACTTTGGTTGATGTTCCAGGATTTATGCCAGGTACAGAGCAAGAATGGAACGGAATCATCCGTCGTGGTGCGAAGTTACTTTATGCTTACGCTGAAGCATCTGTGCCACTTGTTACTTTGATTACTCGTAAAGCATATGGTGGAGCATTTATTGTGATGGGCTCTAAGTATTTGGGAAGCGATATCAACTTTGCGTGGCCATCTGCTGAAATTGCCGTAATGGGCGCACAAGGTGCTGTAAACATTCTCTATCGTAAAGATTTGGCAGAAGCGAAAGATCAAGATTCCAAACGAGCGGAACTGATTACTGAATACACAGAGAAGTTTTCTAACCCCTATCTAGCTGCCGAGCGCGGAACAATCGACAGCGTTATTGAGCCAGAAGATTCTCGTCAGTACATTACAAAAGCATTCCGTACCTTGAAAACTAAACGCGACACCTTGCCTGCTCGTAAGCATGGAAATATTCCCCTCTAGCCATGAAATTTACTGTCGTATCTGGGCATCCAACCCCAGAAGAACTTCTCGCGCTACAAGCAGTGCTTGCTAATCACAAATCTGTCGACCTAAAACCTGTCATTAAACGAAGTGTCTTCGCGGTTCCACAATTTAGGCAACCACTCCCTCACCAAATTACGTTCGGCGCTAGAAAACATAAGTGATGCCGAAAATAGTTCTAGCTTCACAATCAACCTCCAGGCGCAGATTGCTTGAAGACGCCGGTCTTAAGCCGACAATAATCGTCAGTAATGTGGATGAAGAAACAGATTTCTTTCACGCAATGACTCCGCAGGATATGGTCATTGCATTGGCAATCTCCAAAGCCCACACTGTTAGGGAGATGATTGATTACCCAGCAGTCATTATCGGTTGTGACTCAACATTTGATGTAGATGGTGTTTCCTTCGGAAAACCTGGTTCTCCGGAAATTGCTATCGACCGCGCAAAGAAAATTAGTGGGCGATCAGGCTTACTTCATACTGGTCACTGCATTATTGATACCGAACGTGGGATTGAAATTGCAGATCGAGTGACTACCAAGGTGACTTTTACGGATATGACTGAAGAAGAAATTCATGATTACGTTGCTTCTGAAGAGCCACTACATGTTGCTGGTGGGTTCACTTTAGATGGCTTCGGTTCACCTTTTATTCCGGTGATTGAGGGCGATTACACCAATGTCGTTGGAATTTCGATGCCTTTTCTTCGTAGCGCCATGAAACAACTTGGATACTCTTGGCCACAAGTGAAGGAGATGGCATGAAGCGCGTACTGATTGCAAACCGAGGTGAAATTGCACTTCGCGTTATTCGCGCATGCAAAGATCATGGTCTCGAAAGTGTTGCCATGTATGCAGAAGAAGACCGCGATGCTCTACATACAAAAAGCGCAGACTATGCATATTCACTCGATGGAACTTTGGCTAAGGACACTTATTTAAATATTCCAAAGATCATCGCTCTTGCTAAGGAAGCTAAAGCAGATGCAGTTCACCCCGGCTATGGATTCCTCTCTGAAAATGCTGACTTCGCTCAAGCAGTTATTGATGCTGGGCTTATTTGGATTGGACCACCTCCTGCAGCTATTAGCGCACTTGGAGATAAAGTCTCAGCTCGTCGCATTGCATCGGCGGCTGGTGCACCATTGGTTGCAGGCACAAAAGATCCAGTCACTGGGCATGATGAAGTTTTGGCCTTTGCAAAGGAACATGGTTTACCGGTTGCAATTAAAGCTGCATTCGGTGGTGGCGGGCGTGGCCTCAAAGTTGCTCACACAATGGAAGAGATTCCAGAGCTCTATGCCTCAGCAGTACGCGAAGCAATTGCTGGATTTGGCAGAGGAGAATGTTTTGTTGAGCGTTATCTCGATAAGCCACGTCACGTAGAAACTCAGGTATTGGTTGATAAGCACGGTCATGCAGTTGTGGTTTCCACTCGCGACTGCTCTTTACAACGCAGACATCAGAAGCTCGTAGAAGAAGCTCCTGCGCCATTCCTCACTGATGCACAGAACGAAGAGTTGTATCGATCAAGTAAGGCAATCATGAAGGAAGCTGGTTATATCGGTGCGGGTACCTGTGAATTCCTTGTCGGCGTAGATGGAACTATTTCATTCCTAGAAGTTAACACTCGTTTGCAGGTCGAACATCCCGTATCTGAAGAGGTAACTGGCATCGATCTCGTCCGCGAACAATTTAGAATCGCAATGGGTGAGAGCCTTGGTTTTGATGATCCAGTTGTGCGCGGACACTCGATTGAATTCAGAATCAACGGTGAAGATCCTGGTCGCTCATTCTTGCCAGCTCCAGGGCGAATAACTTCTTGGAGTATTCCGACAGGGCCAGGCGTCCGAGTTGACGCAGGATTCCGCAATGGAGATGTCATTGGTGGAAACTTTGACTCATTGCTCGCGAAACTTATTGTTACTGGTGCAACTAGAAAGCAAGCAATTGAACGGGCACGTCGCGCACTAGCTGAATTCGAAATTGGTGGTTTGGCAACTGCTCTTCCATTCCACCGTGCAATTCTTGAAGATTCTGCATACACAGAAAATTTCAAAGTTTACACAAGTTACATTGAAAATGAATTTAAGAATGACATTCCAGCATTTGAAGCCGTCGCGGTAGATATTCAAACTAAGGTCGCAGCAGAGAAACTCGTAGCTGAAGTGAACGGTAAGAGATTTGAGATTGTTGTTCATGCACCAGAACCCGTTGTAAAACGCCATCGTGCAAAGCAGGTATCTGGCGGTGGTGCTTCTGGAACTGGACTGGCATCTCCCATGCAAGGCACTGTCGTCAAGATTGCCGTTGAAGAAGGTCAGAACGTAGAAGTTGGTGATTTAATTATTGTGCTTGAGGCAATGAAGATGGAACAGCCACTGAATGCACATAAAAGCGGTGTGATTAAAAACTTAAAGGCTGTCATAGGCGAGACAGTTGCCAGCGGAACTGTTCTCTGTGACATTATTGAGGCATGACTTCTACAGAGCTTCTTTACTCAGACCCACTTGCTGCTGCAACACAAGCTGCTAAAGAAATCGCCAATCGCACAGGGGTCGCATCTCATGATGTCGCACTGGTGATGGGATCTGGCTGGGTCAGTGCTGCAGATGCCCTTGGAGCGCCCACGTATGAATGCAATGCTGATGAATTGACCGGTTTTCTTCCTCCGGCAGTTGAGGGTCACTCCGGAAAAGTTCGCTCGTATGAACTAATTGAAAATGGCAAGAAAATTCGTGCATTGGTATTTCTGGGACGTACACACCTGTATGAAGGTAAAGGCATGGAGCCTGTAGTGCACGGTGTGCGCACTGCCGTAAAGGCAGGATGCAAAGTTGTGATTCTTACAAATGCTTGCGGTGGAATTAACACAAAATATAAAGTTGGACAACCAGTGCTTATTCGCGACCATATTTCACTTACTGCAGCATCACCACTATCGGGTGCAACTTTTATCGATCTCACAGATTTGTATAGCAAGCGCATTAGAGCAATTGTCAAGAAGGAAGATTCCAGTCTTGAAGAAGGTGTATACGTGCATTGGCGCGGACCTACATATGAAACACCTGCAGAAATTTTGATGATGCGCACAATGGGAGCAGATTTAGTAGGTATGTCCACCGTTCCTGAAGCAATTGCTGCACATGCACTTGGTGCTGAAGTTCTTGGAATCTCACTGGTAACTAATGCAGCTGCAGGAGTTACTGGCGAAAAATTGAATCACGAAGAAGTTATTGCTGCTGGAAAAGCTGCCGCAGATCGCATGGGAGCACTTCTTAGTTCAACTATTCCTAAACTCATTTAAATAGAGATAATCTTCGTTAATGGATAAGGCGCTGCAGGCTGAAGTTCTTTCATGGATTTCTGATGATCCAGATCCATCAACCGCAGCTACCCTGCAAGCACTTTTAGATTCTGGCGACGAAGTTACGCTTCGCAGATACTTCAATGGTTTTCTGCAATTTGGCACTGCAGGTCTGCGTGGACCAATTGGACCCGGGCCATCATGTATGAACCGCGCCGTAGTTGGCCGCACTGCTGCTGGAATTGCTGCGTATATGAAAGCGCGCGGGATGAGCAAAGTTGTAGTGGGACGCGATGCTCGTTATGGCTCTGAAGACTTTACACGTCAGACTGCAGAGATTATGAGCGGCGCCGGAATGCAAGTTTTTGTACTACCGAGGCCACTTCCGACGCCTGTATTGGCATTTGCAACCGAATTTCTCGCATGCGATGTCGGAATCATGATTACTGCAAGCCACAATCCCCCAGAAGATAATGGTTACAAGGTTTATATCGGTCCAGTAGCCGATGGAATCAATTACGCCTCATCACAAATTGTTAATCCTACAGATGGCTACATCGCGAAAGAGATTGATGCAATTACCTCATTATCATCCCAAAAACGAGGCTCCTCTTGGACTGTCCTCGAAGAAGATGTAGTTAGCGAATACGTGCGTCGTACAGCAACTTTGGCACCACGTCCCGGTGATTTGAAAATTGTGTACACCGCCATGCATGGCGTAGGAACTGAAACGATTCAAAGAGTTTTCAACCATGCAGGTTTTGCAACACTTATTCTTGTAGATGAGCAATGCACCCCAGATCCTGACTTCCCCACGGTTGCATTCCCTAATCCTGAAGAACCTGGTGCAATGGATTTAGCACTTAAGAAAGCTCGTGATTTTGGTGCAGATCTTGTTATTGCAAATGACCCAGATGCAGATAGATGTGCAGCGGCGATTAATGACCCGAGGACCGGCTGGCGCATGCTGCGCGGAGATGAACTTGGGATCATCCTCGGCGAATGGATTGCACGCACCAAGCCTGAAGGAACCTTTGGAAATTCAATAGTTTCTTCATCGGCACTTCGCAAAATTAGTGCACACTACGATATCGAGTTTAAAGAAGTTCTCACTGGCTTTAAATGGCTAGCCAAAATAGAAAACTTAGCATTTGGATATGAAGAGGCAATTGGCTATGCGGTTGATTCAGATAACGTTAATGACAAAGACGGCATCTCTGCAGCGCTATTTTTAGCGCAGGTAGCAACAGATTTAAAGCGTGAAGGAATTACTCTCAGTGATTTGCTTGATGAAGTCTGGGTTCGTCACGGATTCCATGGAACTGAACAAATCTCAATTCGTGTAACAGATTTGTCTTCTATTACTCGTCTGCTTGCCAGACTTCGCACCAATCCCCCAAGTGAAATTGCGGGACGGGTTGTCGAATCTATCGATGATTTAGCGGCACCTAAAGATGGATTACCGCCTACAGATGGGCTTCGCATCTGGCTTGCAGGTGGAATTCGAATCATTGTGCGCCCGTCGGGTACCGAGGCTAAGTTGAAGTGCTACATCGAGGTAGTTACAACTTCGTCGGATGAATCACAGAAATTGCTCGACGAGATTCGTCAGCCTCTGAAAGAATTACTTTCATGAGTTTCTATGGCCTAGTCGATGGATCAGAGAAATCTCTTATTCATTTCCTAGATGAGCTCTCTGGAGTTGACCAAGTAGGTGCCGAGGCTCGTGCAGCGATGCTTGCAACGAGAAGCATTAAAACTACGAGCAAGAAATGGGCAATAGAGACCGCAATCTCGATGGTTGATCTCACAACGTTAGAAGGTGCTGATACACCTGGCAAAGTTCGAGCGCTATGTTCTAAAGCAGTAAGACCTGATCCCACAGATCCAACTGTTCCAAGCGTCGGTGCTATCTGTGTCTATAACGATATGGTCGAAGTTGCACGCACACATCTTGATGCAATCGGCGGAAAACATGTCCCAGTAGCGGCAGTATCAACCGCATTTCCATCAGGGCGTGCATCTATGGAAGTTAAGATTCAAGATACACAAGATGCAATTGATGCCGGAGCTGCTGAGATTGATATGGTGATCGATCGCGGAGCATTCCTTGCGGGCAAATATGGTTTAGTTTTTGATGAGATTGTAAAGATTCGAGAAGTCTGTGGGGGTAAAGCCCATCTCAAAGTTATCTTTGAAACCGGTGAGCTTGTTACCTACGACAATGTTCGCAAAGCTTCTTATCTTGCAATGCTCGCTGGTGCTGATTTCATCAAGACTTCCACAGGTAAAGTTGCACCAGCTGCAACTCCTCCAGTTGTACTTGTAATGTTGGAAGCAGTACGAGATTTCTACTCCATCACACAGCGTAGAATTGGCGTAAAGCCTGCAGGTGGAATCAGAACTACAAAAGATGCAATCAAGCAACTCGTTCTGGTTAACGAAACTGCTGGGCCAGACTGGTTAACCCCTGAGCTTTTCCGGATTGGTGCCAGCGCGCTGCTCAATGATTTACTGATGCAGCGCATGAAAATGTCAGATGGCTACTACGCTAGCCCTAACTACGTAACGATTGATTAGAAGAGGCCATCAATGACTTTTGAATACGCACCGGCGCCTGAATCTAGATCGATCGTCTCAATTAAGCCTAAGTATGGCCACTTCATCAATGGTTCCTTTGTAGCCGGAAAGAAGCACTTTCCCACAGTTAATCCTGCTACCGAAGAGATCCTGAGTCATATTGCTTTAGGCGGAACATCAGATGTAGATAAAGCAGTACTTGCTGCACAGAAGGCATATACAAAGACGTGGTCAAAGTTATCTGGCAAAGAGCGAGGAAAGTATCTCTATCGGATTGCGCGCATACTTCAAGAACGAGCACGTGAGTTCGCAGTTCTAGAGACTCTTGATAATGGAAAGCCAATCCGCGAAACTCGCGATATTGATATTCCTCTTGTTGCAGCACACTTTTTTTATCACGCAGGGTGGGCAGATAAATTAGATTATGCCGGCCTTGGCCACTCTCCGAAGCCGTACGGGGTTGCAGGACAAATCATTCCCTGGAATTTCCCACTATTGATGCTCGCATGGAAAGTTGCACCAGCACTTGCAACAGGAAACACCGTTGTACTCAAGCCAGCCGAAACAACATCACTGACTGCACTTCTTTTTGCTGAAGTGTGCCAGCAAGCTGAACTCCCAGATGGCGTAGTAAACATTGTTACAGGTGATGGTTCTACTGGTGCAGCAATTGTGAACCATCCAGGAATTCATAAGATTGCATTTACTGGTTCAACAGAGGTAGGCAAGAAGATTGCACGTGCTATTGCTGAAACGGATAAGAAAGCAACACTTGAACTTGGTGGAAAAGGTGCAAATATTGTCTTCGATGATGCGCCTGTCGATGAAACAGTAGAGGGAATCGTCAACGGAATATTCTTCAATCAAGGCCATGTCTGCTGTGCAGGCTCTCGCCTGATTGTGCAGGAGAGCATCGCCGAAGAGATTATTGAAAAACTCAAGGTAAGAATGGCAAAGATTCGAGTGGGCGATCCGCTTGATAAAAATACAGATCTCGGAGCAATCAATTCGAAAGAGCAGCTAGCTAAAATCAAAGAGCTCTCTGCTGTTGGAGATACTGAGGGTGCGCAGCGTTGGAGCCCACAGTGCAACTTTTCAGATAAGGGCTACTGGTTTGCTCCAACGATCTTTACTGGCGTCACCCAAGCTCATCGAATTGCACAAGAAGAGATTTTCGGTCCAGTCCTTTCAGTGTTGACCTTTAGAACTCCTCAAGAGGCTATAGATAAGGCGAATAACTCCCCCTTTGGTCTCTCTGCAGGAATCTGGAGCGAGAAAGGCTCCCGAATTTTCTGGGCAAGCCAGCACTTAAAGGCCGGTGTTATTTGGGCAAATACATTTAATAAATTTGATCCAGCATCACCATTCGGTGGATATAAAGAATCTGGCTGGGGCCGTGAAGGTGGCAAGCATGGCTTAGCTGCTTATTTAAAAAATGGTAAAGAAACGGGGGCAAAGTAAATGGCTACTAAGAAAGTGTCTCGCGTAGAAGTAAAGAAGACCTACAAGCTCTTTATCAATGGAGCATTTCCTCGCAGTGAATCTGGACGCGTTTTTGAAGTGACTGCAAAGAACGGTGACTTTATCGCCAACCCTGCACTTGCATCTCGTAAAGATTTACGTGATGCCGTCACTGCTGCACGCGCAGCACAATCTTGTTGGTCGAAGGCAACTGCCTATAACCGTGGACAGATTCTTTACCGAATTGCTGAAATGCTAGAAGGAAGAGCTGAGCAATTCGAATCTGAGATTGCTCTCACAGCTCGTATCACTCCCGCAAAAGCAAAAGTCCAAGTTGCGCAAGCAATTGACCGGTGGGTTTGGTATGCGGGGTGGAGCGACAAACTTCAAGCAGTCAGCGGTGCAACTAATCCAGTATCTGGTCCATACTTTAATTTTTCTATCTCTGAGCCACAAGGCGTTGTTGCTATTGCATCCTCAGATGACTTCCTTGAATTTATCGATGCGATTGCTGCAGCGGTAGTTTCTGGAAATAGCTCAGTTGTACTTGTTCCGGGTGGATTGGCAGTTCCTGCAATGTCATTTGCTGAAGTCCTTGCCACAAGTGATCTTCCTGCTGGTGTCATCAATATTTTAACTGGCAGCCTTGATGAGCTAGCTCCGTGGGCTGCATCTCATATGGATATCGATGGCTTTGATATCTCTGGAATCCAGAAGAAGAAACATGGAGCTCTCAAAGAAGCGGGTGCCGAGAACCTCAAAAGAATTCATTCTTTTGAATCAGGCAAAACTCCAACCCGAATTCTTGCCTTCATGGAATCTAAAACCGTCTGGCATTCAGTCGGAGTTTAAACTCTTACTCTCCTGCAATGCTTAAGTAGGCTGGCTTCACAACGTTTTCGATGATTGCAAGACGCTCTTCGAATGGAATAAAAGAGCTTTTAAGTGCATTGATGGTTACGCGCTGAAGATCTTGGAAAGTCCAGTCACATTGATTAACCATCTCTGTCATTTCTCGTGACATTGACGTCGCTGACATTAAACGATTATCTGTATTGATTGTTACCCGGAAGCGCAGCTTTGCGAGCTTTGCCAATGGATGATGAGCAAATGAATCTGCAACACCTGTTTGAATATTTGACGATGGGCACATTTCCAGTGGCACGCGACGGTCGCGAATATAAGCAGATAAACGACCTAATCTGGCTGGTGTGTGATTGAAATCAATGTCATCGATGATGCGAACTCCGTGACCGAGACGTTCTGCACCACATAACTGAATCGCTTCCCAGATTGATGGAAGTCCGTATGCCTCACCGGCATGAATTGTGAAGTGTGCATTTTCTCGCCGCAAATATTCAAAGGTATCTAGCTGATCACTGGGTGGGAAACCATCTTCAGGTCCAGCGATATCAAAGCCAACTACTCCTTGGTCGCGATACTTCACCGCAAGTTCGGCAACTTCTTGTGATCTCTCGTTTTGGCGCATTCCACAGAGTAGTGACAGTACGCGAATTGTGTTTCCTTCTGACTTCGCTTCAGCTTCACCGGCACGGAAGCCTTCGAGAATAGCTTCAATAGCTTGAGATAGCGATAGGCCTTTTTCTGTAACGAGTTCAGGCGCCATGCGCACTTCGGCATACACAACACCATCGCGCGCCAAATCGACTGCACATTCGCGAGCAACACGAACAACATCTTCCTTACGTTGCATGACCGCAACTGTGTGCGCAAAAGTTTCTAAGTATGAAACTAAAGAACCAGAGTCACATGAAGCTCTAAACCATTCTGCAAGCTCTGCTGCATCATAGGTAGGCAATTCGTGCCCTATCTCTTTAGCAATATCAATAATTGTTTGTGGACGTAGCCCACCATCAAGGTGGTCATGTAGCAGCGCTTTCGGTAAACGTTTTACTTGCTCAGCTGTTGGTTTCTTAGTCAAGGTGCTCATTATTGAATTCTCTCAAGGATTAGAGGTAAACGGTTAACTGTGCCACCTTCGATGATTGTGACTGCGCCCTGAAGGATTTCAAGTGCCC
>CAESAB010000030.1_pt1 | contig 14527 bp, 8 predicted proteins | sample 7263531 | NCBI WGS metagenome assembly CAESAB01 (sample SAMEA6814095, study PRJEB35770) | freshwater metagenome | biome: Freshwater; feature: Freshwater reservoir; material: water | place: Czech Republic | collected 2017-05-23 | depth 30m m
CATCATTAACATTATTGATACACCAGGCCACGCAGATTTCGGTGGTGAAGTTGAACGTGGACTTGAAATGGTTGACGGTGTAATTCTTCTTGTTGATGCATCTGAAGGTCCGCTTCCTCAGACACGTTTCGTGCTCCGTAAAGCGCTTCAAAAGAATCTTCCAGTTATTCTCCTTATCAACAAGGTAGATCGCCCCGATTCACGTATCGCAGAAGTTGTCGATGAGGCATATGCACTCTTCCTAGATCTCGATGCGAATGAAGAGCAGATCGAATTCCCAATTGTTTATGCATCAGCAAAAGCAGGCCGTGCATCCCTTACTCGTCCAGCAGATGGTGGCATGCCGGTAGAAGAGAACCTCGATGTTTTATTCGACACAATCTTCTCTGCAATTCCAGCACCTGTTTATCACGAAGGTGCACCGCTTCAGGCACACGTGACAAACCTTGACTCGTCACCATTCCTTGGACGCTTGGCACTGTGCCGCGTGCACGAAGGTGTTATCAAAAAAGGACAAACCGTTTCATGGATGAAGACTGATGGAACAACTGAGCGAGTAAAAATCTCCGAACTCTTAGTTACAGAAGCGCTAGAACGTGTTCCTGCACTAGAAGCAGGACCTGGCGACATCATTGCTGTTGCGGGTATCGAGACAATCACGCTGGGTGAAACTCTTGCAGATCTTGAAAACCCACATCAATTGCCACTTATTACGGTTGATGAACCATCAATTTCGATGACAATCGGTATCAATACATCACCACTTGCAGGCAAGAGCGGCAAAATGCTTACTGCTCGTCAAGTAAAAGATCGTCTTGATAAAGAGTTAGTCGGTAACGTTTCACTTCGCGTACTTAATACTGAACGTCCAGATACATGGGAAGTTCAGGGTCGCGGAGAACTTCAGCTAGCTGTTCTCGTTGAAATCATGAAGCGTGAAAGTTTCGAACTCACAGTGGGTAAGCCACAAGTTGTTACAAAGATGATTGATGGAAAACTTAACGAACCAATGGAGCGTTTATCTATTGATGCACCTGAAGAATATTTGGGTGTTCTTACTCAGTTGATGGCGCTTCGTAAAGGTCGCATGGAACAAATGGTTAATCACGGAACCGGTTGGATTCGTCTTGATTACAAGGTTCCATCACGTGGACTTATTGGTTTCCGTACCGAGTTCCTTACTGAAACTCGTGGAACAGGTTTACTTCACCACGTATTTGATTCATATGAACCATGGTTTGGAGAACTTCGTACACGCGGAACAGGTTCACTTGTTTCAGACCGCATTGGCGCAGTAACTTCTTATGCACTTGCTGGAATTCAAGAGCGCGGTTCTATCTTCGTAGAACCAGGTGATGAAGTCTATGAAGGCATGGTTATCGGGGAGAATTCACGTACTGAAGATATGGATGTTAACTGTGTCCGTGAAAAGAAACTCACAAATATGCGCGCATCAGGTACTGATGATTCAGAGAAGTTGATTCCACCTAAGAAGCTGAACATGGAAGGTGCTCTCGAATTCTGTCGCGAAGACGAGTGCGTTGAAGTAACACCTGCAGTTGTTCGAATCCGCAAGGTGACACTCGATGGCGCAGAGCGCGCACGCGCTACTTCACGAGCAAAGAAGAACAATCAGAGCTAATTACCCCGACTTGTCAGGGCCTTACGGTTGAATACGAACTGTGAGTAAGAACCCTTCAACCCAGCTTCGCCTAGTGCGAGGCGCGGTTGAGGGGTTCTCTCTTTCCCTCAGCGATCAACAACGTTTATGTGTTGAACATCGCGGCTCGCCACTGATTATCACTGGCGCTACTGGCACAGGAAAAACATCGGTACTTATTGAAGCTGCGTTATCGCGAATTTCTGCAGGACAGAAACCAGATTCAATTTTGATTCTCACATACGGCAGAGATCGAGCATCAGAATTACGAGATGCCATCGTTACTCGCTCAGAGAAAACTGCATACGAACCACTTGCCAGAACTTTTCACTCACTTGCTTATTCAATTTTAAAGATGCGAACATCAGATGATTATCGTGAAATAGTTTTGCTTTCAGGTGCTGAACAAGAAACGTACATCTCAGATTTGCTCAAAGGTGATATCCAAGATGGATATAAGAGCTGGCATACAGATTTACATCGCAGCCAGCAATCACTCGGAGAGCCACTTGAAACTCAGGGATTTGTCCGAGAACTTCGCGATCTCATTATGCGTGCCAATGAACGTGGAATTACCCCAGATCAATTAGCCGAGCGCGGTCATCAACTTGGTGAAAAGTATTGGCCTGGAGCTGCAGACTTCTGGAAGAGATATTTAGGTTCGATGACGTTGCAGGAAATTTCTGCCGGAGATGCCAAAGTACGTATCGATCCTTCAGAGATCATCAATACTGCAATTAATTATCTTCGCGCTAATCAGGATCTTTTAACTGAACTTCGCAAGCGCTTTACAACAATTATTGTCGATGAATTTCAAGAGAGCGATCCAGCTCAGCGCACATTGTTATCACTTCTTGCTGGCTCTGATCTCATTATTGTCGCTGATACTGCAAGTGCAGTTGGGCGATTCCGCGGCGCAGATCCTGAAGGAGTCTCGGCAGTTCTAGATTCGTATCTGACTGCCGGTGCGAAAAAGATTGAACTCACAGAAAATTTTCGTGGAACACCTGTTGTTGGCACTGCGCGTTTAACCTCTGAATCAGAAGAAGGGCAATACATCGCATACCAATTCAAGCGAGCACATTTGATGCAAGGGATTCCGTATTCACAGATGGCTGTCATCGTGCGATCACATGGCCAAGCAGCGTCAGCAATTCGCCGTGCATTTTCGCAAGTTTCAATTCCGACTGCGGGAGATATTGAAGCGCTAGCTAATAACGCTGCCATTGCGCCATTCCTTCTACTCGCCCGTGTAGCAACTGGTGCTCAACCGCTGAATTTGGATACCGTCGAAAAATTGCTGACAAGCGAATTCGGGGGAGCAACATCAGTCTCACTTCGCCGCACTCGTGCTGCGCTCTTAGCTGCGCGCGATGAAGCAGCTGATAAACGTTCTGGCACTCAACTTATCATCGACGCAATTCTTACAGGAGATATTGCTATCGAAGATTCTGCAGAGTTAAAACGTGTTCATACACTTCTGGCAGCGGCAAAGAAGTCAATCGCTAAGAAAACTGCAACTATTCATGATTTGCTCTGGGCCATTTGGAATACGGCAGAGACCAGTGATGGCATCAAACTCAGTGATGCATGGCGAGATGCCGCGTTACGTGGTGGCGCACGAGGCGCCGCTGCTGATCGCGATCTCGATGCCATGATTCAACTCTTTGATACTGCTGCGCGACATATCGAACGTTTTCCTGGTGCAAAACCAAACTCTTTCCTTGCTGAAATCGAGAAGGAGACGATTGTCACTGACCTCATCACTGCACGCGGTGTTCGTCCCGATGTTGTTGAAATTCTTACTGTGCACTCTGCAAAAGGTCGCCAATGGCAATATGTAGCAGTTGCGGGAGTACAAGAAGGTGCGTGGCCTAACCTTAAGCAACGTAGTTCTTTACTAGGCGCTGAACGACTTGTTGAACGAGTCCGTCATGGTGATGAGCTTGCGAAAGTTACGCTCGACATGATTGCAGCATCGTCATTGGCAGAAGATGAAGCGCGTTTATTTCATGTTGCCACAACGCGTGCACGTCAATCACTTCTCGTTACAGCAATATCTCGTGAAGATGAAACTCCATCAATCTTCTTTGAAGATCTCGCTGAATCACTTGATTCCGCAAATTCACCAGTTGAAGTCCCACGTCCGCTGACCGCATCGGCACTTGTTGCAACACTGCGACGAGAAGTTAACCTCTCGTCCAATAAAGCGGCGGCATCATTGCTTAAAACCTTAAGCTCACAGGGAATTCATCTAGCGCAGCCATCTAATTGGCTGGGATTCGCGCCAATTACTAGTGATTTACCTGTTATTGATGCTGGCGCACTTGTCCCAGTCTCCCCGTCAGGTGCTGAAAACTTTACTGAGTGTGGACTCAAATGGTTCCTCGAAAAAAGTGGCGGTACCGATGGAGATTCCACAGCGCAGTTGTTGGGTTCTGTCATTCACGAATTCGCACGACTTAAAGTGGAAGAACCTGGCATTACCGATGAACAATTGCAGACCAAACTTATTGATTCTTGGTCGCTTATTGATGATAGCCAAGGCTGGATTAGCAGCGCCTCGCTCGCTCGTGCAAAGAAGATGTTAGAGCGATTCTCAATCTTTCACTCAAAATCACTCTCAGATAACAAGCGCACAGTGGCAGGCGTCGAGAAGAGTTTCGAAATCACAGTGGGACGTGCGCTAATCAGGGGAAATGTCGATCGCATTGAAGTTGATAGTGATGGCAAGCATTACATCATCGATTTCAAAACCGGAAAGAAAGAAATCTCCGGAGATGATGCAAAGACCAATTTGCAGCTAGCGTGTTATCAACTAGGTGTAGTTCTCGACGGCTTTGAAGAGAAGCTAAAATCTACAGAAGTTTTGGGTGCTCAGCTGGTCTATCTTGCAAGTAAGAATAAGAGTTACAGCACGCGCGAACAAGATCCACTTCTAGATGTAGAAGCGACCACACAAATTCTTGAAGAAATTGCCGTGGGCATGGGCGGTGCATCTTTTACTGCACGTAAGAACGATATGTGCAGCCAGTGCAAAGTAAAACCTTCATGTCCGTTGTATCTCGAAGGTAAGGCGGTGCATCAATGAGCGCTATCAACGAAAAGTACTCACCAGACCAAGTCGCCCAGATGATTATCTCGATAGATCCAACCTTCCATCTTCCATCAGATGAACAACGCCCCATTATTTCGATTCACGATAATCCACTCGAACCCGCTGTTGTCATTGCCGGAGCAGGTTCTGGAAAGACCGAAACAATGGCAGCGCGTGTTGTCTATCTAGTTGCTAACGAGATTGCTCGCCCAGATCAGATTCTTGGACTGACATTTACTCGCAAAGCTGCTGGCGAACTCAATACTCGAATTCGTAAGCGTTTACGCCAGTTTCAGCAGGCACAAGATAAGGCAGGTATTCCACGAACATTTACCAGCCTTGATACGGCAGTAACGACGTATCACTCCTATGCAGGTCGCTTGCTCAGTGAACATGCCATTCGATATGGAATTGATGCCGATGTTCAACCACTTGGCGAAGCAGCGCTCTGGATGTCTGCAAATAAATTGGTACGCGAATGGGATGACGGAATGTTTGCAACAAGTGATGCAGCAAGCACCGTTGTCAAAGATTTATTGGGACTCACATCAATGGTTCTCGAGCATCGCGTGACGGTAGATCAAATTCGCAGCGCTGATGAAAAAGTTCTACACGAGCTCATGCAGATGACTGCAACTACCAATAAAGAGACTCGCAAGGTCGCAAAAGTTCTCAACCAACGTATTGCAATGTTGCCAATGATGGAGGCATTCCTTGAAGCCCGTCGCCAATCCGGTGAACTTTCTTTTGATGATCAGATTTCTTTGGCGGCAGATATATCAGTGAACTTCCCTGATGTCGGAATTCTAGAGCGGGCTAAATATCCAGTTGTTTTACTTGATGAGTATCAAGATACTTCGCAATCACAAGTGCGACTCTTATCCGCACTCTTTGGGGGCGGCCATCCAGTCACAGCCGTCGGAGATCCTTGCCAATCGATTTACACTTGGCGCGGTGCATCTTCTGGAACCATCAGTGCTTTCAATAAAAACTTTCCTAAAGCCGAAGGTTCGACTGGAAAGAGCGTATTCGAACTTCTGACTACATACCGAAACGATGAAGCAATTCTTACTTTAGCTAATGAAATTTCTGCAGATGTCCGTAAAGATGAAGGCATAACGGTTGCAGCGTTGAAACCTCGTAAAGGCGCAGGCAAGGGTGATCTCAGCTGCGGTGCATTTGAAAATCTTGAAGGAGAAGCAACTGCAATCGCTGAATACTTTGCTCCACTCTGGAATAATCCTGATCGCATAAAGCCAGGAACAAAAGTTCCTAAAACTTTCGCAGTCCTGGTTCGTAAACGAGCACAGATAGCGCTGATTCAAGAGGCGTTGGCAAAGGCTGGAATCCCTTCTGAAGTCCTTGGTTTAGGCGGACTTGTGCACGTTCCAGAGATCGCAGATGTGGTTGCGATGCTTAAAGTCATCAATAATCCGGATGCAGGTGCATCGCTAATGCGCCATCTGACAGGTCCTCGTATCAACTTAGGCCCACGCGATATTGCAGCGCTAGGTCGATATGCGCGCTCACGTTCTGAGTCACTCTCTTCAGATAGTCGCAGTATCGTTAAAAACATAGTCGCTGGAAATCCACAATCAGCAGAGGCGGATGATCAATTCATCGGCAGTGTCATTGACGCACTTGATGAAATTGAAAAATGCGACGCCTCTAAATTTAGTAGCGCTGGATACCAACGCCTCACAGCTCTTGCATCGGACTTACGTCGCTTACGTTCGCGTGCATCTGCACCAATTACAGATTTAATAGTGGATATCGAGCGCTACCTCACCTTAGAAACCGAAGTCATGTTGCGAGATGGTGGCACACATGGTCGTCGCCACCTTGATCGCTTTATGGATGAGGCTGCAAAATTTGCACGAAATGGCGGAACACTCTCGGCATTCTTACAGTGGCTCGATGTTGCAAGCGAAGAAGAAGGCGGGCTAAAAGCTGGAGCACCTGATGTTGATGCAACTGTTGTACAAATTCTTACTATTCATATGTCCAAGGGAGCCGAGTGGGATGTAGTTGCAGTTCCTGGCCTTGCTGAAGGTAATTTCCCCGGAGGAAATTCTTCGGATCCAGATAACTGGATTACAAACGAACGCCATATTCCCTTCGCACTTCGTGGAGATAAAGATATTTTGCCAAACTTTTCGTGGGGCGCTGCGACGACCAATGCTCAAGCAAAAGCGCGTATAGATGATTTTGCTCAAGAGTGCGTTGATTTCAAAATGCGAGAAGAGATTCGACTGGGTTACGTTGCGATGACTCGCGCACGTACTCATCTCTTCTGCTCTACATCTTTCTGGCGTGATGGCGTGAAACCAGTTCCAGTATCTGTTTTGTATGAGAAGGTCCACGCAGTTGCATCCGCAGTAGGCACTGTGATTTCAGCTGCAATTGCTCCAGCCAGCACTGATCGCAATCCAGCAGAAGGTATTGAAATCACTGCGCAATGGCCTAGAGATCCACTCGGAGATCGACATGTTGATTTTGATCGCACGGTGGCGCTCGTGCAATCAGCAAATCCACTTGATCTTGATGCACCAGCACCAACAGAGCTCCGTGACTTTATCGACGATGCGCGCGCAATCATTGCCGAATTCAACGAGTACAAAGCAGGGGCACTCGATGTTGCACTTCCACCGCGTCTATCAACATCAACGCTTATTGGGTTGCACGAAAACCCTGCCGAACTTGCGCGCACTATTCGTCGCCCAATGCCTCGTGCGACGGATGAGTATTCACATCGCGGTACCGCTTTCCACCTTTGGATCGAAAACCATTTCAACGCAAAGACTCTCTTTGATGATGAAGATTTTGATGCGCTGACACCGCTCGAGGAGGATCAGAAGTTAGAAGATTTGAAATCGCAGTGGCTTGCATCTGATTGGGCATCTCTAGAACCTCATGCAGTGGAGGTCCCATTTGAAACCGTGATTGCCGGTGTTTTGGTTCGTGGACGTATCGATGCCGTATACAAAACTGAGACAGGTTTCGAAGTTGTTGATTGGAAAACTGGTTCTAAAATTCTTGGAGAATCCTCTGCCGTGCAGCTTGCTGTGTACCGATTAGCGTGGGCCAAACTTGCAGCAATTGATGTAGAGAAGGTTTCTGCTGCTTTTCACTATGTACCTACAAATAAAACAGACCGGCGAGCAAATCTTCTTGACGAAGACCAACTCACCGATCTGTTATTACTCAAGTAGTTAGTTTAGATATCGAAGCGATCAAGCTCCATAACCTTGCTCCATGCTGCAGCAAAGTCAGTAACGAATTTCTTCTCAGCGCCATCACTTGCATAGACCTCTGAAAGGGCGCGTAGCTCAGAGTGAGAACCAAATACTAGATCAGCTCTCGTTGCACTCCATTCGACCTTGCCAGTCTTGCGATTGCGACCTTCGAAGTTATTGATATCACCTGACTTATTTTCAGTTGACTGGGGAGCCCACTCAGTTTTGACATCCAAAACATTTTTGAAGAAATCATTGGTAAGTGATTCCTTCTTCTTTGTGAGTACGCCGTTCTTAGATCCATCAAAGTTGGCTCCTAGAACACGAAGCCCACCGACAAGAACTGTCATTTCTGGTGGAGTAAGTGTCAGGAATGCAGCCTTATCAACGATTGCTACCTCGCCAGGACATGTCTCGTTCTTGCTCTGGTAGTTACGGAAACCATCTGATGTTGGCTCGAGGAATGCAAAAGATGCAACATCGGTCTGTTCTTGCGAAGCATCAGTGCGACCAGGAGTGAAACGTACCTTTACCTTTACTCCAGCTTTCTTGGCTGCTTCTTCGACAGCGACAGTGCCGCCGAGAACAATGAGATCTGCCAGCGAAACTTTCTTCGCTGATTTCTTATTAAATGCCACCTGAATCTTTTCGAGCTCGGCAAGAACTTTCTTAAGCTCCTTAGGATTATTTGCTTCCCAATTTTTCTGAGGTTCAAGTCGAATACGTGCACCATTTGCACCACCGCGCTTATCTGTATCGCGGTAGCTCGAAGCAGATGCCCATGCAGTTGTCACCAACTGCGCGGTAGTGAGACCGCTCTTAAGAATTCGCTTCTTCAAGAGATCGATCTCTGCTTTACCAATTACCTTCTTTGGTCGAGCAGGAAGTGGATCTTGCCAAATTAACTCTTCTTTTGGCACAAGTGGCCCAAGGTAACGAACAACCGGTCCCATATCGCGGTGAGTAAGTTTGAACCATGCACGCGTAAAGGCATCCGCGAGAGCATCAAGATCTCCAGCAAAGCGACGTGAAATCTTTTCGTAAGCGGGATCCATGCGAAGTGCTAGATCAGTTGTTTGCATTACAGGTGCATGTGTCTTACCTGGAATGTGTGCATCAGGAACAGCCTTCGACGCTGATTCATCTGTTGGAATCCACTGGTGTGCGCCACCAGGTGACTTTGTAAGCTTCCATTCGTACTTAAAGAGAATCTTGAAATAATTGTTATCCCACTTTGTAGGCGTAGATGTCCAAGCACCTTCCAGGCCACTTGTGATTGTGTCCGCACCCTTGCCGCTTCCAAATGAATTCTTCCAACCAAGGCCCATCTCATCGATTGCAGCACCTTCTGGCTCTGGACCAACATGCTTATCTGGATCTGCTGCACCGTGCGCTTTTCCAAAGGTGTGTCCACCTGCAACAAGTGCAACTGTCTCTTCGTCATTCATTGCCATGCGAGCAAATGTTTCGCGAATATCGCGAGCAGATGCAAGCGGATCTGGATTTCCATCAGGTCCTTGTGGGTTTACATAAATCAGACCCATCTGCACCGCAGCAAGTGGCTTCGCTAATTCGCGATCACCTGAGTAACGCTCATTGGTAAGCCAGACTTTCTCCTTGCCCCAGTACGTCTCATCTGGTTCCCACACATCTTCGCGTCCGCCACCGAATCCAAAAGTTTTTAAACCCATAGATTCAATTGCACAGTTACCAACAAGAATCATGAGATCTGCCCACGACAAACTCTTTCCATATTTTTGTTTAATGGGCCATAACAGGCGACGCGCTTTATCTAGATTGCCGTTATCTGGCCAGCTATTAATTGGTGCAAAACGTTGCATGCCTGCACCGGCGCCACCGCGGCCATCGTGTGTGCGATAGGTACCTGCGCTGTGCCATGCAAGACGAATAAAGAATGGTCCGTAATGCCCGTAGTCAGCTGGCCACCACTCTTGAGATGTTGTCATCAACTCTTCAATATCTTTCTTTACCGCCTTGAGATTAAGTTTTGAAAACTCTTTGGCGTAATCGAAATCTTCATCCATAGGATCTGACACAGGTGAGTGTTGGCGAAGAACCGAGAGATCTAGTTGATTTGGCCACCAATCAGAGTTATACGTTCCCTCTTTATTTAATTTACTACCTGTATATGGGCATTTTGCGGTATCAGTCATGGCTCAAGAGTAATAGAAGAGCAGAAAATTGCTAATTCGGAATTTCTACTCCGATGGGCAGATGGTCACTGATTCCAGTGAGCGAGTATGAGATGGGGTGAGACTCCGAGGAGTGCAGGCTCTCACTCAGAATATAATCGAACTGTATTTTCGCTCCCCAACTTGGGTACGTATTCTGAGTAACAAGTGAGTTCCACCGTGAGCGGATAACGGGCAAGTTCTTCGGCAGGTTCAGGTCACCCAAAACAATCGCTCGGGTGTCAGTTTCGCTAGCCAATCTGGTTGCCCACTTTTTAACTCTACGAAGTTGGGCAAGATTAAAACCTGGAACGAAAGAAAGGTGCGTATTGATTACTGTCCATCCATTTTCAAGAACAGCAGCAAGTGCGACGCGCGGTTCATCCTTAACGTAGATAAATCTAATCTTTCCTTTTCCGGTTTCATCGCCGGGAACGACAAGCGGCATTCCTACGGGAGAATTTCCAAGATCAAGTCTGTGCCATGAGCGCACCGGAATTTTTGAAACGATTCCGATTCCGTAGCACTCGTGCATTAATTGAGAATGTGAAGATACATTTGTAATCAACTCTGGTTCGTCGCTATTACGTTTGCGCCATTTTTCACCTGGTGTACCAATCACACTGGGAGCCATTGCCCAATCACGTGCACCAATTGTTTCTGCGATATCTCGCATCTGCGCGCGAGATTGAGATCTAGGTAGGAAGTGATCTACTTCTTGAAAGCCATACACATCCGAGCCAAGGGATTGCACGGCGCGGGGTAGCTCCTGAAAATCGTTCTCCTTGTGAGGCGGGATAGCCATTCCATGCAGGAGATTCCACGAGGTGATGCGCACCCCCACAGACTAGTAACCTGCACCTGTGAGCGCGATAAATCAGCATCCTTCCCGCATAGATCGCGCCGGAGAATTACGCACTAATCAAAAGACCTTGGATCAATTGTGGAGCCAAGCGCGAATCCTGCAGATTTCTGAGGGACGCATAGCAGCTACAGGAAAGCAGCTCACCTTCTTTTCTGATGAAGATGTTGCTCGCTTAGTTTCCTCAGGTTTATTTGCAGAGGGCAGCAGATATTTTCTTGGCGTAGATATTGAAAGTCGAAAACCTTTCTTTGCGTGGGATACACAGTGGGTTGAGGCCAAAAGTGATGAAGAGAAAATTGATGGCTTCTCAACTGTTCGAGAAATCGGAGTAAAACTCTCCGAGCAAGAGTTAGAACTTTCACTTCACGCAGTTGCGCTTAGTAATTGGCATAGTGCGCATCCGCGATGCCCGCGTTGCGGCGGTGCTACAAGAGTTGATCTTGGTGGTGCAGCACGTTTTTGCGATGCGGATCAAAGCCAGCATCATCCGCGCACTGATTCAGCCGTCATTGTGCTCGTCAAAGATCGCAGCGATCGTATTTTGCTAGGGCATCAACCTGTGTGGCCTGAAGGACGCTTCTCAACATTTGCTGGCTTCTTAGAACCAGGTGAGACTTTCGAGCAATGTGTTATGCGAGAAATATTCGAGGAATCAGCAGTCACAGTGAGCGAGTTAAAGTATTTAGGTTCGCAGCCATGGCCGTTTCCTGCCAGCATCATGATTTCGTTCGAGGCAGTCACTGATAATCCAGAAGTCGCTCGTGGTGACGGAGAAGAAATCACTGAAGTGAGATGGTTTAGCCGCGAAGAGTTATTAGCTGCGATTAAAGATGGTTCACTTTTGTTACCACCGTCAATCTCTGTTGCCCGCAAAATGATTGAACGTTGGCTAGGTCATAGCGCACCTGGCGGCGAAACATGGCGGTAGTTAAGTGGGCGTAGAAGACTCCATTCTTGCCGCACTTGATTCTGAACAACGTGCTGTGGCACTGGCTACACGTGGACCCGTATGTGTTATTGCCGGAGCGGGTACTGGAAAAACTCGCGCAATTACCCATCGCATCGCTTACGCAGCAGCTATCGGCACGATGGATCCGCAAAAAGTATTGGCGCTGACATTTACGGCCAAGGCAGCTGGTGAAATGCGTGCCCGGCTTCGTACATTGGGTGTTCCCACTGTTGCTGCGCGCACGATTCACTCTGCAGCGCTGAAACAGCTTCTCTACTTCTGGCCATCGGTATTTGGAGGCCGAACTCCAGATTTGATCACTACAAAGACAGGATTTCTTTCAGAGGCGATAAACCGCGCAGGCCTGAGCGAATCATTGCGTGCAACTAATCGCGAACTCATGCGCGACATCGCATCAGAAATCGAATGGGCAAAAGTTTCTCAAGTTGCGCCTTCAGATTATGTAGATCAAGTTGGACGTCGCACGCAAAAACCTCGAGTACTCCCAGAGCAGATGGTTCAGATTTACACAGCGTATGAATCGATTAAGAAACAAGAGCTTGCCATCGATTTTGAAGATGTTCTACTTCTCTGCTCTGCAATGCTTGAGCAAGAGCGCGAGGTCCGTGAACGAGTGCAAGATCAATACAGGTATTTCACGATTGATGAATACCAGGATATTTCTCCGATTCAACAGCGTCTGATTAATGCATGGCTTGGTACGCGAAAAGACATCTGCGTAGTCGGAGATCCCGCGCAAACGATTTATTCATTTGCTGGGGCAACTCCTGTCTTCCTTAACTCCTTTACTCAAAGATTTCCCGAAGCTCAAGTAATTCGGCTAACAACCGGATACCGATCAACTCCAGAGATTACTTTCGCAGCGAATGCGCTTCTTCGTTCTGCAACGATGGGACAAGAACTGGTTGCGTTTAATACTCATGGCTCAAAACCCATGGTTACTGGCTACTCTGATGAGAGCGCTGAAATTAAAGGCGTCATGGCAGAGATAAACGAACTACTTAAAAATGGCACACAGCCTCAAGAGATTGCAATTTTGGCTCGAACAAATGCACAACTTAAGGGTGCAGAGAAAGCGATGCTTGCCCAAAACATTCCATATCAAGTTCGCAATACCGAAAGGTTCTTCGAACGCAGAGAGATTCGCGATTTTCTTAAACAAGTGCGTCAAGCATCGGTCATTCCGGCAGAAGGCCAAGGCTGGCTCGATGAGTTACGTTCTATCGCTCAGCCATATTTAACTGGCGAAGCAATTGATGGAATCGCTGCGCTCTTACATTTAGCGCGCGAGTTAGATGCTGACGATAATTTCTCACCAAAAACGCTGCGCGGGTACCTTCGCGAAGTTGAAGATCGAGTCCAACAAAATAATCCACCCACAATGCCCGTTGTCACTCTTGCAACGTTGCATGCTGCAAAGGGGCTCGAATGGGATCGCGTATTTCTCATTGGGGCTTCAGAGGGCCAACTTCCGCTGACAAATAGCGCGGGCGAGGCTGTAGTCGATGAGGAGCGCAGGCTCTTCTACGTGGGAATTACGCGTGCCAAGGCTGATCTGCATATCTCCTATCGGGGAAATCCCAGCTCATTCCTGCGCGAAGCCAGCCTCATCAGCTGAGGTAATTGGGTTGCATCAACATATCGTCATCGCGTACCCTTTTACTCCGGACAAAAGTCCACGTACAAAGAAGGGGTTGAAATGAACGCAATATTCACTTCAACAATCACAGCAGGCGCACGCGCTGCTGTTCCTTCTCATGCTCATTCAACCTCAAAAACTGCTGCTAAGCGCTGGTTCTACGCCAACTTTTATGCAGTGGATGAGGCCACGGGAGCACTAATCGGCTAACACCGAAATGTCCCACAAGGGCCTCAAATCCACCAAGGATTTGTAGGTCCTTTTTTATTTCCCATAACTAACCGAATCACAACAAGAAAGAAAACGAACAAGAGAGAAGAGGTGAGGACAATGACAGTTCTCTTCAGCGAATTACAGATACCAGGCTGGGCAGATAGCGGCGAGAAGATTGGCCTTAACGATGTGACGTTCACATACGACAACGCCAAGGCTTTTACCCTGCCATGCCATCTTGCTGACCCTGAACTCTTCTACTCTGAGACAGATCAAGGAATTGCAGAAGCGAAGGCTCTCTGCGGTCAGTGCCCAGTGCGCAACAAGTGCCTAGATGGTGCGCTCTCACGCCAAGAACCGTGTGGAGTATGGGGAGGCCAGCTCATTGAAGATGGCGTCATCATCGAACGTAAGCGTCGCGCCGGCAGGCCACCACGTCAAGTCATTGCAGCTGCACGCATGCTTGAGGAGTAAGTAGTTAGAAAGCACATCCACATAATGGGTGTCGAGGAATCGCAATCGTTTGTGGGTGGTTTAAGAATTGGTAGTCAATGGTTATCACATTGCCTACCAATTCTGCTTTCTGCACACCAGTTGTTAAACCATCGATATAGCCCACGATATGGGCCGCTGCCATAGAGGCTACGAAGTGAGC
>CAESAB010000031.1_pt1 | contig 14444 bp, 16 predicted proteins | sample 7263531 | NCBI WGS metagenome assembly CAESAB01 (sample SAMEA6814095, study PRJEB35770) | freshwater metagenome | biome: Freshwater; feature: Freshwater reservoir; material: water | place: Czech Republic | collected 2017-05-23 | depth 30m m
CTTCTCTTGCACGTATGCAAAATCGTATGCCGCGTGTTCGCGTTCTGTACTCACGTGGAGATAAGGGGAATCGAACCCCTAACCTCTTCCATGCCATGGAAGCGCGCTACCAATTGCGCCATATCCCCGTCAATTCAAACTATTCAGGAGTGCGAACTTTACCGCACTGAATCCGGGATAACTCCGCCAGATTCTTCACCATATACAGGCTCTGGTATCGATCCCGCATTATGTTCAACTAATAACCAGCCCTTTGGTGAATATTCAAGTATCGACCACTGCGCATTGGATAAACCACCAATGCGAGACCAGAATGGAATTGGTAGCTCTAGAAAAGTTCCAATGATTGTTCGCGCAGTTCCGCCATGTGTTGCAACTACAAGGCGCTGATTATCTTTTCCGGCAAGTGCATCCATGATCGCAGCATGACCACGTGCGCCAACTTCACTTCTGCGTTCGCCGATTCCACCAGCAGGATTGTCGCCACCCATTGACCATTGACGCAGATTATCTAAATCAACTTTACGAATCTCATCGCCAGTCAGGCCTTCCCAATTTCCACAATTTGTTTCGCGTAAACGGGAATCGGTTGCAACTTCAAGGCCAGTCAATTTCACTAATTCGTGCGCTGTGCTTTGCGCACGATTGAGGTCGCTAGCAATAATTGCTGTTGGCTTAATTGACGCAATAAATGGCGCTGCATGAGATGCTTGAAATTTGCCAACTTCATTAAGCGGAATATCCGTGTGGCCTTGAAACTTATTGGCAACATTCCAATCTGTCTGTCCGTGGCGCCAGAGAATTACTTGATTACCCACGCGCAGCCTCCTCGCGCACTACTTCTAATTCGATCTTTGGACAATCATTCCAGAGACGATCAAGCATGTAATAGCGACGCAGTTCTGTGGATTGGATATGTACTACTAAGTCTGAATAGTCGAGTAGCACCCATTCGTCTGTACCTTCACGACGCAATGGCTTATCTCCTGCAAGGCGCAACTTCTCTTCCACTTCATCTGCAATCGAGTCAATCATTTTCGAATTGCTTGCTGTGATAATCAAGAAGACCTCGCTCAGCACTGTTTGGTCTGAGAGGTCAAGTGCAACAAGTTCGGTACCGAATTTATCTGCAGCCGCACGCGCAGCAATCTGTGTTCTTTCAACACACGCTTTACTTGCTGGCATAGAGGTTGTGCTCCTTTATATATGCAGCAACAGGTGCTGGGATTTGGTCTGACTTATGAGAACGAATATCTGTTGCTGATACAGCAAGTGCATCAATTGAAAGATTTGGTTGGCCAGGAAAATCTGGTCGGTCGATAATGATGAACTCCACCATTTTCTTTAGCTCTTCTGCGCGGTGCCACTGATCAATTTTTTCGTATGCATCTGTTCCAAGAATTAGTGAAATTGTGGCTCCTTCATACGTTGCAGCAATCGCTTCAACAGTATCGATTGCATAACTGGTGCCTTGGCGAAGAATCTCAATCGGGTTGACTTCAACTTTGCTCTTGATATCTGCTTCAAGTGAATTTACGGCGAGCTGACACATCTGTCTGCGATCAGCACCAGTTGCAACGGGAGCGTTCTCGCGCAGACGTGGTTCTCCAGCTGGAACAACTAAGAGTTGATCAACAATTTTCCGAGAGATTAATTCTCTAATGACATGAAGGTGTCCATCATGAATCGGATCAAATGTGCCGCCGTATAACCCAACTCTCAAGATTGCTACTTATCTAAGCGAAGAGTTACGTAGAGAAGGAATGCAAAGATTCCGAAGGTAATGATTCCAAATGCTTCTGGAGATACTGGAAGTTCGCGTACAACTTCACTGGCGAGGTTCATCATGTCGTGAAGATTACTACTTACCGGCAAGAAGTTCTAAAAAGCGCGCCTCATCAATGACTGTGACGCCTAACTCTTGAGCCTTTGCCAGCTTCGATCCAGGGTCTGTTCCGACCAACACATAATCTGTCTTCTTAGATACCGAAGATGAAGGCTTTCCACCATGTGCCGTAATTGTCTCGGCAATCGAATCTCTGGTAAATCCTTCAAGGCCACCAGTCACAACAAAGGTAAGGCCCGCAAGTGTCTGCGCCACGTCTTCTGATTTCTGATTGATCATTGTGACGCCGGCTTTACTCCACTGCTCAATAATGTTTCGATGCCAATCAACAGCAAACCATTCAACAACAGACTGTGCGATTACTTCTCCAAGACCATCAATTTCTGAAAGTGTCTCAATAGTTGCTTTTGAAATCGCATCCATGCTTCCTAAACTGTTTGCAAGGCCTTGAGCAGCAGTAGGTCCAACATGTCTAATGGAGAGTGCAACAATAGTTCGCCATAATGGACGAGTCTTTGCATCCTCAATTGCTTCGAGAAGTTTCTCGAGATTCTTGCCTTTCTCGCCATCCTTCTTAGTGAAAAATGAAGATTTCATTAACTTCTCTTCAGTCAGTGAGAAAATATCTGACTCATCTTTAATGATTCTGTCATTCAAAAGCGCAACTGCAGCTTCATATCCAAGTACATCTATATCTAGTGCTGCGCGAGAACCTATGTAATAAATGCGCTCTCGTAATTGTGCTGGACAGCTTTGAGTATTTGGACAGCGAATATCAACATCACCCTCTGTGATTGCGCGAAGTTCGCTTGTGCACTCTGGACATGTAGTAGGCATGACAAATGCACGTTCTTTTCCTGTGCGCTTATCAAGGACAGGCCCCAAAACTTCAGGGATTACATCGCCTGCTTTTCGAATAATGATGGTGTCACCGATTAATACACCTTTGCGTTCAATTTCCTCTTGATTGTGCAGAGTCGCATTTGTCACTGTTGATCCAGCAACTTTGACGGGTTCCATAAAGGCAAACGGTGTGACTCTGCCGGTGCGGCCGACACTGACTTTGATATCAAGTAACTTAGTTGTGACTTCCTCTGGCGGATACTTAAATGCAATCGCCCATTTTGGGGCACGCGAGGTAAATCCCAATTTCTTCTGTTCTGCAATGTTATTTACCTTGATTACTACGCCATCGATCTCGTGCTCAACATCGTGGCGATGGATATTGTAATTTTCAATATAGGCAAGCACTTCTTTTCTGCTCTTACAGACTTTAAATCGGTTCGATGTAGGCAGAGCAAGTGTCTTAAGTTGGGCATATGCATCAGATTGCGATTCAAATGAAATTCCTTCATTGGCACCGATTCCGTGTACGACTACATCTAGCGGTCTAGTTGCGGTAACCCGGGGATCTTTCTGTCGCAGAGAGCCAGCAGCTGAGTTGCGTGGATTAGCAAAGAGTTGTTTGCCGGCTTCTTCTAGCTCTTCATTAAGTTGGTTAAATGCCGCAACCGGAAAGAAGACTTCACCACGAACTTCAATAAGTGCCGGAATATTTCTTCCTGTTAGCGCGTGCGGAAGACCTTTGATTGTCTTTACGTTGAGAGTGACGTCCTCGCCAGTTGTGCCATTGCCACGAGTAAGTGCGCGAGTGAGCTGTCCGTTTTCGTAGAGCAAATTAATCGCAAGTCCATCTACCTTTAATTCACATAAATACTCTGGGTGAGCCGTTTCTTTTTCTACACGGTCAAACCACGCTGCGAGCTCTTCTTCATCGAAAACATTATCCAAGCTCATCATCTTTTCAATGTGATCGTGTTGGTCAAAAGTGGTTGAAAATCCCCCACCCACACCTAGTGATGGAGAATCGGGTTCGAGCAGTTCTGGGTGTTTTGCTTCAAGTGCCTTTAGCTCTCTAAGAAGTGCGTCGAATTGTGCATCGGTGATTGTTGGGGCATCGAGAACGTAGTACTTAAACTGATGATCACGAATCTCTTGCGTGAGTTCAATGATTTTATGACGAGCTTGATTTGTCATGCTGTCTCGCAAATAGTCGCCGAACCCACAACTCGATCACCATCGTAAATAACCATCGCTTGCCCTGTTGCAAGACCAAGTAGCGGTGCATCTAACTCTGCAACGAGTTCAGAGCCATCCATGTAATACGTGCAATCAAGCGCCGCACCATGTGCGCGAACTTGCACGAAACCTTTAACAGGTGCCGCGCCAACTACTGGGCCACAGAAAATAGGGTTTTCGCCACGCATCGATGTCACAGCTAAATCTTCTCGCGCACCTACGACAACGGTATTTGTCACCGGTTCAATCTTAAGGACGAAGCGTGGGGATCCATCTGCTGTTGGAACTGTGAGTCCCAACCCTTTTCGTTGTCCGATTGTGTACGTGTAGGCGCCTTTATGTTCGCCAATCTTCGTCCCATCTTGATCAACGATTGGACCTACTTCACTTCCTAAACGATCGCGCAACCATCCTGCGTTATCACCTGATGGTACAAAACAAATATCGTGACTATCTGGCTTCTGCGCCACAGCTAATCCACGAGCTTCTGCTTCGATTCTTATGTCAACTTTTTCAGTGTCGCCCAATGGAAAAATTGCTCCGTTGATTTGTTCGCGGTTCAGCACTGCAAGCACGTAGGACTGATCCTTAAGTGGATCAACCGCGCGATGCAAAGTACGACCATCTGCACCTTCTTGCGTGCGGGCGTAATGCCCAGTAACTACTCCATCAAATCCCATTGCCTTTGCTCGATCTAATACCGCGGCAAACTTAATTTTCTCGTTGCAACGCAAGCAAGGATTTGGAGTGCGTCCTGCTGCGTATTCGCTCATAAAGTTTTCAACTACACCTGCATGAAATTCATCTGCCATATCCCAGATATAGAAAGGTATTCCGATTACATCTGCTGCTCGCCGCGCATCGTGTGAATCTTCAATAGTGCAACAACCGCGGGCACCACTTCGGTACTTCTGTGGGTTAGAAGAGAGTGCAAGATGCACTCCAATTACTTCGTGCCCTGCCTCAACTGCGCGCGCAGCAGCTACTGCAGAATCAACTCCTCCGCTCATGGCGGCGATGATTTTCACTTTTTTCCTACCGAATTCGCAGCTAACCCTCTTTCAATCACTCTAGGTAGGACAGAGAGAGCGAACTGAACATCGGCTTCACTATTGGATGCGCCGAATGAAAATCTCAGTGAAGATTGCGAAAGAACATCTGTGAGTCCCATCGCCATTAACACATGGCTTGGTCGATGCACGCCGGCAGTGCATGCGGCGCCAGTTGAACATGACACTTTCTCTGAATCCATCAACAACAACAGTGAATCACTTTGCGTGCCTGGAAAAGTGATGTTTGAAATACCAGGAAGACGTGGAGCGCTCTCTCCATTTATTACCGCATCTGGACGCGCTGCAATGACGCCGGATTCAAATGAATCTCTGAGTTGCGCAACTTTCGTTGCATCAAAAATATGGGCAGATACTGCTGCAGCAAATGCAACGATTGATGGAGCGTTAAGAGTTCCACTTCGGATTTCGCGTTCTTGTCCCCCGCCATGCAAGAGCGCTGGGATTTCAACTGCACGACGCAAAATCAGTGCGCCAATTCCAAGTGGTCCACCAACTTTATGACCGCTAATTGTCATTGCAAACAACCCAAGATTTTTGTAAGAGATTGGCACCTTAGTAAAACTCTGAACCGCGTCACAATGCACCGGAATATCTCCAGCAATCTTTACGACTTCAGCGATGGGTTGGATGACCCCAGTCTCATTGTTGCTATGCATCACTGAGATAAGAGCGATTTCATTCTTACGCGCAGCAACGGTTCTTTTGAGGAAATCTAAATCAATAAGTCCATCACTGTCGACAGGAATCTGAATCAACTCGGCACCTTCATGGTCAGCTAACCAGAGCGCAGGATCTAAAACAGCATGATGTTCGATACTTGAAACGATTATTACTTTCTTCTCTGAATTCCAGAATAAACCTTTTACAGCTGCATTATTTGCCTCTGTTCCAGAACCCGTGAAAATCACTTCACTGGGCAAGCAATCAATTGCGCGGGCAATTACTTCGCGAGCATCTTCAACATCTTTGCGGGTAGCACGACCTTCAGTGTGAAGTGAAGATGGGTTACCTAACTTGCGCAGAGCTGAATTCATTGCATCAATGGCAACGTCAAACATCGGCGTTGTAGCCGCATGGTCGAGATAGACGCTCATTGGAGCAGTCTAGTTCGTAGGTGGCGACTAGCTATTTCGAGCGAGCACGCCTTCGGTGGCTTTCGGAAGCACGTTAAAGAGGTCTCCCACTACGCCGAAATCGGCAATATCGAAGAGCGGTGCTTCAGGATCTTTATTGACCACAATGATTGTCTTCGAAGTCTGCATGCCAGCACGATGTTGAATCGCTCCTGAAATTCCGCAGGCAACATAGAGCTGCGGGCTGACAGTTTTTCCAGTCTGTCCAACCTGATGTGAATGTGGATACCAACCTGCATCAGTTGCTGCGCGAGATGCACCAACTGCGGCGCCAAGTGAATCTGCAAAAGCTTCAACCGCAGTGAAGTTTCCATCTGTTCCGCGTCCACCAGATACAACAATGTTGGCTTCTGTTAACTCTGGACGACCGCCCTTTACAGGAGGTTGCGAAGAACTGATGCGAGCTTTCTTTGCATCTGCACCGATAGTTGCTGTTGCACTTTCAATAGCAGGTGTCGATGCCGAGAAATCAGCTTCTACACTATTTGGGCGAACAGTAATAATTGGCGTTCCGTGTGAAACTTTTGAGAGCACAGTTGTTGAACCACCGAATACAGATTGCGTAGCTGTTGCATCTGCTGCAACATCAATGGCATCAGTGATAATTCCTGATTCGGTGAGAACTGCAACGTGCGCTGCAACTTCTTTTCCAAATGCGTGTGATGCAACCAAAAGTGCGGCTGGAGATTTCTCTTTCACGAGGTTGGCTAGTGCATCAGCCGATGCTGCTACACCGTGCGCTGAAAAATCATCAGATTCAAGAACAAGTACGTTAGCAATAGGACCTTGATTGACAGTTGCAGCGAGCGCCGCACCCTTGCCATTTGCAGCTAGAACTACCGCGGTCACAGATCCAATGCGAGCGCCTACAGTTGCAAGCTCTGCTGTTGTCTTGCTTGCTTTGTCACCTGAAAAATCAGCGAGGATAAATACGTTGCTCATATCAACTTCTTCTCTGCTAGGAAGGAGATGAGGGCTTCGCCACCATTTCCTTCATCGTTAACTTTTAAGCCGGCTGCGCGTGCGGGACGTGGAGTCGCATCATTTACTTGTGACCATGCACTCTGAACCGAAACCCCAATAGCTGCTAGATCTTTCTGATCAATGGTCTTCTTCTTCGCTGCCATGATTCCCTTAAATGATGGATAACGAGGTTCATTAATCTTCTCTACAACGCTGATAACGACTGGGAAATCTGCTGAGAGTTCGTCAACACCTGCTTCGGTAACGCGAGTGATAGAGACTTTTCCAGCTGGGTCTACAACTACCTTTGAAGCGAAAGTTAACTGCGCCCAACCAAGGCGCGCACTAAGCATCGCAGGTACAACGCTCATTCGTGCATCCGTTGATTCAGTTCCGCAAATGACGATGTCGTATCCACCATCGCTAATTACTTTTGCAAGTACTGCTGATGTGGCAAGCGCATCTGATCCTGCAAGCGCTGCATCTGTTACCAATATTGCATCGTTTGCACCCATTGAAAGACCTTTTCGCACGGCTTCAGTTGCGCGCTCTGGTCCCATTGAAATCAACGTAATTGTGTTTGCGCCACCTTCATCGTTGCCGCCATGTTCTTCGGCAATACGTAGCGCTTCTTCCACTGCGTACTCATCAAGATCATTAAGAACCGCATCAACGTTTTCGCGATCAAGAACTCCGTTGACCATCTTCTTCTCTGCCCAAGAATCAGGCACTTGCTTTACGCACACAGCAATCTTCATGAAGAGGATGTTACTAACCGGTAAAGTTTTTTTCAAGCGCGAGTGGCCTCACACTTCGTCGTATTCCAATATATTAACGACATGCTCGCAATCATCGCTCCGGGCCAAGGTTCACAAACTCCCGGAATGCTCAGTGCTTGGCTAGAAGATCCAGCGATTGTTCAGTTTACAGAAAAGTTTTCTGCAGCCATTGGTCTTGATGTTGCTCGACTTGGAACAACTGCTGATGCAGATGAAATCAAAGACACTGCTAATGCACAACCACTTATTGTTGCAACAGGTCTGATGAGTTCACATGCCCTTGGAATTCAAAACTTTTCTTTTGTTGCCGGACATTCAGTAGGAGAAATCACTGCGGCAGCTATAGGTGGCGTTCTTACCCCAGTTGATGCAATGAAGTTAGTACGTGCACGTGGTGTTGAAATGGCAAAAGCTGCAGGAGTTACACCATCAGGCATGGCCGCGGTATTGGGCGGGGATCGCCAGGTGGTACTTCATGCAATCTCAGATCTGGGCCTGGTTGCGGCAAATGACAATGGCGGCGGACAAATAGTCGCAGCAGGTGACCTTGAATCTCTTGCGCAACTTGCACCCGAAGGTGCGCGCGTTCGCCCGCTTGCAGTTGCTGGCGCTTTTCATACTCCCTTTATGCAATCCGCGGTAGACCCACTTCGCGCACTTGCAGAAAGCATTTCGGTCTCTGATTCACACAAAGGCGTGCTCTCGAATAGAGATGGTGCAGTCGTTACAGGTGGTCGAGAGGTACTCGATCGCATCGTCAATCAAATCGCTAATCCAGTGCGTTGGGATTTATGTATGCAAACTCTTTCAGCTCTGGGTGTCACAGGCGTTATCGAGCTCGCACCTGCTGGTACGTTGGTCGGACTGATTAAGAGAGCAGCGCCAGGAATTCAACAATTCGCGTTGAAGACTCCGGATGATCTCAGCGCCGCACGCGAATTCGCAGCAGAGCACGGAGGGAAGTAATGTCAAAGGTAATTGCTTCCAAAACCGGCAGCGAGAGTCAAATTCTTGCAGTGGGTTCTTACCGACCAAAGCGTCTTGTGCCTAACTCTGAAATTGTTGATCGCATTGAATCAAGTGATGAATGGATTCAGCAACGCACAGGTATTGAATCTCGTCGTTTTGCCGATGAGTCAGAGACTCTTCTTGACATGGCTACCTGGGCTGCCGAAGATGCACTCAAGAATGCAAAGTTGTCAATTACAGATATCGATACGCTGATCGTGGCAACGATTACATTTCCATTTCAGGCACCCTCTGCAGCTACTGCAATTCTTCAGCGGTTAGGTCACCCAAAAGCGGCAGCGTTTGATATCAATGCGGCCTGTGCTGGGTTTTCTTACGGAGTATCAATGGCTCACGATTTCATTAAATCTGGAACATCAAAAACAGTTCTGGTTGTTGGTGCTGAAAAGATTTCAGATTTCACAGACCCGAACGATCGTGCAACAGCGTTCATCTTTGCCGATGGTGCAGGGGCAGTTGTCATTGGGGCATCACAGGAGACTGGAATTGGTCCAGTTGAATGGGGATCTGATGCCGATAGCCGCGATGCAATTTTAATGAATCCATCGTGGATTGAAGTACGCGATGTCGAAACTCAATTAACAAAAGCGGGTAGCAAGTGGCCCAACATTGCTCAAGAAGGCCAAAAAGTATTTCGGTGGGCAGTGTTTTCAATGAGTAAAGCTGCAAACAAGGCACTCGAGTCTGCGGGACTAACCGTCAATGATCTTGATGTCTTTATTCCTCATCAAGCAAATATTCGAATCATCGAATCAATGGCAAAAGAAATGAATATGCCAGATTCAGTTGTGATCGCAGATGACGTTCGCACTAATGGCAATACTTCCGCGGCTTCGATTCCGCTTGCAATGGATGCACTTCTCAAGAAGCAGCCGGAATTACATGGAAAGCTGGCGCTACTCATTGGATATGGCGCAGGTCTCGTTTACGCGGGACAAGTTGTTAAATTGCCACCAAAACCATAATTTTTCTCCAATTACCCGTCCAATTACTGGGAAGTAAGCCTACTTTTCATAGACAATTACTCACCTGTCCCCAATACGTTAGTACGAATGAGTAAAGGAATCACAATGGCGCTTTCACAAGCAGATGTACTTGCAGGAATCAAAGAGATCGTTGAAGAAGTAGCAGGTATTCCAGCTGCATCAATCGAACTCGATAAGAACTTCACTGACGATCTAGAAGTTGACTCACTAAGCATGGTTGAAGTTGTAGTTGCATGTGAAGAGCGCTTTGGTGTGAAGATTCCTGACGAGAAAGTGACTGAGCTTGCAACAGTGGGCGACGCAGTTAACTTCATCGTTAACGCAGCAGCATAAGTAGACTTTTTAGAAATAAATTAGCGGTATGTCACAACGTCGCGTAGTGGTTACAGGCTTAGGGGCGACAACTCCCCTAGGTGCAGATGTCGCCACAACATGGAAGGCGCTTCTTGCCGGCCAAAGTGGAGTCCGACTTCTCACCGAAGATTGGCGCGAACTTCTACCTGTGCACTTTGCTGCGCGCGTTGCGACAGAACCAACTGATCAAATGGAACGCGTTGAAATGCGCAGACTCGATCGCTCAGAACAGTTTGCTCTCATCGCATCACGTGAGGCCTGGAAAGATGCAGGTTCACCTGATGACATCGATAAAGAACGTTTAGGCGTTGTCGTCGCCTCAGGAATCGGCGGAGTAATTACTCTCCTTGATCAATTTGTAAACCTCAATGAAAAGGGCGCTCGCGGAGTAAGTCCTCATACAGTGCCCATGTTGATGCCAAATGGACCTGCTGCAAATGTTGGACTCGAACTTCAGGCAAAAGCTGGCGTTCACACTCCAGTAAGTGCGTGCGCATCTGGGGCAGAAGCAATCGGTTATGCCTACGAAATGATTAAGAACAATCGCGCCGACATCATTGTTACAGGTGGCGTTGAAGCTGCGATCCATCAATTACCCATGGCTGGCTTTGCCGCCATGAAGGCACTTTCTACTCGCAACGATAATCCTGCTGCTGCATCACGCCCGTATGACGTTGATCGCGATGGGTTTGTATTGGGTGAAGGCGGCGGAATTCTTATTCTTGAAGAGTACGAATCTGCAAAAGCACGCGGAGCAAAGATTTACTGCGAAGTCGGTGGGCAAGGACTTACCTCTGATGGTTATCACATCGCTGCACCAGACCCAGAAGGCTCAGGAGTCCAGCGCGCAATTAAATTTGCGCTCGCAAATTCAGGACTCTCAACAAAAGATATTGTTCATTTGAATGCACACGCAACATCAACGCCAGCAGGTGATGTTGCTGAAGCAAACGCACTTCGCAAAGCACTCGGTAAAGATGCAGATCATGTTGCAGTATCTGCAACTAAATCCATGACAGGTCACTTACTCGGTGGCGCAGGTGCTATCGAATCTGTATTCATCGTCAAAGCACTTCAAGAACGCCTCGCTCCGCCAACAATAAATATAGAAAACCTGGACCCTGCGGTCACAGTTGATGTTGTTCGCGACACACCACGCGCACTTCCTGCGGGAGATATCGCAGCGTTGAACGATTCATTCGGATTTGGTGGTCATAACGTGGTGCTTGCATTTAAATCGCTCTAACCTAGGTCTATGACAACGTCGGTCACAGGGTCTGATCTTTCTGGTCTTGATCCAGAGACCCGTATCGCACGGCTTGTAGATAATGGCGCATACGAATTACTTGTTCCGCGCACTGATTGCGGAATGGTTGCAGCAACTGGTTTAGTAAAAGGAAATAAAGTTGTTGTCTTCGCTTCTGATCCCACAATAAAAGGTGGCGCACTCGGAATCGATGGTTCACAAGTAATTGTTCAGGCATATCGCGCAGCTATGGGTGCGCAATCTCCCATCATCGGACTTTGGCATTCAGGTGGTGCGCGACTCAGCGATGGTGTTGCATCGCTGAATGCATTCGGCGAAGTTTTTCAAGCAATGGTCACAGCAAGCGGACGAGTTCCTCAACTATCACTTGTACTGGGACCCACAGCAGGTGGCGGCGCATATGGACCAGCACTGACTGACATTGTTGTACTTGCACCCGAAGGTCGAATATTTGTGACGGGTCCAGACGTTGTTAAATCCGTTACTGGTGACATCGTTGACATGGCACTCCTTGGTGGGCCAGAGGCACATAGTAAAAATTCAGGTGTTGCTCACGTTATTGCACCCACTGAAGAGATTGCATTCTCTGAAATTCAAGACCTCGTCTCACTCTTTGCGAATCAAGGTTTGATGTCTGCACACGTTGAAGATGTGCCCCTTGCGCACTTGGTTCCAGATTCTCAGAAGCGTGTATATGAAGTTCATCCACTCGTTGATGCACTATTGGATAAAGATGGCGAAAAGTTAGAACTTCTTGATATGTGGGCAGAGAATATGACAACTGTTATTGGCCGCTTAGGTGGTCGCACTGTCGGTGTCATTGCCAACAACCCGCAAGTCATCGGTGGAGTTTTGGATTCGGCCGCTGGCGAAAAAGCTGCACGCTTTGTTCGTACCTGCGATGCCTTTGGAATTCCACTTGTCGTCATTGCCGATGTCACGGGATTCTTACCCGGTCTTGGTCAAGAGTGGGAAGGGGCTGTTCGTCGCGGTGCGAAGTTGCTGCATGCTTTTGCAGAGGCAGTTGTTCCGCGCGTTACCGTCATTACTCGTAAAGCCTACGGCGGTGCATTTGTTGCTATGAATTCGAAGTCACTAGGTGCAACCCGTGTATTTGCATGGCCTCAAGCAGAAGTCTCAGTTATGGGCGCTGTAGCTGCAGTGCGAGTTTTGCACCGACGTTTACTAGCTGATCTTCCAGAATCTCAACGCACAGGTATGGAACTTGAGCTAGCGGCTGAACATGAAAAGGTCTCTGGCGGAGTCGCACGCGCTATTGAAATTGGTGCGGTAGATGAAATGATCGAACCAGATAAGACTCGTAGCGCAATTGCTAAAGTATTAAGCGAAACTGAATACCGCCGTGGTTCGCACGGCAATATTCCGCTGTAAATCTAGTTAACGTCGAAAGTGACAGAAACTGTCGAGGTCACTGTCTTTTCAATACTGGAAGTGTCATATGCCCCAGTATCTGCTGTCATTGTTGAATCTGGTGTTGTCACTTGAAAAACGCCTGACTTTACAGATTGAACTGCGCCAACTTTTCCGCCTACAGCTTTTGTAATTGCCACTGCGCGAACTTTTGCATCCTTCATTGCTTCTTCAAGCAACTGCGGGCGAAGTTTTGGCAAAGTTGAGAGGTAATACTGTGGTCCGTAATTGTTTACCGTGACGCCAGCCTGCAAAATTGTGCCAATTCCTTGGGATAACTTAGAAACCAGTTGCACATCTTTTGATCGCACAACGACATCACGCGAAGCACGATAATTAAGAATCTTGCCTGTGTTATTTCCATTGACGTACTGCTCATTGGCATAGGTAGAGACTGAACCAAGTGTCAGTTCACCTTCAGGAATGCCGCCATCAATGAGATATTTTGAAACTGCCGCTACATCATTACCTACCTTGGTAACTGCTTCGGAGACAGTTTGGCGAGTTAGTGAAACATTAAGAGTCCAGACAACGTTATCTGCTGTTGCAGAAGTCTTTGCAGAACCTGTAACAGTAATTCCATTTGCATTGCGGTCAGCAAATCCAGCACCGACTTTGACTAGTCCCCCACCGAGGGCAATCGCCAAAATAAGAGCGATTGCAATGTAGAGAATTGATTTACGACGTTCTGCTGATGTCATGGGTGCTTGAGTAGTCATGGCGTAATCATATAGCGCGTAACTTTGCGACCTCTTGCAAATCGACTCCGCGCATCGGTTCGAGTGCCGATTCCCATGCAGTTCCAAGGGCTAGCTCTAAATTCTCACGAACTTCTAAATCATCAAAGGTTGCAAGTGATGTACGGATTACATTCTCGCCAATCAAAATCGATCCGCTTGCGTCAATCTGTGCACGATGGATTCCAAGTTCTGGTGTAAAGCGGAAGTACTCTCCACTAATATCGCTCATCTCTTGCACTTCAAATCGCAGGTAGTGCCAATTCTTCAGCGCTGTTGCAATCTTGGCCGAAGTTCCAGAAGGTGCGCGAAATTCCAACACTGTTCTAATTGTTCCGACGAGTAGCGGTTGTTCGCGCCAACTAAAATGTGCAGGTGCACCCAAAATTGAATTAAGGCCCCACTCGATATGTTGACGCAGGGCTACGGGGGCAGAATGGATTGTTACCAAACCAGCTATGCCATTTTTTTGTACAGATGTGTGGTGCATGAAGAACTCCTACCAAGGTTGCCTTGTGCGACCTTCCCCGATCCACAACTGCGACTCTTTGGTAGTTTTCAATACCTTATTTATACAACTTCCCCCTGACTTTGTGAATACCGGCCTTTTCTGAGCGTGATTTCAAAGTTGCAGGAATAGGCATACCGTTGCGTAGCAGGTACGCTTTTCCCTAGTCGGACGCTTTATCAGTACCCGTTGTTAGATTTACTTCTTTACTCGGTATGGCTGTAGCAAGACGAAGACTGGTGGTCGAGGAATTCTCGAA
>CAESAB010000032.1_pt1 | contig 14427 bp, 11 predicted proteins | sample 7263531 | NCBI WGS metagenome assembly CAESAB01 (sample SAMEA6814095, study PRJEB35770) | freshwater metagenome | biome: Freshwater; feature: Freshwater reservoir; material: water | place: Czech Republic | collected 2017-05-23 | depth 30m m
ACAACATCAACGTTCAGTAGCAACAGCTGTTAAGAACAGCCGTGAAGTAGCGCTACTGCCTTACACATCATCAGCACGATAAGGAGATATGAACCATGAAACTCATTCTTACTCGTGAAGTTAACAAGCTAGGTAACGCTGGCGATGTTGTAACAGTCAAAGATGGCTACGCACGCAACTTCTTGTTGCCACGTGGCGTCGCAATTGCATGGTCACTAGGCGGAGAGAAGCAGATCGAAGGAATTCGTCGCGCACGTGCTGCACGCGAAGTTCGCGATCTCGATCACGCTAAAGAGATCAAGACAACTCTTGAAAAGGCAACAGTAACAATCAAGGTAAAGACTGGCACAGCTGGTCGTCTCTTTGGTTCAGTTACAGATAAAGACATCGCAGCAGCAATTAAGTCTGCAACAACTGTCGATATCGACCGCCACAACCTCAAGACTTCAGGTCACATCAAGAAGACAGGTACGCACGCTGTAAAGGTTTCACTTGCACATAACGTTGTCGCAACTGTAAATCTCACAGTTGTCTCTGCTTAAGTTCTTTACTCTCGAAAGCCCGTCGCGTAACTGCGGCGGGCTTTCGTGTTTCTCGACTCGTTCTAGCTATCTCATAGAGTGAGAACTTCCGATTTACTTTCGTCCACACTTTTTTACGCTTATATACCCAGCTATCCACCGTATGGAGAAGTTGCGCACACCTTCTCCACAGGCTTTTACACATAGAACAGGCGCTTATCCACACTTTCATCCCCAGGGCGCTTCGCTTTTGTCAGTGGTCTAGAGGAAAGTACCGCTCGTGAGCATCGCAGAACTTCCTAACAACTCCCAACGTAACGGGCAGTACAACACCGTTGGGGCAGAGTTTGAGCGAACACCGCCGCAAGATTTACAAGCAGAACAATCCGTTCTCGGTGGAATGCTTTTATCCAAAGATGCAATTGCAGATGTTGTTGAAGTTTTACGCGAACGCGATTTTTATCGCCCATCACACGAATTAATTTACGATGCAATTCTTGATCTTTATGGCCGTGGCGAACCCGCAGACGCAATCACTGTGGCAGCAGAACTCACAAAGCGCGGAGATATCGCGCGCGCAGGTGGTGCACCATATCTGCACACACTTATCTCTTCAGTACCGACTGCAGCGAACGCTGGTTACTACGCAAAGATTGTGCTTGAACATGCAATCATGCGTCGCCTCGTTGAAGCAGGAACAAAGATTGTTCAGCTTGGCTACGATCAAAATGGTGAAGTAGATGACGCAGTGGATGCTGCGCAAGCAGAGGTCTATGCAGTTACAGAACGTCGCTCTTCGGAAGATTATGTACAGCTCAGCAATTTGTTGCCAGCAGCACTCGATGAGATTGAAGCAATCTCTAAAGGCGTTGGAGTAGAAGGAGTTAAATCTGGTTTTAGAGATCTAGATGTGCTCACTCACGGATTCCATCCAGGTAACATGATTATTATTGCAGCGCGTCCTGCAGTTGGTAAATCAACACTGGGCCTTGATATCGCGCGACATGCTTCTATTCACGACAATCAGACATCGGTTATTTTTTCACTTGAAATGTCTAAGTCAGAAATTACGATGCGTATGTTATCTGCCGAAGCGCGAGTAGGACTTAACAGTATTCGTTCTGGCCAACTCAGTGATGATGAGTGGGCAAAGCTTGCTCGCCGTATGGGCGAAATTTCTGATGCACCACTGTTTATTGACGATTCACCGAATCTTTCTATGATGGAAATTCGCGCGAAGGCTCGACGCCTTAAGCAGCGTCACGACCTCAAACTCGTTGTCATTGACTACCTGCAGCTGATGACTTCAGGCAAGCGTGTAGAAAACCGTCAGCAAGAAGTCTCTGAATTCTCTCGCCAATTAAAGTTGATGGCTAAAGAACTCAATGTGCCTGTTATCGCTATTTCGCAGCTTAACCGTGGCCCAGAACAACGTACTGATAAGCGCCCGATGCTTTCAGATCTCCGTGAATCTGGCTCTATCGAACAAGATGCTGACTTAGTTATCTTGCTCCACCGCGATGATATGTACGATTCACAGAACCGATCAGGCGAAGCAGATTTCATTGTTGCCAAGCACCGTAACGGACCAACGCGAACAATTACAGTCTCTGCGCAACTTCACTTTGCGCGATTCTTCGATATGGCGCCAAATGTGGGTGCAGGACGAGACTTTACGCAATCAACATCTGCATCTACTGATATTCAGCCATCAGCACCAGGTGATGGTGGTTGGAACGAGTAGTTCTCTTCTTGGTTAACTATGCGCTTGAGATTTAGCGCGGTCCGCAAGATAAATTCCGAAAAGAACCACAACTGCACCAATTAATTGAATTGCATCCCAACTCTGGCCGAACCACACCCATGCAAACGCTCCTGCCATTACTGGTTCAAGCATTCCAATAACACTACTTGTTGATGCGCCAAGATATCGCGTGCCGGTAAGAACACAGAGATAAGGAATTACAGTCCCAAGAAGTGCAGCGCCTGCCATCATCACCCAACCGGGAATTAATACACCAGCGGCGATGCCACCAAGATCCATCTGCTTTGTAAATACTTCAAAGGGAAAATTCCACGGCGGAAGAACTACTAGCCAGAAGATAGATGCAAATCCCATTCCAAAGATAAGTAGCGCAATCGGTTCGCGCGTCTTACCGATTTTTTCGCTCATAAGAAAGTATCCAGCGAGCGCAAAAGCACTTCCCAACGCACCAGCGAGACCGATTAAGTCAAAAGTAAATCCATTCCATGCCTTAGAAACCAGAAATAATCCGAGGAGGGATAGAGCAATTGCGATCCACATATCACGAGCGACGAAAGCTTTACGAACGAATTTGATCCACAAGGCAATCCAAATCGAAGCCGTAAACTCAATAATCAAAACAAGTGCAATTGGTACCCCACGCTGAATTCCCAAGAGATACCCGAAGTTGACCATCGCAAAACCCACAACACCATACATTCCCAGCCTAGGAATTTCGGAGCGGACCATTTTTATAAGTTCCGGACGTGTAAATAAGACATACGTACCGAGTATTACAACCGCTGTAATGGAGCGAAATTCAGCTAATCGAAATGCGGGTAGATGCTTTAGAACGACAATCACAATGATTCCGCTTAGAGCAAAGATAAAAGCTCCCAAAATAAGAAAAAACTCACCACGATGTTTTGAGAGCATCAGATGAGTTTATCTTACATTGGCTAGAAAGCAGATTCAGGGATCTCCATAATCGTTGAATCTGTGGCCTCAACTATCTTTCGATCTGCTGTGATGTGAGGAAGAACAGTGGCAACAAAGAACTTTGCTGATGCAATCTTGCCGGTATAGAAATCAGTATCTTTTCCAGCACCCGCAGCCAATTTTTCTGCAGCAATATCAGCTTGACGTAGAAGCAACCAAGAGATGATGACATCACCCACGGCCATCAGTGCACGAGAAGTGCTGAGACCAACTTTGTAGATTTCATCGGCTTTCTCTTGAGATGCCATCGCATGACCGACAAGAACTCCAATAATTCCATTGAGATCTGCAAGTGCTTTAAGAAGTGCTTGTTTCTCCGCGGCGTGCACTCCACCAGTTTCTGCGAAAGCTTGGATTTCTTTCCCAAGTAATCCAAGTGCGCGCCCTCCATCTTTTACAACTTTGCGGAAGAAGAAGTCCAGACCCTGGATTGCAGTTGTGCCTTCATACAAAGTATCGATCTTTGCGTCGCGCACATATTGCTCGAGCGGCCAATCTTGAGTAAATCCTGCGCCACCGAAGGTTTGAAGTGATTCAGTTCCAAGAAGCGTCCATGATTTTTCAGAACCGAAACCTTTAACAACGGGAAGCAAGAGATCATTGAGCCTCTCCATAGTTTCTAACTTCTCGGCATCTCCGGCAGCTTTTGCAAGTTCAATTTCATCTTGGATAGAAGCGGTGTAAAGAACTAGCGCTCTCATGCCTTCGGAGTATGCCTTTTGCACCATGAGCGAACGACGTACATCTGGATGCTTAATGATGGTTACACGCGGGCTCGCCTTATCGTTCATTACTTTCATATCTCCACCTTGCACGCGAGTTTTTGCGTAAGCAAGTGCATGTAGATATCCGGCTGAGAGAGTTGCAATCGCTTTTGTTCCAACCATCATGCGAGCAAATTCGATTACCTTAAACATCTGTGCGATGCCTTGATGAACATCACCAAGTAGATATCCAACTGCAGGCTCTTTCTCACCAAGATTTACCTCGCATGTAGCTGAAACGTTGAGGCCCATTTTGCTTTCTACACCTGTGACATAGACACCGTTGCGCTTACCAAGTTCGCCTGTCTCAAGATCAAACATAAACTTTGGAATAAGGAATAAGGAAAGCCCCTTAGTTCCCGGTCCGCCACCTTCTCGACGGGCAAGAGTAAAATGCATGATGTTGTCATAAATGTCAGCATCTCCTGAAGTGATGTAACGCTTTGTGCCAGTGATATGCCAGGTTCCATCTGCTTGTTCAACTGCCTTAGTGCGACCTGCACCAACATCTGATCCCGCATCTGGTTCAGTAAGTTGCATCGTTGCACCCCAATGGCGATCAACCATGTGCTTTGCCATTGTCTTCTGAACATCAGTACCTAAAACATACGCAACATGTGCAAATGCATACCCAGATGCATAAATGTGAATTGCAGGATTTGAACCAAGAACCATCTCAGCAATTGCCCAACGAACTGATGCAGGAACTTTCATTCCACCGAGTTCAACTGGCGCATCAAGGCGCCACCATTCGCCATCGACATATGCTTTATAGGATTTCTTAAAACTTTCTGGAAGTTTTACATCTCCAGTGGCTTTATTAAAATCTGTACCGATGCGATCACCTTCAACAAATGAGGCGGCTAAATCATTTTCTGTTAGACGCTTCATCTCCTCCAACATTCCCATCGCTGTATCGCGATCGATTTCAGAATAGATAGAGGTACCGAGAACTTTTTCGCGACCCAAGAGGTCAAAGAGGCAGAATTCGATATCACGGAGGTTGGCGGTGTAATGGCTCATGGCGTAATGGTGCTACCCGCCAGTAACTTACGCAAGCGCGCCGAAGGTCTTTTTTCTGCGCCTGCGCAGGTAGGCTCGCGCCGTGCTTCTTAGTGATCGCGATATCCGCGCCGAAATTACCGCCGGCCGCGTAGCCGTCGACCCTTTCGACGAGGCAATGATCCAACCTTCATCAGTTGATGTCCGCCTAGATAAGTTCTTCCGCGTCTTTGAAAACCACAAGTATTCGGTCATCGACCCCTCAATAGAGCAATCAGAACTTACCCGCGAAGTCATCGCCGAAGATGGCGAAGCATTTATCTTGCACCCCGGTGAATTCGTTTTGGCGAGCACTTACGAAATCATCACGCTTCCAGATGACATCGCAGGGCGCCTCGAAGGTAAATCATCCCTTGGCCGCCTTGGCTTACTTACACATTCCACGGCAGGGTTTATTGATCCAGGATTTTCTGGACACATCACTCTCGAACTTTCTAACGTTGCAAATTTGCCGGTCAAGTTATTTCCCGGGATGAAAATTGGCCAGCTTTGCCTGATCAAGCTCTCATCACCGGCTGAGCACCCATACGGCTCCGCAATCTACGCTTCACGTTATCAGGGACAGCGCGGGCCTACCCCTAGCCGCTCCTTTATGAATTTCCATCAGAGTAAAATTAAGTAACTCCTGGATACTTCTATCTGGGGAATACAACTCAGGCCGAAGGGGTTGAATAAGGTATGGAATACATAGTCATCGCAGCCATCGTTTTACTTGTGCTTTTTTTCATCGCTCAATACAACCGCCTAATTCGCCTGAACATCACTGTCGATGAGGCATTTGCCCAGATTGAAGTTCAACTCAAGCGCCGTGCAGACCTCATCCCAAATCTTGTCGAAACAGTTAAGGGATATGCCGCGCACGAACAAGGAACATTTGATGCAGTAGTGCAGGCACGCGCCAAAGCAACATCAGCTTCAACTGTTGCAGATGTTGCAGCAGCAGACGGCGCGCTGACAAATGCCCTTAAAGGTTTGCTCGCAATAGCAGAGGCATACCCAGATTTAAAAGCGTCAGCGAATTTTTTATCTTTGCAAGAAGAACTTTCAACAACTGAGAATAAAGTTTCATTTGCACGTCAGTTCTACAACGACAATGTGCGCAACCTAAATACAGCTGTTAAAACAATTCCTACCAGTGCATTTGCAGGCTTTGCCAAGGTAAGCGCTCGTGAATTCTACGAAGTAGAAAACCCAACCGATCGTAATGTTCCAAACGTAAAGTTTTAAAGTAAGTTATGGCTGAAAACAACTTCAGGGCACTGCAATCTGCGAATAAGGGCAAAACTTATTTTTTACTTGCATCGATGGGTGCACTCACCTGGTTAGTTGCGTACGCAGCACTTACGTATTTCGGAGCGGGAACAACTTCAACAATCGTTCCTGTGGCTGTTGGCTTTGCACTTGTCGGCGTGTGGGGTTCATATTACGGCTCAGATAAATTGGTTTTAACAATGACCGGTGCAAAACTCATCACTCGTGAAGATGCACCAGAGCTCTTTAATGTGATCGAAGAGGTAGTAATTGCCAGTGGCTTGCCAATGCCTAAAGTTGCAATTGTCGAAGATTCCGCGCCGAATGCATTTGCAACCGGCAGAAATCCTGAACATGCGTTGATTGCATTCACCACGCGCATACTTGAAGTAATGGACCGTGATGAACTACAAGGTGTTATTGCACACGAAATGTCGCACGTAGCTAATCGCGACACATTGGTGTCAGCAGTTGCCGCGACAACTGCGGGAGCAATTGCAATTTTGAGCGATTTCCTCACCCGCATGATGTTTTTTGGTGGGGGACGCCGAGACCGTAATCAGAATCCACTAGCACTCGTAGTTTCTTTACTTGTTTTGATGTTGGCTCCAATTGCAGCGATGTTATTGAAATCAGCAATTTCACGTAAGCGTGAGTCTCTCGCTGATGCAACTGCGGTCTCGTTTACAAGAAACCCGGCAGGTCTTCGTAAAGCACTAGAAGTTTTAGCATCAGATACAACGGTTGTGCAACAGAAATCAAATGCGGTTGCACATATCTGGATCGAATCACCTCTTGATGGACAAACTGTTTCAAAATTGTTCAGTACCCATCCGCCGATTCAAGAACGTATTGCAACGCTGCGCGCTATGGAATCACTCGGGCAGAACGAGAACTAAGAGTCTTTTCGAGGAAACACAAGGGTAAATTTCGATCCCTCGCCAAGTTTGGATTCAACAGAAACGCTTCCACCATGACCGCGCATCACTGCATCAACAATTGATAGCCCTAGTCCACTTCCGTCATCACCAGTTCTTGAACGCGATCCATCTGCTCGGTAGAAGCGTTCGAAGATTCGCTTCTGGTCTATCTCCGAAAGTCCTGGCCCTTTATCCGAGACAGAGATTGATACTTCAGAATCGTTAGATGTAATCATGATTGCGATAGGTGTAGAGGCAGGTGTATGTGCGCGGGCATTGGCGAGTAAGTTTGCAATTACTTGATGAATTCGCACTTCATCACCCAACATAAACAGCTCTTCATTAGGTGTACTTAAAGTAATTGGGTGCTCGGGACCTGAAACCTGGGCAGATGCAACAGCGTCCGCAACAACTTTTACGATATCGACAGGCTTTGAATCCATCTCACGCGCCTGATCTAGACGCGCAAGAAGTAAAAGATCTTCTACCAATGAGCCCATACGTTTTGACTCGCCCTCAATGCGAGCAATGAGTTCTTTGGTTTCCAAATCACCCTTAACTGCCCCTTGCCTATGTAATTCAGAGAACCCACGGATAGCAGTAATCGGTGTACGTAGCTCGTGTGATGCGTCTGCAACAAATCTACGAAGTTTATCTTCACTTTCAGTTCGTACCGCGAATGCTTCTTCAATGCGAGTAAGCATTGTGTTAAGTGTGTTCACAAGTCTTCCCACTTCAGTATCAGGAGATACCTCTGGCATACGTGCCGAAAGATTTCCTGATGCAATTTCTTCGGCTGTTGTTTCCGCATCTTCAAGTGGGCGCAGACCAACTTTCACAACTGCGCGAGCCGCAATTGCCATGAGAATCAACAAAACAAGACTGATGAAAAAGAAGAGGAAACCTAATTTACTTACAGTGTTGTCGAGTTCTTCTAGAGATTGAGCGGCTACGAGAGTTCCACCATTACCAGGCAGGGTGCGTGCGACTGCGCGGAAATCTGCACCATCTGCTTCAATAGAAAATGGTTCATCACCATGTATCGCAACCTCTGCCGGCAAAAGACCTTGTATGTAGTCACTAATAGAGGCCTTGTTGAGATCTCCACCCAGCCCACCAACGATGTTTCCAGCAGGGTCGAGCAAAGTAAGCGAGGTTGTTGTCGGGATTCTTTGCAGTGGTGAATTTGGAGCGTTGCGAGCGGGTTTATCCTCATCATCATCGTCATGACGTGACTCCAAAGCCTCATGCGCAATTCCTGCGCGCATAATTCGTGGGAGCGTGCCACCTGTGATTGCTTCTAGCTCATGGTCAATCTGTGTTGTTAAATAATCCTTAAGTGCACTTTGCGCAACTAGTCCTGATGCCAAGAAACCGAGTGCTGCAAGGGCTACAACTCCTAGGGAAATTCTGCTTCTTAGGCTCCAGGTGCCGAATGATTTTTTCATAGCGCTATTTTGTCGGTGGCATTCTTAATCTGTAGCCGACACCACGAACTGTATGAATAAGTGCGGGTTCAAAGATATCTATCTTCTTTCGCAAGTATGAAATGTATGTTTCAACAATTCCTGCATCTCCACCAAAATCGTAATCCCATACATGGTCCAGAATTTGAGCTTTGGAAACTACTCGATCCGAATTGATTAGCATGTAACGCAAAAGAGTAAACTCAGTAGGAGAAAGTTCTAGCAAATTTCCCGCGCGACGAACTTCATGGGTAGCTTCATCTAACTCAAGATCAGCAAATCTAATTTTCTCACTATCGGCGACATGTTCAGTAACACCAATTCTGCGCAGCAACGCTCGCAAACGTGCAACCAACTCTTCAAGACTAAATGGTTTGGTCATGTAGTCATCACCACCGATTGTGAGACCTTGCACTTTATCTTTCATCTCATCTTTGGCAGAGAGGAATAAAACTCCAACTTCAATTCCCTCATTACGAATCTGTCGGCAGACTTCAAACCCATCCAAATCAGGGAGCATTACATCTAAAATCATTGCGTGTGGTTTGAATTCTTCGGCAACTATGAGTGCCTGCGAACCATTTGAAGCGGTGCGCACATCGAAGCCAACAAATTTCAGACTTGTCGCAATAAGATCGCTAATGTTTGACTCGTCATCAACGACGAGAATGCGCTGTCCTGTTGATTCGGTGGCCATAAGGTAAGAATCCTCCTTAATCCTGAATGTTTGCTGGGGATAGGTCTCGTAAACCCTACGAATACAACACAGGCTGAATTACACGCTTGTAACTCCACACACAATGGGGATAAACCCTGTGGAAAGAGGCGATTTCTCCCACTTTTGATTGAGTTTTTAATAGGAACCCTCACCCCATAGATGAACGCTCGCTATTTCCCACTTCTAAGCCTTCTCGCCGGTATTTGACTTTCAATTTAACGATAGGATTTCCCTCTGCTGTAGAAGAAATACCGCTCTACAGCCCATTTGAGGCGATTTGAAGGAGTACCTACTTTGTCTGAAAAAGGTGATGTGAAGAAGGAAAAAGGCGGATATGACGCCTCCTCGATCACTGTCCTTGAGGGCCTAGAAGCAGTCCGCAAGCGCCCCGGAATGTATATCGGCTCAACAGGTGAGCGCGGATTGCACCACCTTGTTTATGAAATCGTCGATAACGCAGTCGATGAAGCGCTCGCCGGCTATTGCACAGAGATCAAAGTTACTTTGATGCCAGATGGCTCACTTCAAGTAATTGATAACGGTCGCGGAATTCCAGTTGATATTCACCCGATTGAAAAGAAACCAGCTCTTGAAGTTGTTCTTACCGTTCTTCATGCAGGTGGAAAATTTGGTGACGGTGGTTATTCAGTTTCAGGCGGCCTGCATGGCGTTGGTTCGTCGGTTGTTAATGCGCTCTCATCAAATCTATCCGCAAGAGTTGCACGCGATGGATTTATCTGGACACAGGATTACAAACTTGGTGTTCCGACAGCACCAGTTGCAAAGGGCGAAGCAACAACTGAAACCGGAACCACAATTCAGTTCTGGCCCTCTGAAGATATCTTTGAAACTACAGATTTTTCATTTGAAGTACTCTCAACTCGTTTCCGCGAAATGGCATTTCTTAACCGCGGCCTGATTTTGTCACTTACAGATTTGCGCGATGGCCACGTCGATGAAAAAGGTGAGCAGCTCACTGTTCGCTATCAATACCTTGGTGGAATCACTGACTTTGTTAAACACCTGAATTCAACGCGTGGAGAACTTCATAAATCAGTAATTGCCCTTGTGGCTGAAGATAAGAAAGCACGTCTTTCACTAGAAGTATCCATGCAGTGGAATAACGGCTTTTCAGAGTCTGTCTATACATTTGCTAACACAATTCACACACACGAAGGCGGAACCCATGAAGAGGGTTTCCGTACTGCACTGACTTCTGTTGTAAATAAGTTTGCTGAAGAGCAAGGCCTGATTCGCAAGAAGGAAGATCGGCTAACTGGTGATGATGTTCGCGAAGGCCTTACTGCGATTGTCTCTATCAAACTTGGCGAACCTCAGTTTGAAGGTCAGACAAAGACAAAACTTGGTAATACGGCAGCGAAAACTTTCACCCAGAAGGTTGTTAATGAGCATTTAACTCAATGGTTTGAGCAAAACCCACAAGAGGGTAAAGACATTATTCGTAAATCAATTGATGCAGCATCTGCTCGTGTTGCGGCACGTAAAGCACGCGACCTTGCTCGTAACCGAAAAGGACTTCTAGAAGGCCGCGGAATGCCAGGAAAGTTAGCTGATTGCCAGTGGACAGATCCGTCAAAGTGCGAGCTTTACATTGTTGAGGGCGACTCTGCGGGTGGTTCTACAAAGGGCGGACGTGATTCTCGCAACCAAGCAGTTCTTCCGATTCGCGGGAAGATTCTTAACGTTGAAAAGGCACGCATCGATCGTGTTTTGCAGAACAACGAAGTGCAAGCACTGATTACCGCACTTGGCACAGGCGTGCATGATGATTTCGATATTGCAAAACTTCGATACCACAAGATTATTCTGATGGCCGATGCTGATGTTGATGGACAACACATTCGCACTCTTCTCCTTACATTGCTATTCCGCTTTATGCGACCATTGATTGAAAATGGATACGTGTATCTCGCCCAGCCGCCACTGTATAAATTGAAGTGGGGCGGGAAAGACCCAGTCGAATACGCTTTCAGTGATAAAGAGCGCGATGGAATGATCAAGATTGGCTTAGATGCAGGTAAGCGTCTTCCGAAAGAAGACGGAATCCAACGCTTTAAAGGGCTAGGCGAAATGCCCGCAAAAGAACTTTGGGATACAACAATGGACCCAGAATTCCGCGTGCTTATACAAGTAACTCTTGACGATGCTGCCGCAGCGGATGATTTGTTCTCAGTGCTAATGGGTGAAGATGTTGAACAACGTCGTGCATTTATTCAGCGCAACGCTAAAGACGTAAGGTTCTTGGATATCTAATGACACCAGATAAGAGAACCCCGGAAGACATGGCGCCAGAAGAATCAACTTTCGACCGCATCGAAAAAGTCGATCTACAAGTTGAGATGGCTCGAAGCTATCTTGACTATGCAATGTCTGTCATTGTTGGTCGCGCACTTCCCGATGTTCGAGATGGATTGAAACCAGTACACCGCCGCGTGCTTTATGCAATGTATGACGCTGGGTACCGACCAGATAAGGGTTATTACAAATCTTCTCGCATCGTCGGTGATGTCATGGGTAATTACCACCCTCATGGTGACACCGCGATTTACGACACCGTTGTTCGTTTAGCTCAACACTGGTCACTTCGATATCCATTAGTAGATGGAAACGGAAACTTTGGATCACCTGGAAACGATCCAGCTGCTGCAATGCGTTATACAGAAGCTCGTTTAGCTCCTATTGCGATGGAGATGATGCGGGATATTGATGAAGATACTGTTAATTTCTCGCCAAACTACGACGGTCGCTCACAAGAGCCAGATGTATTGCCAGCACGTTTTCCAAATTTGCTAGTTAATGGCTCTGCCGGAATCGCGGTAGGAATGGCTACAAATATTCCTCCGCACAATCTCCGCGAAATCGGCGAAGCAGTTATTTACTCTCTAGAGCACCCGGATATGCCGGCTCCAGATTTGCTCAACCACTTACTCACAATAGTTAAAGGTCCAGATTTCCCAACTAAGGCGCTCATTGTTGGACGCGGTGGAATCGAAGATGCATATCGCACCGGTCGTGGATCAGTCACTATGCGAGCAGTCGTTAATGTTGAAGAAATCAATAAGCGTACGTGCTTAGTTATTACAGAACTTCCTTACCAAGTTAACCCAGATAATCTAGCGCTCAAAATTGCCGAACTTGTTAAAGACGGAAAAATCAAAGGCATCGCTGATGTGCGCGATGAAGGCAACGAGCGCCTAGGACAACGACTTGTCATTGTTCTGCAAAGCTCTGCAATCCCTAAGGTCATCCTGAACAATCTTTATAAGCAGACTCAGCTGCAAGATACTTTTGGTGCGAATATGTTGGCACTAGTCGATGGAGTACCTCGCACCTTACGTCTAGATGAATTTATTAAGTACTATATCGAGCACCAAGTTGAAGTCATTGTTCGTCGCACAAAATTCCGTCTTGTTGAAAAAGAGAAGCGCGCACATATTCTGCAGGGTTACCTCAAAGCACTCGATGCTCTTGATGCGGTAATCGCACTTATCCGTGCATCAAAGACTCCTGAAGAGGCTCGTACAGGATTGATGAAGTTACTTGATGTTGATGAGCTTCAAGCAAATGCAATTCTTGATATGCAGCTACGCCGTATTGCTGCCTTGGAACGTCAGAAGATTAATGATGAATACGACGGCTTGATGGCTGACATTGTCGAGCTCAATGCGATCTTGGCTTCTGAATCCAAGCAGCGCGAAATTATCAAGACAGAGCTTTCAGATTTGATTGCCAAGTATGGCGACGAGCGACGCACACAGATTGTTGCAAGTGAAGGTGATTTCTCCGCAGAAGATTTAATCCCAGATAACGATGCAGTTGTCACTATTACGCGTGGCGGATATTCCAAGCGCACGAGTGCAGATTTGTATAAATCTCAACGACGCGGAGGTCGCGGTGTTAAGGGTGCTGCTCTTAAGCAAGATGACGTTGTCGATCATTTCTTTGTGGCATCAACACACGATTGGCTCTTGTTCTTTACTAACCAGGGCCGTGTCTATCGCGCGAAGGTTCATGAGCTTCCGGATGCAGGTCGCGATGCTCGCGGGCAGCATGTTGCAAACCTGATGGCCTTTAAGCCAGACGAGCAAATCGCGCAAGTTCTTTCATTTAAGGATTACAACACTGCTCCGTTCTTAGTTCTTGCAACTAAGGGCGGGCTCGTGAAGAAGACTCCACTTTCAGAATATGACTCTCCGCGAACCGGGGGGCTGATTGCAATTTCGCTCAAGCCTGGAGATGAAGTTGTGTCGGCATCGCTAGTTCGCAACGGTGATGAGCTTTTATTGGTTTCCAAGAAAGCTATGTCACTTCGATTTACAACAGATGACGAATCACTTCGCCCGATGGGACGTTCTACATCTGGTGTTATCGGAATGAAATTCCGTGCTGGTGATGAATTACTCACTATGGCCCGTGTTGATTCGCAATCTTCACAAGGCGCATTTGTATTTACTGCAACTGATGGTGGATATGGAAAGAAAACACCGATTGATGAATATAGATTGCAGGGTCGTGGCGGAATCGGAATTAAAGCTGCGAAGATCGATGAAGATTCCCGCGGCACACTTGTTTCAGCACTTGTTCTTGAAGACAGTGATGAAATTTTGGCGATTACATCTGCCGGAACTGTTATGCGCACACCTGCTGCAGAAGTGCGCCAAACTGGCCGCGATTCAATGGGCGTGCGCTTGGTCAACCTCGATGAAGGTGCGACCCTCTTATCTGTGACCCGCAACAGCGAAGATGAGATTTCGGAGCAAAAGTAGTAGGGTTCACGCCTGTAGTTATGAAGGCCGTTTTGGCTACTTGATGAAATTCAAGTAACCTAGCGCTTCTGCGAAACGCACGAAAGTACGTCTAGCGGGCCCATAGCTCAGCCTGGTTAGAGCGCTTCCCTGATAAGGAAGAGGTCGGTGGTTCAAGTCCACCTGGGCCCACCCGTTCTAATACGGGGACCTAGC
>CAESAB010000033.1_pt1 | contig 12782 bp, 9 predicted proteins | sample 7263531 | NCBI WGS metagenome assembly CAESAB01 (sample SAMEA6814095, study PRJEB35770) | freshwater metagenome | biome: Freshwater; feature: Freshwater reservoir; material: water | place: Czech Republic | collected 2017-05-23 | depth 30m m
GGTTTCCGTGCACAGCACACACGAGTAAAGATCACCGCAATCAGCGGTGCTAAGTAAGCGAACCGGTTAAGGGAGCAGATAAATGGCAAGTAAGAAGGGTGTTTCCTCTACACGTAACGGTCGCGATTCAAACCCACAGTACCTCGGTATTAAGCGTTTTGGTGGCCAAGAAGTTAATGCAGGAGAAATTCTCGTTCGTCAGCGTGGAACACATTTCCACCCAGGCAAGAACGTAGGACGCGGTAAGGACGACACACTCTTTGCTCTTGCAGCAGGAGCAGTTGAATTCGGCCGCGCTCGCGGTCGTCGCGTAGTGAATGTAGTCCCTGCAGTTTAATTAAGGTTTCTCTTAAAGGAGCGGGCCGCATTTATCGCGGTCCGCTTTTTTGTTTTCACAAGGCAACTGACTAGAAAGGAGAGTACGAATTGACAACATTCATTGACAGCGTGACTCTCTTTGCCTCTGCCGGAAAAGGTGGAGATGGTTGTGTCTCTGTAAAGCGCGAAAAATTCAAGCCACTCGGTGGACCTGATGGCGGCAACGGTGGACGTGGCGGAGACATCATTCTCGTCGTTGATTCATCTGTGACGACGCTTCTAGATTTTCACCATTCACCACATCGCAAAGCAACATCAGGACATCAAGGTTATGGTGATCGCAAAGATGGCGTATCTGGAGAAGATTTAATCCTTGCTGTCCCAAATGGAACTGTTGTTTATGACGAAGATGGCGAACAGATTGCTGACCTTGTAGGAATCGGAACAACTTTTCTTGCAGCCCGTGGTGGACATGGGGGACTTGGAAATCTAGGTCTCTCTTCTTCTAAGCGTCGTGCACCAGGATTCGCACTCCTTGGCGAACCAGGTGAAGAACGCAAACTCACTCTTCAACTCAAATCTGTAGCAGATATTGCACTCGTTGGTTTTCCAAGTGCTGGCAAGTCATCTCTGATTGCAGCAGTCTCTGCTGCACGTCCAAAAATTGCTGATTATCCATTCACTACTCTGGTTCCAAATCTTGGTGTAGTACAGGCTGGCGATACTCGTTTTACGGTTGCAGATGTACCAGGACTCATTCCGGGTGCGTCAGAAGGTAAAGGTTTAGGACTTCAATTCTTGCGTCACGTTGAACGCTGTGTAGCACTCGTTCATGTGCTTGATTGTGGAACTCTCGAAACTGATCGAAATCCAATTGATGATTTAGAAGCAATTGAAAACGAGTTAGCGCTCTATGGCGGGCTCGAAGATCGTGTGCGAATCATTGCGCTCAATAAAATTGACTTGCCTGATGGAAAAGCAATGGCAGATATGGTTGAAGAGCAGCTTACGGAAAAGGGCTACGAAGTTTACAAAGTTTCTGCTGCCAGTCGCGAAGGGTTACAAGAACTCATGTATGCGATGGCTCGTTTGGTACAACGCGAACGCGCTGAGGCAGCAAAAGAAGAGCGCACAAGAATTATTCTGCGCCCTGTCGCAGTCGATGATTCTGGATTTACAGTACAGAAAAATGGAGACGGATCATTTAGTGTGCGTGGTCAGAAAGTTGTCCGCTGGGTCAGACAGACAAACTTTAAGAACGCTGAAGCTATCGGTTATTTAGCTGATCGCCTTGCTCAACTTGGAGTAGAAAAAGAATTGTTCAAGAAGGGTGCTGTGGCTGGTTCGGAAGTTCGAATTGGTTCAGGTGATAACGAAGTAGTTTTCGAATGGGAACCAACAATCGAAGCAGGAGCAGAACAGCTTGCCGGATTCTTACATCGCCGCGGAGAAGATTCACGCCTTGAAGGAGCTTGGCAAGCTGTAGAACGCGAAGCAGATGTCCTGACCGATGAAGAAATCGCTCGCCAGTGGGAATACAACGTTGCCGAACCCCATAATCCTGAAATTAAACTATCTCTTGAAGAACTTAAAGAGAGCGAAGTAGAAAGTAACGACAAATGAGTCGCGAAGCACTTGCCAGCGCCAAGCGCGTTGTTATCAAAATTGGATCATCTTCGTTAACTGGCTCAGCCGGATCTGAGCTAGATCCACATGCTGTACAGAAAGTTGTAGATCTCGCTTACTCATTTAAATCACGTGGCGCTGAGGTAGTTCTCGTTTCATCCGGCGCAATCGCTGCAGGGTTGGCACCACTCGGTCTTAAGACTCGCCCAAAGGATTTAGCGACACAGCAGGCTGCCGCCTCAGTTGGTCAGGGATTACTCATTGCTCAATACAACGAGAAGTTTACTGCCCATAAAGTTATTTCTTCGCAGGTACTTTTGACTACCGAAGATGTCGTGCGTCGTTCGCACTACCAGAATGCACAGCAGACTCTTACAAAATTGCTATCCCTTGGCGTCATCCCAATCATTAATGAAAATGACACAGTAGGAACCCAAGAAATTCGCTTTGGCGACAACGATCGATTGGCAGCACTGGTTGCTCTCTTGATTCACGCAGACTTGCTCGTATTGGTTTCAGATATTGATGCACTCTATGACGCTCCACCAACACAAGCAGGAGCAAAGCCAATTCGATACGTGGCATCGATTTCAGATATTGATTCAATCACCTTGGGTGGCGCCGGCTCTGCCGGAGTTGGCAGTGGTGGAATGGTCACTAAAGTTGAAGCTGCGCGCATTGCGACCAGTGCCGGAATTCCAATGCTTCTTACATCGCTAGCTGAATCAGGTCATGCAATAAATGGCGAAGACCTTGGAACATTCTTTGAATCTCACGTATCAAAAACTAATTCACGCCTTTTGTGGTTGGCACATGCATCGACTCCGCGTGGCAGATTAGTTCTCGATGACGGCGCCGTGAAAGCGATTCTTGAACGAGGAGTCTCTTTGCTGCCTGCTGGAGTAACAGCAGTCGAAGGTGATTTCATCTCTGGAGATACCGTTGAACTCGCATCCGTTGCGGGCAAGGTTATTGCGCGTGGTTTAGTCGCCTTTGATTCGCAGGAAATTCCGCAAATGCTTGGGCGCTCTACAAAAGAACTTGCCGCATCACTTGGCGCCGAATATGAGCGCGAACTCGTACATAGAGATGATTTAGTTCTCCTATGAGCGCCGAAGCAATCGTTGCTGCTTTAGCTGTAACAGCGCGAACCGCTGCTCGCACACTTTCGACAGCAACTGGGGCCCAACGCAAAGCTGCACTTCTTGCGATCGCAGATTCAATAGAATCTCGTAGCGCAGAAATTCTTGCAGCAAATGAAAAAGATATGGCAGTAGCGCGTTCAGAGAATATGCATGCACAAATGCAAGATCGTTTGTTGCTCACACCTGAGCGCATTAAAGGAATAGCCTCTGGTGCACGACAAGTTGCAGACCTTCCAGATCCTCTCGGAAACACTCTACGTGAATCCACGCTTGCTAATGGGCTAGAACTTAAGCAAATCTCTGTCCCATTTGGTGTGATTGGTATGGTCTATGAGGCCAGACCAAATGTCACAGTTGATGCTGCCGTAATTTTGTTGATGTCAGGAAATGCAGCGCTCTTGCGTGGTTCATCTACAGCGCGAAATAGTAATGAGGTTCTCGTCCAAGTAATGAGAGATGCACTTGCTACAACAAAGATTTCTCCGGATGTTATTCAGTTGGTCCCATCCGAAGACCGTGCAACCACAAAGGCACTTCTTACGGCTCGCGGAAAAGTTGATCTTGTTATTCCCCGCGGAAGCGCAGCGCTCATCCGCATGGTTGTTGATGAGTCCACAGTTCCTACCATTGAAACAGGCGCTGGCGTGTGTCACGTATACGTCGATGAGTTTGCAGATATTGAGAAAGCTTTACCGATTCTAATTAATTCAAAAACTCATCGCCCAAGTGTCTGCAATGCAGCAGAGACCCTTCTTGTGCACAAGTCCATCGCTCCAACATTCTTACCGATGGCGCTGAAGGCACTTACTGATGCTGGCGTAATCATTCATGCAGATGCAACTGCCCAGAAAGTGGCTGAGAAATTCAGCATTGCATCAACTGTGGCAACAGATGAAAACTGGTCAACTGAGTACGGCGTTTTGGAGATGAACGTCGGCGTTGTTGACTCGGTTGATGCGGCGGCTGATCACATTGCAAAATTTGGTACCAACCACACAGAGGCAATCGTTACTGAGAATAAAGCGAATGCGGCACGTTTTATCGCTCTCTCTGATTGCGCTGCTGTAATGGTCAATACATCCACACGCTTTACAGATGGCGAACAAATGGGATTCGGCGCAGAAATTGGAATTTCAAATCAGAAATTGCACGCCCGCGGCCCAATGGGTCTTGAAGCAATGACTACAACTACCTGGATTGTTACCGGCACCGGTCAGATTCGTATCTGATTCGGATATTTGGCGTAAGTTTTATAGACTCCCAGCATGAGCAGCCTCTCCCGCGATGAAGTAGCAAAACTTGCAGGACTTGCTCGCATTGAGATGACTGAGGAAGAACTCGTAAATCTCTCTTCGCAATTTGGAATGATTCTTGATGCAGTTGCTCGAGTACAAGAAGTAGACCTCACCGGAGTCAAAGCAACCTCACACCCGCAGCCTCTTGAAAATGTGGCTCGACCAGATGTCGTATTACCAAGTCTTTCTCCGCAAGACGCGCTCTCTGGTGCGCCTGCTCAAGAAGAATCACGCTTCCGCGTTCCTCAAATTTTGGGGGAGGCAGAATGATTCGCAAGACAGCTGCTCAAATGGCTGATGCCCTTGCGAAGGGTGAAACAACATCAGTTGAATTAACGCAAGCACACCTAGATCGCATTACAGCAGTTGATGGTCAGGTAAAAGCATTTCTTCATGTAGATGCAGAAGGTGCACTTGCACAAGCAAAGAGCGTTGATACAAGACGCAAGAGCGGCGAAAAACTTTCTCCACTAGCGGGTATCCCACTTGCACTAAAAGATGTACTTGCACAAAAAGGAGTTCCAACCACTGCGGGCTCAAAAATTCTTGAAGGTTGGTGCCCACCATATGACTCAACGGTTGTCAGCAAACTTAAAGACGCTGGCGTTGTGATTATGGGTAAAACCAATATGGATGAATTCGCAATGGGTTCTTCGACTGAAAATTCTGGTTACGGACCAACATTTAACCCCTGGGATTTAACACGCACACCAGGTGGATCTTCAGGTGGGTCTGCAGCAGCAGTGTCATCTTTTGAAGCACCTCTTGCTATCGGTTCAGATACTGGTGGATCAATCAGACAACCAGCTGCACTCACTGGAATTGTTGGTGTTCGCCCAACCTACGGCGCTGTTTCACGTTTTGGTTTGATTGCATATTCATCAAGTCTTGATCAAGCCGGTCCATTTGGTCGCACAGTGTTAGATACCGCGCTGCTTCACGAAGTAATGGCTGGTCACGATCCTAAGGATGCGACAAGTATTAATGCGCCGGTTCCTGCAGTTGTTGCAGCTGCAAAGAGTGGCGATGTAAAGGGAATGAAGATTGGTGTTATCAAACAATTGCAAGGCGAGGGTTATCAAAAAGGCGTGCAAGCGCGTTTCGATGAATCCTTAAAAGAACTCGCTTCCCTGGGCGCCGAAATTGTTGAAGTAGATTGCCCAAGTTTCGAATACGCACTTGCCGCCTATTACTTAATCGCACCATCTGAATGTTCTTCAAACCTCGCCCGCTTTGATGCCATGCGTTATGGACTTCGCACCGGTGATGTCAATGGCGCATCAGCAGAAGCTGTTATGAGCGCTACTCGCGACGCTGGTTTCGGACGCGAAGTTAAGCGCCGCATCATTCTTGGTACTTACGCACTTTCATCTGGATATTACGATGCGTATTACGGATCAGCACAGAAAATTCGTACATTGATTATTCAAGATTATGCAAAAGCCTTTACAAAGGCTGATGTTTTGGTTTCACCTACAGCGCCAACGACAGCGTATAAAATTGGTGAAAAGGTTGATGACCCAATGGCCATGTACTTAGGCGATGTCGCAACGATTCCAGTCAACCTTGCAGGAATCTGCGGAATGTCACTTCCAGCAGGTTTAGCAGAAGAAGATAACTTGCCAGTTGGCTTCCAAATAATGGCACCCGCAATGCAAGATCATCGTCTCTATCAAGCAGGTGCGGCACTTGAAGCAGCACTACTTTCAAAGTGGGGCGCACCAATTCTTGATAAGGCACCTGCGTTAGGAGGAAGCAAATAATGGCGCTTCCAACGTATGAAGAAGTAATTGCTAAGTGGGATCCAGTCCTTGGTCTGGAAGTCCACGTCGAACTAAACACTCACAGCAAAATGTTCTGTTCATGTGCAACAGAATTTGGCGCAGAACCAAATACTCAAACATGCCCAGTCTGCTTGGCTTTACCTGGCGCACTTCCTGTTGTAAACGAGAAAGCAATTGAATCAACCATACTGATTGGCCTGGCACTGAATTGCAAGATTGCTCCGTATAGCCGCTTCGCTCGTAAGAATTACTTCTACCCAGATATGCCAAAGAACTTCCAGATTTCACAGTACGACGAGCCAATTTGTTTTGATGGATTTGTTGATGTCGAAATCGAAACCGAAGAAGGTACCAAGCAATTCCGCATTGAAATCGAACGCGTACACATGGAAGAGGACACTGGAAAGTCTCTTCACGTAGGTGGCGCGACGGGTCGTATCCACGGTGCTGATTACTCATTACTTGATTACAACCGCGCCGGAATCCCTCTTGTTGAGATTGTTACAAAGATTGTTCCGGGCACCGGCAAATATGCTCCAGAAGTTGCGAAATCCTATGTTGCCGAACTTCGCGATATCTTGCGCGGTCTTAAAGTCTCTGATGTAAAGATGGAGCAAGGTTCTCTACGTTGCGATGCAAATGTTTCACTTAAGCCAATTGGCTCAGATGTACTTGGAACTCGCTCAGAGACAAAGAACGTGAACTCACTTCGTTCAGTTGAACGCGCTATCCGTGGCGAAATGATTCGACATGCCGAGCTATTAAATGATGGCAAGAAGGTAAAACAAGAGACTCGACATTTCCAAGAAGACACGGGACTCACTCGTTCAGGTCGCTCAAAGGAGCAAGCAGAGGATTATCGCTACTTCCCAGATCCAGATTTAGTTCCCGTAACTCCTGCAGCAGCGTGGATTGAAGAACTTCGTGCCACGCTGCCCGAGCGTCCATCACTTCGTCGTAAGCGCATCAAAGAAGAGTGGAACGTGCCAGATAAAGAGATGGAGGCAATGATTAATGCCGACGTCTTGGATATCGTGGAAGAGACAGTGTTGCTTGGCGCGGATCCAACAAAAGCTCGTACCTGGTGGCTTGGAGAAATTTCACGTATTGCAAACGATAAAAACGTTGGAGTTGCTGATTTAGCAATCACGCCAGCAGATGTTGCAGAACTTGTTGCACTCGTTGCAGCGGGCGAACTTACAGACAAACTTGCCCGCCAAGTTGTTGAAGGGGTAATTGCTGGCGAAGGTAAGCCATCAGAAGTTGTGGCTAAGCGCGGAATTAAAGTTGTTAATGATGATGGTGCGTTGATGGCCGCTATTGAAAAAGTCTGCGCAGAACAAGCAGAGACTGCTGAAAAAGTTCGCGGGGGACACTTACCTGCCGCGGGTGCGCTCATTGGCGCAGTCATGAAAGAGACAAAGGGCCAAGCAGATGCTGCGCGTGTACGCGAACTTCTACTTGGCCACCTTGGCGTTAGCTAGTACTTAGTGGGCGATTACGCCCTCTGTTTCAACGAGTGAATCTTTTCCAATATTGATAAAGAAGAAGAGCACGACTGCGCCTATAAAGAGCAACACTGCACTGAACTTAAAGGCAACTGTAAATCCATGAGTCATCGCAAACGGTTGAACCATTTTGCCTAGCTCTGTATTTGATGCTGCATACGTAGCAGCTGCGGTAGCTGAGACCGTGTTAAGCAGCGCTGTTCCAAGTGATCCACCGATTTGCTGAGATGTATTGAGCATCGCACTTGCCACACCCGTGTCGTGAGATGAAACAGCGTGCAGAGATGTCGACGTTAATGGAATAAAGACAAGGGCCATACCGCTAGACATGATTAGAAGTGATGGAACGACATGTGTGAAATAGCCAGTATCAGGAGTGATGCGAGTAAGAAGCAGCAATCCGATTCCCGCAAAAATCAACCCAGGAACCATGAGTGGCTTTGGCCCAACTTTTGGAAGAAGTTGTGATGCGACGCCAGCGAAGATAATGATTCCGGCGGTAAATGGTAAGAATGCAAAACCAGATTTCAGGGGGCTAAATCCAAGAATTACCTGAAGGTAGAGACCAAGGAATAAGAACATGGAGAAAAGTCCAGCGCCTACAACAAGTGAACCTAAGTATGATCCACCGCGGTTACGTTCGGTGATAACCCGAAGTGGCATCAAAGGATTCGCAACCTTTGATTCGATAATTACGAAGATGATTAAGAGGATTGCTGCTGCGACGAAGAAAGAAATTGTCAACGAGTTAGACCAGCCCTTTGTTGCTGCCTCATTGAAACCGTATGTAAGTGCAAAGAGCCCCGATGTCGCGGTAATAACGCCTGGGATGTCGTAGGTGTTATCTCCCGCAGCCTTTGATTCGTGGACAAATTTCAGCGCCAAAATTCCGGCGATAACTGCGATGGGGGTATTAACACCCAAGCACCAACGCCATGATGCGTATTCGGTGAGGGTTCCGCCGAGGATCAAACCGATTGCAGCTCCACCACCTGAGATTGCACCGATTACACCAAAGGCTTTAGCTCTCTCTGATGGAACTGTGAAAGTTACTGAAATGATTGCTAAAGCTGCTGGCGCAAGGAGCGCAGCAAAGACACCTTGAAGTGCGCGTGATGCAAAGAGCAATCCTTGTGTTGACGCGATGCCGCCGAGTGCTGAAGCCAATGCAAAACCTGCAAGACCAATGAGGAATATCTTTTTTCGCCCCATGTAATCTCCGATGCGACCACCAAGTAAGAGCAGCGAACCAAATGCCAAGGTGTAGGCAGTAATTACCCACTGCTGATTCGCATCACTGATTCCTAAGTCAATCTTCGCGCTGGGAATAGCAATGTTCATAATTGAACTGTCCAAAACGATCATTAATTGAGATATTGCTACGACAAATAACGTACGCCAGCGGGTGGGGTCAAGAGTCTGCCCTTGGGCTTGCTTTGACACAGAGGTGTCTCCTTTTACGTAGAAATTGGTTTATCGCAAATAGCGCGACTAAGGATAGAATTCTCTCATGTCAAAGATGAAACCGCGCTCTGGTCTGGTCACTGATGGATTAGAACGCGCACCTGCGCGAGGAATGCTTCGTGCAGTTGGTATGGGCGATGAAGATTGGGTAAAGCCACAGATTGGTATTGCATCTTCATGGAATGAAATCACCCCGTGCAATCTTTCTTTAGATCGTCTTGCAAAAGCATCACGCAAAGGCGTCATCGATGCAGGTGGATTTCCTATGCAATTTGGAACAATTTCTGTCTCAGATGGAATTTCAATGGGACACGAAGGAATGCACTTCTCACTGGTTTCCCGTGAAGTAATTGCAGATTCAGTCGAAACGGTCATGCAAGCAGAGCGTCTTGATGGAATGGTCACATTTGCAGGTTGCGACAAATCTCTTCCAGGAATGATGATGGCAGCGGCTCGTATCGATGTCGCATCAGTCTTTGTGTATGCGGGCTCAACACTTCCAGGAAATGTAGATGGAAAAGATGTCACCATCATTGATGCATTCGAAGCAGTGGGTGCATGTGCACGTGGATTGATTACCCAAGATCGCGTTGATGCAATAGAACGTGCCATCTGTCCTGGTGAAGGTGCATGTGGCGGTATGTTCACTGCGAACACAATGGCAAGTATTGGTGAAGCAATTGGATTATCACTTCCTGGCTCTGCTGCTCCTCCTGCAGTCGATCGTCGTCGAGATGTCTTCGCTGAAAAATCAGGCGCCGCAGTAGTGAATTTGATTGCAAAGGGAATAACTACGCGAGATATTTTGACTAAACAGGCCTTTGAAAATGCAATCACAATTTTGATGGCTCTGGGCGGTTCAACGAATGCTGTTTTGCACTTACTTGCAATCGCTCATGAAGCTGAAGTCGATCTTGCGCTCGATGATTTCCATCGAATTGGTTCTAAGGTCCCACTCCTTGGAGACCTTAAGCCTTTTGGTAAGTATGTAATGTCTGATGTAGATAGAGTCGGTGGAATCCCAGTTGTATTGCGCGTCCTTCTCGATGCAGGCTACTTACACGGAGATTGCTTAACAGTTACCGGCAAGACAATGGCTGAGAATTTGGCTGACGTTAATCCACCGCTTGCAGATGGTGATGTCTTGCGTGCAATTAATAAGCCACTTTCTACAGATATTGGAATCACGATTCTTGGTGGATCTCTTGCCACCGAAGGAGCAGTCTGTAAGACAGCCGGAATCGGAATTGATAATTTCGAAGGGCCTGCTCGCGTATTCGAACGTGAACAAGCAGCGATGGATGCACTTGAAGATGGAACCATTAAAGAAGGCGATGTTGTCGTCATTCGTTATGAAGGTCCAAAAGGCGGACCTGGAATGCGCGAAATGTTAATGATCACTGGTGCAATTAAAGGTGCCGGTCTTGGTAAGACAACACTTCTACTTACTGATGGTCGGTTCTCTGGTGGATCTACTGGCTTATGTGTTGGCCACGTTGCACCGGAAGCCGTTGATGGGGGACCGATTGCATTTATTAAAGACGGCGATTTAGTAAGAATCAATATTCCAAATCGCACATTAGATTTACTTGTAGATCCGGCAGAACTTGAAGCCCGCAAAGTGGGTTGGAAGCCACTGCCACATAAGTACACCCGCGGAGTTCTCAGCAAGTACTCAAAGCTTGTGGGCTCTGCATCCAAGGGTGCTGTCTGCGACTAAGCCTTAGGAGTCTCAAAAAATGAGACCTCTATCTCATCTCTTGACTCATATGGCATCCACGTTGGAGAATAGCGCCATGCAATCAACACGTTCTTCAGTAGTTTCAGTGGTGGTGATTCGATAGCACGTGCCTTAACGCACGTGCGCCCTCAGATATCTGAGGGTTTTTTCATTTAACAAAGTTTCATACGCAAGAGAATAGAAAAGAAAGGAGTGCAGAAGATGGCAACACACGTTCATACACCGAACGGCACGGAAATGACCGGAGCTACTTCATTGGTGAAAAGCCTTGAAGCAGCAGGCGTTGAAGTCATGTTCGGTTTGCCTGGTGGCGCAATTCTTCCTGCATACGATCCAATCTTTGATTCCACTATTCGCCATATCTTGGTTCGACATGAGCAAGGTGCAGGGCATGCAGCAACTGGGTACGCCCAAGTAACTGGTCGCGCTGGAGTCTGCATTGCAACATCTGGTCCAGGTGCAACAAATTTAGTGACTCCTCTTATGGATGCAGCGATGGACTCTGTTCCGTTAGTTGCAATCACTGGTCAGGTTCCATCTGCGGCAATTGGAACGGACGCTTTTCAAGAAGCCGATATTCGTGGCATCACAATGCCGTTTACTAAGCACAGTTATTTGATAACTGATCCCGATGAAATTCCTCGCGCATTTGCCGAGGCTTTCCACATTGCAACGACTGGTCGTCCTGGTCCAGTTCTTGTAGACATCGCAAAAGATGCTTTGCAGAAGATGACAAAGTTTGATTGGCCTTCATCAATTAATTTAGCCGGATATCAGCCACAGATTTCTCCTAATGCTCAAGCAATTGCAGATGCAGCGGCGCTCATTACGCAATCTTCTAAGCCGGTTTTCTATATTGGTGGCGGAGTTATAAAAGCTAATGCACACAAAGAACTTCGCCAGCTTGTCGAGTTACTTGGCGCGCCTGTCGTAACAACTCTTATGGCACGTGGTGCTTTCCCGGATTCGCATCCATTGCATATGGGTATGCCAGGAATGCACGGAACAGTTGCCGCAGTAACTGCGCTGCAAAAAGCCGATCTTCTCATTACCTTAGGCGCACGATTTGATGATCGCGTAACAGGCAAGCTCTCAACTTTTGCAGTCAATGCAAAGATTCTTCACGCAGATATCGACCCAGCTGAAATCGGTAAGAATCGCCACGCAGATGTTGGCGTTGTTGGAGATGTGAAAGAGACAATCAGCGCACTTATTCCTGCACTGAAGGCTGCACTTGCAAAGAACCAGCCAGATCTTTCAGCATGGCTTCGACAGATGAATTCACTTAAATCTACATATCCGCTTGGTTATGACTTACCAACCGACGGAAGCTTGTCTCCTCAACATGTTATCCAGCGTATTGGTCAGATTTCAGGTACGGACACAATATTTACTGCAGGTGTTGGCCAACATCAAATGTGGGCTTCACAATTCATTTCCTACGAACATCCACGTACCTGGTTGAACTCAGGTGGCGCGGGAACAATGGGTTACGGTGTTCCAGCCGCAATGGGTGCAAAAGTTGGTGCACCAGATGCAACAGTGTGGGCTATCGATGGAGATGGTTGTTTCCAAATGACTAACCAAGAGTTAGTTACATGTGCACTCAATAACATTCCAATCAAGGTTGCAATTATCAACAATGAATCACTCGGAATGGTTCGTCAGTGGCAGACCTTGTTCTACGAAGGTCGCTACTCGAACACTTCTCTGGATTCAAAGCGCGTGCCTAATTTCCCAATGCTTGCTGAATCAATGGGTTGCGTTGGCCTTGCGTGTGATAATCCAAAAGATCTTGATAAGACTATTGAGATGGCAATGTCGATTAATGATCAACCAGTAGTCGTTGATTTCCGTGTACAAAAAGATGCAATGGTGTGGCCGATGGTTGCAGCAGGAAC